>Ga0209463_1002533_pt1 | contig 10012 bp, 9 predicted proteins | sample AgamicMgSfrz_FD_187169 | JGI IMG/M metagenome (GOLD analysis project Ga0209463, IMG submission 187169) | Agave microbial communities from Guanajuato, Mexico - Mg.Sf.rz (SPAdes) (version 2) | ecosystem: Host-associated > Plants > Phyllosphere > Phylloplane/Leaf | place: Guanajuato, Mexico... | reverse complement strand
ATAGTGCAGCGTTTCACTTCGAAACTGGTTTTCTGATTTCCGTGGTTGTGACTATTTTATTGTTTATTTTAACGGCACTGATTCCGAACGATCCAATTGAAAAGCATTAAAATGAAAGCGGGTTCCCACAAAGCGGAATTCGCTTTTTCCTATTTAGACATTGCATTTAAACGCGTTTTTCAGTAAAATTAGTACCAAGTCATAATAATTGCTATCACAAATGTGGTTGAAAGAAGGTGCGTTTTTTGAACGCTGGAATATGGGGAATGGGACGGTACATTCCGGATCAAGTGATCACTAATGTTGATCTTGAAAAAAGAATGGATACATCTGATGAGTGGATCCGCACCCGTACAGGCATCGAGGAGCGCCGCATTGCAGAAGACGAGATCGGCACGGTTTATATGGCTGCCAGAGCAGCAGAAAAAGCCATTCAACATGCGGGCATTAAGCCGGAAGACATTGATTTAATTATTACAGCGACGGTCACGCCCGATCACAGCTTTCCATCGGTTTCATGTGAAATACAACATGAAATTGGGGCTGTAAACGCAGCAGCGATGGATATTAGTGCAGCATGCGCCGGGTTTATGTACGGTATTATTACGGGAAAACAGTTTATTGAAACGGGCGCCTATAAGCATGTTCTTGTCATAGGAGCAGAAAAGCTTTCCCAGCTGATTGACTGGGAAGACCGCAACACGGCTGTTTTGTTTGGAGACGGGGCGGGGGCCGCTGTTCTTGGCCCGGTATCCGAAGGCCGTGGAATTTTATCCTTTGAGCTTGGGGCTGACGGACGCGGCGGAAAGCATTTGTATGAAGACAAGTACGTAAAAATGAACGGACGTGAAGTATTTAAATTTGCAGTTCGCCAAATGGGTGAATCCTCGATCAATGTTATTGAAAAAGCAGGATTGAAAAAAGAAGATGTTGATTTTCTTATGCCGCACCAGGCAAATATTCGTATCATGGAAGCGGCCCGGGAGCGTCTCGGCCTGCCGCCGGAAAAAATGTCTGTTACGGTAAATCAATTCGGCAACACCTCCTCTGCATCAATTCCGCTTACGATGGTGGAAGAGCTTGAAAACGGAAAAGTAAAAGAAGATGATGTGATTGTGATGGTTGGATTTGGGGGAGGACTAACGTGGGGCGCCATCGCTATGAGATGGGGACGTTAACAGCAATTTAACAAAGAGGTGGAGAATGTGGAAAAACGAAGAGTAGTCATTACCGGTCTTGGCATTGTTTCACCGGTGGGCAATACAGTAGAAGAAGCATGGAACAGTATTGTGGCAGGAAAAAGCGGCATTAAGCCTATGACACGCTTGAATGCAGATGATTATCCAGCGAAAGTAGCGGCTGAAATCCGTGATTTTGACCCGGAACAATTTGTAGAAAAAAAAGAAGCGCGTAAAATGGACCGCTTTACACAATTTGCCGTTGCCGCAGCTAAGATGGCTGTAGCAGATGCGAAGCTTGAAATTACAGAAGAAAACGCACCTCGCGTTGGTGTCTGGGTAGGCTCAGGCATAGGCGGTATGGAAACATTTGAAACGCAGTATAAAACCTTTTTGGAGCGCGGCTACCGCCGGGTCAGCCCGTTTTTTGTGCCGATGATGATTCCAGACATGGCTGCGGGCCAAGTGTCGATTTACCTTGGAGCAAAAGGGGTAAACTCATGTACAGTAACCGCATGTGCAACCGGAACGAACTCCATTGGAGATGCCTTTAAAGTGATTCAGCGCGGTGACGCCGATGCGATGATTTCGGGTGGAACAGAAGCGCCGATTACGCAAATGTCAGTCGCAGGCTTTTGCGCCAACACTGCTCTGTCTACAAATCCTGATCCAGCTACTGCAAGCCGTCCGTTTGATTCAGAACGCGATGGGTTTGTTATTGGGGAAGGGGCCGGTATTGTCGTGCTTGAGGAATTAGAGCATGCGAAGGCGCGTGGTGCACATATTTATGCAGAGATTGTCGGCTACGGTTCAACAGGCGACGCTCATCATATTACAGCACCGGCACCGGATGGCGAAGGCGGAGCCCGGGCGATGAAAATGGCGATTGATGATGCGGGCCTTGCTCCATCTGATATTGACTATATTAATGCGCACGGAACAAGCACGCCATATAATGATAAGTTTGAAACAGCAGCAATCAAAACGGTTTTTGGCGATCATGCCCAAAAATTAGCTGTTTCTTCTACAAAGTCAATGACAGGCCATCTGCTTGGCGCAGCCGGCGGTGTAGAAGCCATTTTTACAGCCCTGGCTATTCAGGAGGGCACATTGCCGCCAACAATTAATTTGCAAAACCCGGATCCGGAATGCGATCTGGATTATGTACCGAACGAAGCCCGCAAAGGGGAAGTCCGCGCAGCGATGAGTAATTCACTCGGATTTGGCGGCCACAATGCAACGATTGTGCTTCAACAATACAACGATTAAAAAAACAGGCCTCGGCCTGTTTTTTTTTGGTTTCTTTTGCATATACATGAAGGACAAGCTGCGGGGGCGTGATCGGATGAAATTCATTCTGTTTTTAACCGGCTTTGGCCTGGCAGTAGCAGGCGGTATCAGCTTTATTATGTATTTTAACTTGCTTGCAGCAGGCATGACGTGGTCTGAATACATTTCTTTTACGATACGCCGGCCGGAGTGTTATTTATTTTTCATTGGCTGGCTGCTCATGTTTTTTGGTTTTATTGAATAAAGTAACAAAAACGTGTCGATAATGAACCCATAAAACGGTAATCAAGGAGGAATTTGATGCTGTACCTTCATGACGTGTGGGTGAACTGGTTCGAGGGAGAAGAAAATGGATGTAATGTGTGCCCGTACCACGAATGGCGAAAAGACGACGGGATGTTGCTGCTTGACCAAGTGCCGGTATTGATTTTACGTAAAAATACGATGGATTTTTTTGAACAGACTTTATGTGAATTGCCAGAGGAATTGCTGAAAAAAGTAGAAAGCAAGGCGTTTATCCGTAAAGGAAGCAAACGCGAGATGATGGAATACTGCTTTATTGCTTCAGATGGAGACCGGACGATGGCCGTTGATACGAATGGTTATCGGGTGCCGATTAAAAAAAGCCGGATTATGCCGCAGCATGAATTAATTGTTCGGGAAATGGCCGACTGTCATCCCGCGGAACCATTTTACTTTCCTGATATGGTGCAAAAAACATACACGCTGGCAGAACCTGCGCCAGAGTGGATGGCTGGGTTAACGAGAAAAGAACGGCAGTTAAAAACACTCCTGTTAATGGCGGTTGACCAGCTTATTGAATCCGATCATGAGCCGGCGCTGAAATATTGGCTGACAGAATGGAAGCCGGCAAAATATGAAATTATCCGGCAGATGGACTGGGAATCAGCTGTAAAGATGTTTAGTGAAACGGTTGTAATTGGCTGGACACCTAGTCATGAACAATTATGTGCCCAGATGGTTAAAGGGCGTCCGTTCTTTGAAAAAATGTATGAGCAGGAAATGAAGGTCGCTATAAGCAAATAAAAAACGTTCCGGTTTTAAGCCGGAACGTTTTTTATTTGCGCTTTCGGCCAAGGCCCATCGCATTTTCCATTTTCTTGACCATTTTTTCAGCTCTCCAGCGTGCTTTTTCAGCACCTTCATCGAGAATTTGGTCGAGCTCCTCAGAATCAATAAGTTCATAATACCGTTCTTGAATCGGTGCCAGGTGTTTAATGACAACATCGGCTGCTGCCTGCTTAAAGTCACCATAGCCTTTTCCGCTGAATTGCTGTTCAAGATCCGCAACCGGAATTCCTTCAAGAGCTGAATAAATAGACAGAAGGTTTGAAACGCCTGGCTTATTTTCTTTATCATACTTCACAATGCCTTCTGAATCGGTTACAGCGCTTTTGATTTTTTTCTCAATTTGCTTTGGCTCATCAAGAAGAGTAATAAACGCTTTTTGGTTTGAATCTGATTTGCTCATTTTTTTCATTGGTTCCTGCAGGGACATAACACGCGCACCTTCTTTTGGTATGCGGACTTCAGGAATAGTGAAGATATTATTGTATTTTCGATTGAAGCGCTCCGCTAAATCGCGTGTCAGCTCAAGATGCTGCTTTTGGTCTTCACCGACCGGTACCAAGTCGGTTCCGTAAAGCAAAATGTCTGCTGCCATTAACGGAGGGTACGTCAACAGTCCAGCCGTTACTGCTTCTTTACCGGCAGATTTATCTTTAAACTGTGTCATCCGCTCAAGTTCACCGATATAAGCAACACACTGAAGCATCCATCCTGCCTGGGCATGAGCGGGCACTTCCGACTGAATAAAGAGAGTGGCTTTAGACGGATCAAGACCGACTGCCACATAAAGTGCTGCCAGGCTGCGAATATTTTTGCGCAGCTCAAGGCGATCCTGCTGAACCGTGATTGCGTGCTCGTCTACAATGCAGAAAAAGCAATCATAGTCTTCTTGAAGTTCGACAAACTGGCGCAAGGCCCCGATATAGTTGCCTAACGTAATTGTGCCACTCGGCTGAATGCCGGAAAAAATTGTTTTCATCATTGGTTTATGTCACTTCGTTTCATCTTTAATATGTGTTTCATTATAAATAAAACAAACTGAATATTCAAGATGACAGCAGATAAGAAGCGGCAAGTGTTAGAAAAACAGCAGCCCCGCCTGTAATCAGTAAGGGGGCAGTCCAGGAAGCCGCTGGTTTATGTGCCGGGTATTCTTTATAAAGCTCACTTGTTTCATCTAGGTCATCGAACTGGGCGGTATAAGCGCCATCCTTTGAAGATTTACGCAGCTTTTTAAATCCAAAAGCAATGCCGTTAAAAAAACCATTTTCAATTACAAGCATACTGGCACCCGTGATGAAAAGAAATAAACCGATCATAAAAGCAGCATCCACTAAAGCAGCCAAATAAGAGGTCTGGGTTAAGCTGTAAAAAAAAGAAAAAACTAAAACAATACCAGTTAAAACAATAATTTTTTTCTTCACAAGGTTTACTCCTTTCGTAAATTAGGTAGAAAAAGTATAACGAATTATTTATTCATAAATCAATAAATCAGGCCATTGTTATTGTGCATATTATACAAGGAAATTATATTTATAAAGCTTTGTAGTCAAAAATCACTATACAAATGTAAGAATTTTAAAGTGAAATACAAACAAAAAACGCTTATTAAAAGCGTTTTTTGTTTGTGATTAACTATTAAAACTATGTAATGATTGTAAATAAATCGCAAATAAGTTATTGCAATAAAGTTAACGTGCATTATATAATGTTAACAAATCTTCTGAATTATTAAGAAGGTCAAAATATTACAAAGAGGAGGCATTCATCTATGCATAAGAGAAAGTTTTCTATTTTCCTTGTTTTGATGCTTGCAGTTAGCGCAGTGCTCGCAGCGTGCGGCGGCGGTTCATCCAGTTCTGACGACAGTGGTCAGACATCTGACAAGGGCGGCGAAAATAATGTGTTGAATTTGTCCGAGACCCAAGACATTCCATCTATGGATTCTGCTCTAGCTAAGGATGCTGTTTCATTTGCTGTAATGGACAGTGTAATGGAAGGGCTTTACCGTTTAGGAGAAGATGATAAAGCAGTTGAAGGAATGGCTGAAGGTGAACCGCAAATTAGCGAAGACGGTAAAACATGGACAATTAAACTTCGTGATGCCAAGTGGTCAAATGGTGAGCCAGTAACTGCAAATGATTTTGTTTACGGCTGGCGCAAAGTATTAAATCCCGACACAGCAGCAGAATATGCGTACATTATGTATGATATAAAAAATGCAGCAGCAGTAAATTCCGGTAAAATGAAGCCGGAAGAATTAGGGATTAAAGCAATTGATGACAAAACACTTGAAATTCAATTAGAAAATGCAGTTCCATACTTTAAAGAATTGCTGACGTTCGCTACATTCCTTCCGCAAAACGAAGCATTTGTAACCGAACAGGGCGACCAATTTGGCCTTGAAGCCGATACAGTTTTATATAATGGTCCGTTTACACTTGCAGAGTGGAAGCACGAAGACAACTTCGTAATGAAGAAAAACCCTGAATACTGGGATGCTGAAACTGTAAAACTTGAAACGATCAACACAAAAATCGTGAAAGATACACAAACAGATGTAAACCTGTTTGAAAGCGGCGAATTAGACCGTGTTAAGCTATCCTCTGAATTTGTAGACAAGTACAAAGAGCAGGATGGATTCCAAACAGTGAAAGAAGCATCAGTATTCTTCCTTCGCTTAAACCAAACCTCGAATGATATTTTGAAAAACGTTGATGCACGTAAAGCGATCGCCATGGCGTATGACAAAACGGGTATTACAGATACGCTTTTAAACAATGGTTCTGTACCGGCGGATTACTTTGTTCCAGCTGAGTTTGTACAAGGCCCAGACGGAAAAGACTTCCGCGAGACAGCGGGGTCATACCTTCAAACTGACATTGATGCAGCAAAAGAGCACTGGGCAAAAGCGAAAAAAGCACTTGGACAGGACACAATGGAGCTTGAACTCTTAAGCTATGATGATGACTTGTCAAAGAAAGTGACAGAATATTTAAAAGAACAGCTTGAATCAAATCTTGAAGGCTTAACGGTTAACATCAAGTTGCAGCCGTTTAAGCAAAAGCTTGACCTTGAAACAGCAATGGATTATGAAATGTCTTTAGCTGGCTGGGGTCCGGATTATCCAGATCCGATGACATATCTTGATATGTATGTAACGGATGGTTCACATAACCAATCAGGTTATTCAAATCCAGAAGTGGACAAGCTTGTTCAACAAGCGAAAACTACTCTTTTAACAGACGAGCAGGCACGCTGGGATGCACTTGTTCAAGTTGAAAAATTGATGATGGAAGATGCAGCACTTGCGCCGGTTTATCAGCGTGCTCGCGCTTATTTAACGAATACGGATGCGGAAGGAATCGTCTACCATAAATTCGGACCTGATTACTCACTAAAATGGGCGTCGGTTACACGTTAAATAATGAAAAGGAGGGCAGGGCCAATCCGGCTTGCTCTCCTTTTTCCCGGTTATAAAAATAATGAAAAGGAGGGACTAGTCATGGTGAAATACACATTAAAAAGACTTTTTTACATGGTGCTGACATTGTTTATTATTGCTACCATCACATTCTTCTTAATGAAACTCCTCCCTGGCTCGCCACTTACCAATCAGGAAAAATTATCTCCAGATCAGCAGGAAATCATTTTAGACAAATATGGCTTAAATGATCCCGTTCCTGTTCAATATGTAAATTATATGACTAATCTCGTGCAAGGAGACCTCGGCTTATCGTTTCAATATGATAATCGTTCGGTTACACAGATGATCGGGGAACGCATTGGGCCGTCAGCTGAGCTTGGGTTCCAGGCGATCGTGTTCGGTACCATTGTCGGCATTTTGCTCGGCATTGTCTCCGCCTTAAAGCATAATACGATTATCGATTATGCGGCTACAACAATCGCAGTGCTGGGCATTTCAATTCCTTCCTTTGTATTTGCCGGCTTGCTGCAGTACTTTGTTGGTGTTCAGTGGCAGTTACTGCCGGTTGCCTCGTGGGAGGGCTTTGAATATACGATTATGCCGACTTTGGCTCTTTCTGTATTTGTTATTGCTACAGTCGCGCGTTACATGCGCTCAGAGCTATTAGAAATATTAAGTTCCGATTACATTACACTGGCGCGTGCTAAAGGTGTGAGTGCACCGTCCATCATGATCAAGCATGCGCTTAGAAATGCGCTGATCCCAATTATTACGCTGCTTGGCCCGCTTGCTGTCAATATCATGACCGGATCATTGGTTATTGAGCGTATTTTTGCTATACCAGGAATAGGGGAGCAGTTTGTCCGCTCCATTAATACAAATGATTTTACCGTTATTATGGGTACGACCTTGTTTTACAGTGTACTATTTGTAGTCGTTATTTTTATCGTTGATATACTGTACGGCGTAATTGATCCGCGCATTCGTGTAAGTGGAGGTGGACGAAAATGAGTCAAATGGATCCGAAATTGTTTGAAATTCAAGGCTCTCGCACAGCCGAAACAGAACAGATGGGTCGACCGAGCTTAAGCTTCTGGCATGATGCGTGGCTGCGCCTTCGCAGCAACAAGGGTGCCATCTTTGGACTAGTATTGATCGCAATCATTATGCTAATGGCGATCATTGGTCCATCAATGAGTAACTATACCTATAAGGAACAAAATATTAAACATGCTAAACTTCCGCCAAAGATTGCAGCACTGGAGGATATCCACTGGCTCCCGTTTGACGGACGAGACAAAGATGGCTTTGATGTATATAAATCAAAAGAAGTAGACCAGTATTATTGGTTTGGAACAGATGATCTTGGACGTGATTTGTGGACACGTGCATGGTACGGAACACGTATTTCCATCTTCATTGGTGTAATGGCAGCTTTGATTGATCTTTTAATTGGAATTGCCTATGGCGGTATTTCCGGCTATTATGGCGGCCGTATTGATAATGTTATGCAGCGGATTATCGAAATTCTAGTCGGGATTCCTCAGCTGATCGTGGTTATCCTGTTTATCCTTGTGTTTGAACAAGGTATTTTTTCGATTATCATGGCGATGGTTATTACTGGCTGGGTAAGTATGGCGCGGATTGTGCGCGGCCAGTTTTTAAAATTGAAAAACCAGGAGTATGTTCTTGCTTCAAGAACACTTGGTGCTTCAGGCGGACGTTTAATTTGGAAACACTTAATGCCGAATGTGATTGGCCCTATTATTGTTACGACCATGTTTACGATTCCAAGTGCCATTTTCACCGAAGCATTTTTAAGCTTTATTGGCCTCGGTATTGCGCCTCCGGAAGCGTCACTTGGCTCGCTTGTTAACGACGGCTTTAAATCGATGCAAATGTATCCGCATATGCTGATCATTCCATCCGTTATTATTAGTTTGCTTATTTTAAGCTTTAACTTGCTGGCGGATGGGCTTCGTGATGCACTCGATCCACAAATGAAAAAGTAAGAAGAAAGGAGGCAACAGTATGGAAAAGGTGTTAGATGTAAAAGATTTGCATGTTTCATTTGATCTGCATGCAGGAGAAGTACGGGCAGTGCGTGGAGTCGATTTTCATCTAGAAAAAGGGGAAACACTGGCCATTGTCGGTGAATCGGGGTCCGGAAAATCGGTTACGACAAAAGCACTTATGCGTTTAATTCCCAACCCGCCAGGACGCATTAAACAAGGGCAGATTTTATTTGGGGGCCGCGACCTTGCTGCACTGTCTGAAAAAGAAATGGAAAAAATCCGCGGCAAGGAAATGTCGATGATTTTCCAGGACCCGATGACTTCATTGAATCCAACAATGAAAATCGGCAAACAAATTATGGAGCCGCTCATTAAACATCAAAAGATGAATAAAGAGGCCGCATACAAACGGGCAGCTGAACTGCTTTCACTTGTTGGGCTGCAAAATCCGGAAATGCGCATGAAGCAGTTTCCTCACCAGTTTTCTGGCGGCCAGCGTCAGCGTGTGGTTATTGCTATTGCACTTGCCTGCAATCCTAAGGTGCTGATTGCCGATGAACCAACAACAGCACTGGATGTGACGATTCAAGCACAAATTTTAGAGTTGATGAAAGAGCTGCAGAAAAAAATTGATACAGCTATCATTTTCATTACCCATGATCTTGGAGTTGTCGCTAATGTGGCAGACCGTGTGGCTGTTATGTATGGCGGCCAGATTGTTGAGACAGGCACGGTGGATGAGATTTTCTATGATCCGAGGCATCCATATACGTGGGGATTGCTGTCTTCTATGCCAAGCCCGGATACCGATCATGAAGCTGAGCTTCGTGCGATTCCAGGAACGCCGCCAGACTTAATCAATCCGCCTAAAGGAGATGCATTCGCGCTCAGAAGCGAGTATGCGATGGCAATCGACTTTGAGCAGGAGCCGCCTCTTTACCGGGTGTCAGACACTCACTTTGTGAAATCATGGCTGCTGCATGAACAGGCACCTGAAGTTGAACCGCCTGAAA
>Ga0209463_1002532_pt1 | contig 10013 bp, 6 predicted proteins | sample AgamicMgSfrz_FD_187169 | JGI IMG/M metagenome (GOLD analysis project Ga0209463, IMG submission 187169) | Agave microbial communities from Guanajuato, Mexico - Mg.Sf.rz (SPAdes) (version 2) | ecosystem: Host-associated > Plants > Phyllosphere > Phylloplane/Leaf | place: Guanajuato, Mexico... | reverse complement strand
TAACCATAGCCGTATTTCTAGCCGGACTGAGCACAGGCCTGGCTTCTCCTGCCTTGGGTAACACCGTCTATGCGGAACTTCAGCCTGAACAGCAGGCCAGAGGTAACAGCTGGATTAACACGGGAACAAGCTTCGGCATTATCGTTTCCGGCCCAATTTATCTATTGTTCAGTGAATACTGGCGCTGGTCCTACATCTTTTTCGCCGTTCTTGGTGTTTTGGTTCTACTGTGGAACAGACGCGCTCTTTCTCCACTCAAAACTGAGCCTTGCACCAAATCACTCTGGGCTTGCATGAAACCCACCAGACCTGGTGTAGCTCTGCTTATGGCTTCTCTACTGACAGGCTTCAGTTCTGCGATCTACTGGACGTTCGCGCGAAGCTTTCTGACGGACGAAAAAGGGGCCTCCGATTCGGAAGCCGTATTGTTCTGGATTGTGATGGGAATCTTGGGGATTCTGGGCGGTTGTGCCGGCCGAATTATCGAACGAATTGGAATCGGGCGTTCCTATCATGTCGGTATCCTGCTGCTCGCCATTTCCCTTGGTGTTATTATTCTGCCATCCATGACTGCCAGCCTGACGTCTGCCGTTATGTTCGGAAGCACCTACATCTTCCTGACCAGCGTGTTTATCGTGTGGGCGACCAGACTATTTCGTCCAAATACGTCGATTGGGATTAGCCTTGCCTTTCTTGCGCTGGGTGCAGGACAGTTCTTTGGCTCTTCCATTGCGGGTTATACGATTGATGCCTTCTCCAACACGACAGCATTTATCGCGTTTGCCGTTCTGGGACTGTTTGGATTGCTGATTCGGGTTAAGGTAGCCGATTGACGTCTATGCAGTTATACGGTCAATACATTCGCTGCACATCGGAAACCGATGTGTCCAGTGGATGTATCGGGCGTATTGGGAATTCTTGCTGCCACACGGTAACGATTGCAGTAGGATCGGTGGCATAGGTAGGAACCGCCTTTTAACACCTTGCGGACTTCTTCGTGAAATGCAGCTTCAGCCATTACAGGCTTCTCGTGATCTGTGACGTAGTTGTCTGCACACCACTCCCACACGTTCCCTGCCATGTTATACAATCCGTACCCGTTCGGTGGAAATGAGCGAGATGGAGCCGTACCCGCATAACCGTCGGCTGCATTGTTCTTGGTTGGGAAAACGCCCTGCCAAATGTTGCAGTAGTGCTGACCTTCAGGCCGCAAAGTGTCCCCCCAAGGGTATTTCTTCTGAATCAATCCGCCACGGGCTGCATATTCCCACTCGGCTTCGGTCGGCAGTCGTTTACCAGCCCAATGACAATAAGCGTTAGCATCGTTCCAGGAAATATGGATAACCGGATGTTCACCCCTGTCACGGATATGCGTGTCCGGTCCTTCGGGATGTGCCCAGTTCGCACCTTCAACAACCCACCACCAGGGCGTTTGCTGAACCACCGTTCGTACTTGCGCCGCCGTTTGCGAAGTGACAAACGAATGGAAAACAAAGGACCAGCCGAATTGTTCAGCTTCAGTCTTATAGCCTGTATCCTTTACAAATCGTTCAAACTCGGCATTGGTGACCGTACAGGCGTCCAGGTAAAAGGAGTCTATCTGCACCTCCCTGACAGGCCCTTCTCCGTCGGCTGCAAAGGCTTCGGGGTCATTCGTGCCCATGAGGAAACGTCCGCCTTCGATTAAGATGAGTTCCGGTTCCTTCTCCCAAGCCATATCCGTCACTCCCTGATTTGCTGTCCCCTCTATGTTATTGATATAAGCTATATCTGACTGAGGTGTTGGATAAACGGATGGCGTATCAAGCTCACTGGAAGCTGCATTTTCCAGTGCAGCTGTTGAGGTGATTTTCTCCTTCAAATGTCCGCCTCGGCTTGCAGCGCAGCAGCAGGATGTTGTGTTTTGGCGAAGTTGATCATGCACTCTGAAGCATCTCCCTTCCGCAGGATTATGGCTTAGTCCTTATTGTACACGGCGGGGCGAATATTCGGATACGGGGGTGCCGACATCCCGTCACCCAGGTAATAATCCGTCAAGAGGGATTGCATATATCCTTTTACAGCCAGACCATTGCGATATGCCGGATTATGCGGCAGCGTGTAGATGCGAACCTCAGAAGGTATTGTTGTTGTGTACAGGCGCAGCTCCTTGAAGTCACTTGTTTCGTAGAGAACCTCTTCTCTCCAGTCTCCAAGCAGATCGCCGTACAGGACAGGGGCATTTCTGGAATTCACACGAACATCATCTGCAGTAAACAGACGTGTCACCCCGTTCTGCTCCCAGTCCCACTTTTCCACAAAATTCTTGTCCAGCAGTTCACCGAGCACATCACCATCCCACCAGATTTTGAAATTGGTCGAAGGCTGGACTGAACTGATCACTTCGCCGTCCACGTTGTAGATGTTGCCTGAGCTGGACCACATCTCAAGCCCGCTATGCCGAGGATCAATATCGGCCAGTGTTCCCCGTGCAACATCCTGCGGAATATCTCCTGTGCGAATCATCTCGCCCGCTTTCGCATCGGCATAAAACCAAGGGAATTGATTAACGTTCCCGTTCTCGGCCTGCTGGATACCAAATTGCTCTATACCTGGCCGATTCGGATCGATATCCGTGATATGGAACCGATCACCATGGACTACACCAGGCAGACTGTATAACGTTTCTCCGTTATCATCCAGTGCCCAGCCGCCAAAGGAAACTTCGTCCTTCCCATCCCCATCGAGATCCAATATGCGAACCTGGTGGAAAAATTCCCCGTCGGCTCCTGCGTGTCTCCATCGCTCGGTCAATGCTCCGCCTGCATAGTCGTAAGCTGACGTTACATACTGAAAATTGCGGCTAAGTGCACGATTCTTAAGTGCTGTAATCAGACTGGGATGCTCCCCGTCCAGGTAGGCAATACCGAAGTGGCCACTGAGCGGACCATCGGCAGCATAATCATTGGTTAACGTTGTACGTCCTGCCTCCCTACCAGTCAGTCCATCCACAACAGATACATACTGCGCACGCTCTTCTGAAGCAGGGATGACCTCGCCATCCGCAAAAGCTACACCTTCAAAGGTACGCAGCAGCACTTCAGCCTTCCCGTCACTATCGAGGTCAAAGACGGTAATATTGTCGTTATCCCGCCACCCACCAAGTCCTGCAACCCCGAATTCACTGACCGAAGCAGGCGGTGCGTTATAGGTATCAATGGTTGTAACACTATAAGGACCGAGTTCAATCCGCCAGAGAAAACCTTCAGTCAGGCTGTACGCCTCCACATATTTGTTGCCACCGTTGACAGGGATTCGAGTCACCACAAATTCGTATTCCCCGTCGCCATCCAGATCACCTGGCCAGCCATGCTGCACAAAATAGTCAGACGGATTAGACGTTATATCTTGCAGCGGAATACGGAAGTAATTGCGAACCTCGGGATTGGCTGCGAGCTCCACTTCGGCGCTTTTCCCCTGCAAATTCCCACTCACATAAGACTTCACAATATACGTATGACTATGGGTTACATCTACATCCTCATCTGTATAGTTCGTTCCTTGCGCTAGTGGCTGATCATTCAGCTTGATCTCTTCTGACCCCGTACGGCGATAAATATCAAATGTAACCTGCTGCGGCTCGGTCCCCAGCAGACGCCAGCTGAGATATACTTTGTTATCACCCATATATACAGCAGTAAGCCCTCGTCCCAGATCTTCAACCAGGCGTGGCTCAGACACTACTGCTGCATCCGCCCGAGATATATGGCTTTCCGGTGAAGCTATGCCAGATAACACAATAACACCGCTTAACAGCCAGGTGAACAATACTCTATTTCTTTTCGCCACAGTCGTTATGGATTTCATCAACGGTTCCCCTCCAGCAAATTGTTTTTTTGTACCACAATGCATATAAAAAAAGCAAAGCCTGCTATCCGCGCCCCAGGAACCAGTCTAGTGAGATTGACTGATCTGGTTTAGCGATAGCTACTTTGCCTCCGGCTGCCCGGTCAACATATATCCCTATCCAACCGTTTCATATGTGTATATCGGTTGAGTTTATATAAGAAAAACTCAGTGCGTATTAAAAGAAGATCGCTCGCTCTTATGTCTCTAACGGCTTGGTTCCCCCACGATCGTAGAAAAAGGGCCCCTTCGCCCAGCTAACCGCCAGATGCATCAGCAGCTCCGTCTTCAGCTGCTCCCGGATGCTTGCATGCTGCTGATCATCATACAGATTCGTCCATTCATGCGGATCAGCAGTCAAATGATACAATTCGCCCCTCGTTTCATGAACTCTTGAAGCAGACTCCGCGACAGAACCTTCAATGTACAGAATGAGCTTCCACTCCGCTGTCCGCCACATATAAGCCGGCGCTGAATGGGGCGCCGTTACACCTTTGCCATGAAATTCGCAAAACGTCCCGCGGTGCCTTAGATCTCCGAGCAAATCTACTCCAGGCAGCATTGGATTTGCTGGAAGTCCGGCTGCTCGCGTTAACGTCGGTACCAGATCCACTAGCTCCGCGGGCCTCCGGTCGATCGTTCCTCGTTTGTCAGGCGTAATAGAGGAACCAGCCAGGATGAGCGGCACTCTTACGCTGCTGTCATACAGATTATATTTGGTGAAGCGGTACTGCCTCTCCCCCAGCATCTCTCCATGGTCTGATACAAATACAATCAGTGCATTGTCCAGTCTTCCCAGCTTCTCCAGCTTCTCCAGAGCCTGTCCAAAATAATGGTCCAGCCAGGAGCAATTCGCCCAATATCTCAGCGTGGTCCTCCGCCGCTCTTCCGGACTTCGTTTCTCCCACACTCTCTTCTTGTCGAGGTACGCCTCACGACTATTCCCGTTCAGATCATCCGAAGCGGCCAGATGCGTGTGAGCTTCATCCTCCCATGGCGGCTGAGGAATGTCCGGGATATCTTCCAGCCTGTAGAGTTCTTCAAACTCCTGAGGTACGTTGAACCCGGCATGCGGCTTCAGGAAGGACAGATAAAAAAACAGAGGCCTCTCGGGATCTACCCCTTCATCCAAAAATTGTAGTGCCTGCTCGGCTACCCATCCGTCTCGGTGCTGATTCATGGGAATCCGGCTTGTAAGCCCCGTGTAACCGTTGACGTTTTCCTCTCCGCCGCCAAAGTCCCTCGTCTCCTGATGATACGCCTCCAGCGCCTCAGGATGAGAATCCCCCATCATCGTTGCCCCTTGCTCATAATGACCGCTCTTCCGGGAAAGACCGATTGACCTCACTTCGAACCCCCGCGTGGAGGGCTCCTCCACGCCTTCGCCATGATTCCAATGGGTTTTCCCAAATCCGGCTGTTTGATACCCTGCTTGCTGCATCAACGCCGGCAGCGGCTTGGACGGCAATTTGTCTTCCTCAAATAGACCGCCGTAATTCGTACGAACTCCAAGCTGTGATGGATAATATCCCATCATCATCGAACTCCGGCTTGGTGCACACATGGGGGATTGACATACCGCTTCACGGAACGTAATTCCTTCGGCAGCAAGCCGATCCAGATTTGGCGTATAAATATGTTCGTTAAATGTTCCAATACAGTCCCATCGCTGTTGATCCGTCATCAGAAAAATAATGTTGGGTTTGGCCTGTGACACGTTACATTCCACTCTCCTTTGACCGGAAGATTAAACGGAGCAGTCGCCCCGAGTATGCCCGCTCTGTTTACGAACGTCCTCCCGATACCGACTGGGTGTCGTTCCCTCGCTTTTCTTGAACAAACGGTTAAAATAACTGGGCTGATAACCAATCTGCTCCGCAATTTCATTGATTTTGACGTCTGTGGATTCTAGCAGAGCCTTTGCCCGATTGAGTCTCACCTCTGTCAAATAGTCCACAAAGTTCTGCCCGAATGCCTGCTTGAATGCCCGGCTTAACGTGTAGGAGTGAATTCCGTGAATGTCTGCGAGTTCATCCAGGGATAATGCCTCTGCATACTGTTGTTCGGCATGCTCCTTGATCTGATGCACAGCCATCTGTATCTGCTTCTCCTCCTTGCCGGTGAATTCCTCCACACATACTTGCACGATTCGTTCCTTGAACCATGAGAATAGCTCTTCCAGGTCACGCAGCTGCAGCACCTCTTCATACACCGCCAAACCAAACAGTTGAACCGGATCTTCGCCTAACTGCAATAGCGTGTGTTGAATCCGGGCGAGCAGTTGAAACAGTGCCTGTCTGGCCTGATTCCCTGCCACTTCTACATGGGCGTAGCTGCTAATGAACAAACGGAAGCGCTCCATGGCTGTTTCCTGATCCCCGTTACGTAAGGCCGAGATGATGTCTTGTTCCAATTCAAGCGGATAAGCTCCCTGTTCCTTCATCGCCTGTTCTGCCTCTTCACTCATATCGATAATGACTGCGCCTGAAGAAAACTGCCTCTGCCTCAAAACAGCTCTCGACTCTCTGACCAGCTGTGGAATATGAGAGGCATCGGATGTGATCTTGCTGATGGAGATCGTCATGCGTACATCCAATTCGGACTGCACGGTCTCCAACCACCGCCTCCCTATCGCAATGAATTGTTCCCGGAATGCATGAGTCTCCGGCTGGGCATCTGGAGAGATGGCGAGCAGCAGAGCGATCGACATGTCGTGGTAATTGATTGTTTCTGCGTTGTAAGGGAAGTCTGCGAGCTGTGTTTTCAAAATATCGGCCGCAGCCAAGCTGATCCATTCCGGTGATTCACTTCGATTGGGGTAGCCGCTCTCGTGAAGGGTAACAGCACTCGGACGAATATGAGCCAGCATAATCATGAACCTCTCGTCGAGCAGATTCCACCCCACTTGCGACAGACGCTCCCGCCATTCACGATCAGAGGGTAACAACAGATGCCCTAACGTAAGCTGGATCAGCAGGCTTTCCCTCGCGAGTGGAAGATGTTCCTCCAGGCGCTGCTGGAGGGATTCTCGTTCCCGATTCACGCCAATCCAGTGCTGTTCGATATGCTTGATTTCATCCAGCTGCACGGTCGGGCTCCGAAGTTGCAAAGTCGCTGCCGCTCCATTAGGGCATGAATCGCGAACAGGTTCAGCAACCTCTGCAGCTTCACCGTTTGCAGTAAACATTCTCAGCAATCTTGTGAACGGTTTGTAGAGCTGAAGCGAACCAATCCAAGACAGGAGCAGAGCTAGTAACAGTCCACTTCCGTTGATGAGCAGAACGATTCGGGGTACCGACACAATCGGAGCTACAATTTCATTTAACGGAGCCGCGGATACGTAAGCCCAGTCTGTACCCAATCTGCGAAAAGTACCGGATTGAACCGAATAAGTCGTACCTTCATATTCCATCAGGAAAGAGGCGGGCTTCTCTTCAAGCTTGAGCACATGTTCACGGATGGCATGCTGTAATCCACCCAGATTTCGGTCCTCTGGAAGCAAGGGTTCCCCCTGCTCATTCAGCAAAAAGGTCGTCCCTCCCTCATACGGAGACAAGGTTTGCAGCATGCTTCCAAGCTGTTTGTTATCCAGGGTAATGGTTAACGCACCCAGAGCATCGTCACTTCCACCCGGAAGCCGATTCACCATCATCAGAGACATGCCCTCCATCGAAGTTGCCCAGTACGTGGCGCGCGGCTGCTCAGTCAGCCTATGGTACGCTTCAATCTCATTAGGGTCGCTCATAAAATCATACCGCTCTGAATCCATTTTCACCGCTCTCGGTTCTTCAAGATACAGTTGAACCTTGCCAATCAACGTATTGGAATTCTGAATCATCAGCAGTAATCGATAGAGCTCATGAACCTGCTTGTACTTGTAGACAAAATCAAGCTCTTTCAGGCGGTTATCGAAGACCGGATCGAAGGCCCACTGTGAGAAAGTCAGTTCAAGCGCATCCAATTGTTCGCCGACCCATGCGGTACGTTGCTCAAATTGCCGCAGATGCGTTTGCTGCAAAATATGTTCCATTTTGACGGTAATCCAGCCATACAGCAGTACTCCCGTAATGACTCCCGGAATGCAGGCGATCAGCAGAATCATCATCAGGCTGCGCCTGAAATAACGCCCTTTGGGCAGATGGTCTCGTGTGCGCTTGAACAACATCTGTCTGTACCTCCTTTCCGGGAATACCCGCCTGAATGCAGATTTATCCTTTGACTGAGCCAACCATGGCTCCTTTGGCAAAATGCTTCTGAATAAACGGGTAAACCACCAGCACCGGCATAATGGCCACAATGATGGCCGCCATCTTCAACATCTCTGTCGGTGGTGTCTCCACCTGCTGTCCAGGTGCAACCAGATCAATATTGGACGCGTTCAGCAGCATGTTTTGCAGCAGCACCTGGATGGGCCACTTTGCAGAATCATTCAAGTACAACAGTGCCGCGAAAAATTGGTTCCAGTACCCTACCGCAAAGAACAAGCCAAATGCCGCAAGTGCAGGCATCGACAAGGGAAGCACAATGGTGTACCAGGTCCGGATCGCGCTGCAACCGTCGATGGAAGCCGCTTCACTGATCTCCGCAGGCAGGCTGTCGAAGAAATTTTTCATGAGCAGCACCGTCCAGCCATTGGCCAGCGCAGGCAGAATCAATGCCCAAATGTTATTGATCAGTCCGAGCTCCCGGACAAGCAAGTAATTCGGAATAATTCCCGGGCTGAACAAAATGGTTAGTACGATCAGGAACATCAGTACTTTTCTGAAATAAAATCTCTTCTGGGACAAGGCATAGGCCAGGGAAGAGGATACAGCCAGACTACACACCGTACCCACCGTTGCCAGAAAGGCACTGTTCCCCAGCGAGCGTGCGAAGGCAGGCGTGGACAGCAGATAGGTATAAGCCTCGGCAGACCAACGCTGCGGGAAGAGTACGATTTTCTTTTGCAGATACTCTCCCGGATCTGTAAACGAAACGACAAAGACATAATACAGCGGAAAAAACATCGCCACCGCCAGCAGCCCAAGGACGATTGCATTCAGAGACTGACCGATCCTCTCACTCCATTTCAAACGTTGCATTCCAAAACCTCCTCCCACTAGTTCGTATGGACAAGGACCAGAATCAGTAGGCACTAATAGACTCCTTCTTGACCCATGCGTTTCACCAAACGGTTTGCAACCACTACAAGTACCAGTCCGACCACTGACTTGAATAGTCCAACTGCAGTACTATAACTGAAATCTCCCTGCTCAATACCCGTACGGTATACATAAGTGTCAAACACTTCAGCTACTTCAGATACAGCGCCGTTGTACATCAGGAAGATTTGCTCGAACCCCACCTCCATGATGTCCCCCAGTCTTAAAATGAGAAGCACGATGATAACACTCCGGATGGCAGGGAGCGTAATGTGCCAGATCTGACGCAGCCGCCCTGCCCCATCCATTCGTGCCGCCTCATACAGCTGGGTGTCAACACTTGCCATGGCAGCGAGAAACACGATCGTTCCCCAGCCGGCTTCCTTCCACATCGCCTGCAAGGTAACCATGATCCAGAAGCTGTCCGGGTTCGTTAGAATGTCCACCCTTGGCCAGCCCCATAAGGCAAATAGCTCGTTGACCAGTCCCGTCCCCTTGGCGAATAGAAGAAGTGTCAGTCCCGCAATGATGACCCAGGAGAGGAAATGCGGCATATAGATCACCGTCTGAATCAATCGCTTGTACGTCACGTTACGCAGCTCATTGAGCCCCAGCGAGATCAGAATCGGAAATGGAAAAAACAAGATCAGATTCAGCAGGCTGATTGCCAGTGTATTTCGAAACAGCAAGGCAAAGTCTGGATTGGCAAACAAGGTGGTAAAGTGCTGTAACCCAACCCACTCACTGCCCTGAATTCCCCGGAAGGGGGAATAGTCCTGGAACGCAATGACGATGCCCCACATCGGGATATATTTGAAAACGAGAAAGAACAGGATGCCCGGCAGAGCAAGCAAATATAACGATCGATCGCGCCGCAGCGCGGAGAGCCATTTCGTCCGTCTGTTTCTTTTGGATGAAGTCTGCCTTCCCTTGTGTGTGCTAAAGTGCTGCTCGGTTACGCTCATGGGCTGCAGCTCCTTCCCTCAG
>Ga0209463_1002528_pt1 | contig 10027 bp, 11 predicted proteins | sample AgamicMgSfrz_FD_187169 | JGI IMG/M metagenome (GOLD analysis project Ga0209463, IMG submission 187169) | Agave microbial communities from Guanajuato, Mexico - Mg.Sf.rz (SPAdes) (version 2) | ecosystem: Host-associated > Plants > Phyllosphere > Phylloplane/Leaf | place: Guanajuato, Mexico... | reverse complement strand
AATGAAAGCAAGGAAAAAAGAAATTTTTAGTTGCTGGAAAGTGATTTTTTTAGAAAACAAAAACCTTTGATCCCTCATTATAAATAGGAAAACTAATGAAATAGGAAAAGAAAAATAAACAGATCTAATTATGTATTGCATCAGTATATCTAATTCATTTATATAATTAAGCATGAATGATGGAAAAGGTATGTAAACAGTAATAATACAAAATATGATAAGTATTAGAAACTGCAGATACGTTTTAGTTTGCACTAAGCAATCTAAATATGTGTTGGCAGCACTTAATGCGTTTATGGTCTGCTTAAACTCTTTAGAAACTGCATTCATAACACTCCTCCATTTTTATAAAAGTAAATGTATTTAATCCATCATCTCTTGTATGCCATTCTACCCTATTTGTATTAAATGTAATCTCATCTCTACACACATTATAAAACTTCACGTACCGTATTTATTAATTATATTTAAAATATAGTCACCAAGGGGATTTCTATGCCAAAAGAAAAAGCATCCCTCTGGATGCCCAATTACCCTATTTATTAATTACATACAGTTTTATCATGATGCTATAAGGGATATTTCTAAAAGATAAATTAATAATTATTTCTTCATTCTCCCTTCAACCCATCTAATAAAACTAGTACTTAGTTGCTGTCCTTGCAGCCAGTCTTGTAGCTTTCTATATTCATACCAATATACTTCCCTGTTCTCTTTTACTGACTCCAATTGGTTCAATTTTGTTGTAAAATATATAAATTGCTCTTCAGTATATGCAGCCATACTTTTCACTTCCTTTTTTGTTCAGTTTAAAGTTAACTAATATGTAGTTTTGTAATATCTAATCTAGTTAAAGTAAAGCATTAATCCTTTATATTAATTTCAAAATATCTTTTGGTTCTTCTAAAATATAATCGGCGTTTTTAAAAACATCTTTTGTTTTTGATCCCCACGAAGCAAGAGCAAATTTCACACCAGCACTTTTTGCACATTGCATATCATATATAGAATCTCCAATGTAGATTGCCTCGTGACAAGGAACGTCTAATCATTTTAAGCAGGCCAATAAAGGTTCAGGGTGTGGCTTATGCTTATCCGTATCACATGTGCAAATTGTATGTTCAAAATAACTACTTAAGCCAAATGGCTCAAATTCGTCTATTAATTCCTGTTTAGTTTTCGACGTCACAATACCTAGTTTTATATTACTTAGTGACAACATACCAATGATATCTTCAATTAACTTGAACACGGAGACTTCATGATTATAATCTAATACAGCTTTACTCCATTTTAGATGAATAACATCTATATTAGACACATTCAATTTTTTTAAAACTTCCTTCCCAGGATTACTCAGTTTTCTTGTTTTGCTGTATCCACAGCACTGTTTTTTCTACGTCTATTTCTGAAGAAGGTTTATTTCCATATCGGATGGATTCATAAATAGGAATGATATCCCTGGTTCTACAAATTCTATATAACCATTGCTGTATGGACTCGTGAGAACGCCGTTTTTCATGTAATTGCAACGTTTGTTCCCATTCAATCAATTTTATTCGCACCGGATCAGTGGGAAGTTGATATAATGGTTTATTAATAATCCTTCCTTTTTTTTCTGTATTAATTTTTTGATTGCTTGTATGATATGTTTTTGGGTGGTTTCTTTTTTTACGGATTTGTTTTCTAACATATTTATAAATAAAATAAACGGTAATTAGAATACAAATGAGATAAAAAACTACAGTAATCCATGCATTGCTAAGTAGTGAAATTATAGAATTTAAGAAATTTTTTTCTTCTGCCATTTTTATTTTTCGATTGGTGTGCTTCTTTTGCTCAGTATCAATATGTTTGACTTCCTCCATAGGTGTTTCAGGAAGGTCAGTTTCTTTAAATTCCCTTATTGTCTCTTTATACTCTTTCTCGGGTGATTTCTTAAAATAATGTTCTTTAATCACTTTTTGTATATGTACAACACTAGTGGACATAGTTATCGCACCAATTAAGAAAAAAATAATTATCAAAAATCTTGCACACCACAAGCCAATCTGTATATGCCCTTTACTATTGAACATGACATAAATCCCTTCTTATTCTTTTATTACAATCCATTTTTCGGTTCGATTATTTGGTTTCGGAGAAGTACCGATAATTAAGGGAATAGCATCTAATTGCTTATGACGAAAACCTGCCGTAAAAAAATAAGAAGAAGATACAGGAGTATCCTGTTCTTTAATGGAGGCAAGTACTTTTAGCGTGTTATGTAACTGCTTTCTGCTATTTCCTAATTTAATGTGTAGCAATCCATTGTGACTTACGGTATTTATCCACAATTCATAAGAACAATCTTGTACTAAAAGTTGTTTGCACATACCAGCTGTTATTTCTATAAGTTCCTCTATATCCTTTCTTATTGACACTCCGTTCTTATTTATTAAATTTAAATAGAGTGCATATTTATCAGATTGTGTTCGTTCGTATTTCTTTGCAGTTATTATTCCTGTTTTTGCCGTTGCACTCCAATGTATCGAGCGGAAATCTTCATTTTCATAATTTTTTATCCCTATTACATTCGTTTCATCGTACAATGGTGAAGATAGAGATTTTCGAAATCCACGCGACCACTCTTTTAATTCTGGTACCTGGATATTAGGTACAGCAGGAAAAATCAAATAAGCAGGTGTATCAATTTGACTATACGTTAGATGGCTCATAATGAGACCAAATGGATCAGAAATTACTATTTCAACTTCTTCCCATTTCCCGATTCCCCTTTTCAAGGCTATGGCTTGAATGTCAAATGTTCTTATCTCCTCTCCCTTCATATTGAATTTCATATAGTAATTTGAACCTGTACTTTGATTTTTGTTTAGTGCGTCATGTTTCCAACTTAGTCTATTATCGCATTTAAATCGAAATACTATATTAAATATGGGTAATATAGTATTGTTTGAAATTTTAATTGAACAAATATTTTTTTCTCCTATAAAAGTATTTGGACTACCTTGAACATACTCCCAATGCACATGAGATATTTTACGTACATAAACATGGACAAACAGTATTAAAAATATATATAAGAATACAAACGATAAAATCAATAGATTGCTTGAAAATATACATAACACTAGGGCAGCTACTGATACAACTCCTATCATAAGTGGCTCAGCTAATGGAGTGTAAATAAGTGTCCGTTTCATTGCGTATTCTCCACCGGAACATGAAGGCGATCGAGAATTTCATTTATAAGTTCCTCTTTTGTAGTTTTCATTTCACCTTCAATAGTTAAGGTTAATCTATGAGCACATACCGATTTTGCAAGTGCCTGTAAATCATCAGGAGTACAAAAATCTCTTTCTTTTAATAATGCACGAGCCTGAGCAGCTCTCATAAATGCTAGGGTACCCCGTGGACTGACACCAATTTCGATGAGTTCGTGTTTACGTGTCGCCTCAATAATTTCAAGAAGATACTCTTGAACGTCATCCCCCATTAAAACTTCTCTTGCTTGTTGCTGTAAAGCTAAGATTTCTTCGCTTGAAATGACGGAATATAGGTTTTCTAAAGGATCATTTCTTTGAAATCGCTGCATCATCTCTTTCTCAGCCTCTCTAGTAGGATACCCTTGACGTATAGTTAATAAAAAACGATCTAATTGGGCATCTGGTAAAGGGAATGTCCCTGCTGATTCAAGTGGATTTTGCGTTGCAATAACTAAAAAAGGTCCAGGTAAAGTGTATGTGCTTTTTGCTATAGTAACTGTACGTTCTTCCATAACTTCCAATAATGAAGATTGAGTTCTAGGTACAGCGCGATTTATTTCATCGACCAATACTATATTTGCAAATATAGGCCCTAATCTCGTTTTAAATTCTGATTCTTTGACATCAAAATATTCTAACCCAATCACATCACCTGGTAAGGTATCGGCAGTAAATTGGATTCTTTGAAATTCGGCATCAATACTTTTAGCTAAACTTTTAGCTAAAGATGTTTTCCCAGTTCCAGGAACGTCTTCTAATAAAATATGTCCCTGTGCTATAAGAGCAATGGCCGCTAATTCAATCGACTCGTTTTTACCTATAATTACCCTTGAAATATTGTTGACTATTTTTTGTAATGTACTCATAAAATGCCCACCTATCTATCATCCTATTTTTTGTTTTGCCAGATCTTCCCAAGTCTGTAATTTTAGAGTATCTGTTATGTACCCACGACTGTTAACTATAATGGCTTGCGGAGCGGATCTTATGTTATATAACTGAAAAATATCAGGAGATACCGAGAAAGATAAATTATGGTTTTTAAATTTTGAAATGTAACTATCATCTAATTCTTTATTACTAATAAAGAAAATTTTGATATATTCAAAATTGTAGGTAGAACTAATTGAATCGACAAATCTTTTGCAAGTTGGACATCCTGATGAAATAAAAATTAGTAGTGTATTACTATTGGAATTTGGCCCAACTCTTAATTCTTGCTTAAATTGGTCTTTTAACTTAAATGGTGGTGCAGCCTGTCCAATCTGTAGTTCCTTTCTAAATTTTACATAAGATGAAGTGGCAATTACCCCAGCGAAAAATTTGATTTGGTTTGTAAATTTAAACAATAACAATCCTTGGAATACTACTAAAATTGATAAAAGTATTAAAGCCATTAAGGTTATTGAATTGTTCATCGTATCCCCCCCTTATTTATCATTAGTTGACTCAATTACCTCTATAAAGTCGTTCAAGCTTTTAATGATGTAAAGCATAAATCCCGCTTCAGCTATAACAACAATCCATAAAATAATAAAACCCACAATTAAAAATGTATCCATATATTATTCCCCCTTTGTTATTATGTTTCTAATATTGAGCTTGAAACTATATATGATTTTTATAGTTAAATATATAATGATTGTCAAAATTAAATAGGAATGAAGAAATAGAAATTGGTTATTAATAGGGAAACTAAATACTTTATAATCAAAATTCAACCAAAGTATAAAAATGCTGATTATCATTATTACATTTCGGAATACCAACTTCTTTGATATTTTCCCATTTCCAACAACTCCCCCACAACCACAATCGATATTTGTTCTACCCCTAAATAGATTAATTGTTATCGCTATTGTATACATTAGCAGTAATAACATCGCGAATATTAGGTTAATTTTAAGTAGCAATCCAATCAATAAACAGAGTCCAATTACCAATTCTACTACGCTATCAAACCATGCAAATAATCTATTTGCGGATTCAGGTACTATATTATAGGAATGTACAATAGCGTAGTGTTGTTCAAATCTTAGTATTTTATATAAACTAGATGTAATGAAAATATATCCAAAAACAAAGCAAGTCATATTAATAATTAGGTTCATAAATTTGCTCCTTTACTGTATCTTCTTTAGGGTCTATATACTTCTCTTTTTGTGAACTATATAGATTGAAATATTCACCGTGTAGATTCAATAATTCATTGTGTGTACCCATTTCGACTATGCCCCCGTCCTTCATCACTATAATTCGGTCAGCTAAATGGCATGCATACATTCTATGAGAAATAAAGATTGTGATTTTTTCGTTGGATATTTCTTTGAATTTTTCAAATAGATTTGCTTCGGTATTAGGATCTAGTGCAGATGTAGGTTCATCTAAAATCAGTATCGGTGCGGTTTTAATCAATGCTCTTGCAATAGCTATCCTTTGCCATTGTCCGCCCGATAAATCTGTACTATTGCCAAAGAGCCTTCCCAATTGAGTATTATAACTGTTTGGTAGTTCCGATATTAAACTATGTGATTCTGCAATTTTAGAAGAAGAAATTATGGTGTCCTCGGAAAACTCACAGGAACCTATTGAAATATTTTCTTTAGCAGTTAATTCATATTTAACAAAGTCCTGAAATATAACAGCTATATTGCTATATAAACTTTTCTTTTCTATTCTATTTTTATCTATTTCATCAAAAAAAATCGTGTTATTTGGAACTTCAAAACTTCCAATTAAGCATTTAATAAGGGTAGATTTCCCAGATCCGTTTTCTCCTACAATCACTAGCTTCTCGTTCGGATGAATATCAAAATTAATATTTTTTATTACCTTTTTTTCTGTTCCAGGGTATGAAAAAGATAAATTTTTAACCTGTATTCCTTTCTGTAGTGCTTTTGGAAACAGCTGTAATTCATTTGTAATACTAATTTCTTGTTCGTCCTCGTAGCCTAGTAGCTCGTACAAATCGGTTATAAACAAATTTTGTTTATATATATCCGCAAGCAAGGTTGCTATGGTATTTATTGAGTTTTGTGCAATTTGGACCGCACTATTTATTGAGACAAAATCTCCAATTTTTATTGATTTTCTAAAAATAAAAAATAGCAACAAAATTACTGTACCCATACTAATTATGTGATTAATAGAATTAAACAAGATTAATTTATTTTGTTGCCTATTAACTTGCATTAAAATATCGTTATTATTTGCTTTTAATGATTTAGACCATTTTTGAATTAAAAATTCATATGTTTGATTTAAACGTAATTCACGATTCGCTTGGCGATTTACTAATAATGAAAAGATATAATTTTGTTCTCGTGCTTTTGGTGTTTGGAATTTCATCAAAAAGTAATTTTGTTCTCCAAATTTCTTTTGCATAATAAACAGCGGGATAGCTGAAATTATACTTAAAAAAAGAAACAGCCAATGAAATTGTGCCAAAAATAAAAGGGTGGACACTAAGGTAATACTATTTCTTGTGATTTCTATAATTTTCAATATAGGATTTAAAAATTTATTTCCTATATCCCCCTGAACTCTTTGAAGATGATCATAAAACTTATTATCTTCAAAATATTGATACTTTACCTTTAACACTTTATTTGAAATTATTTTTTTTATTTTATAGTCTATTTGTTGCTCTAATTTTATATTTATCGTTACCTTATACTTATCTAAAAAAGTAGAGGTTAAATTAATTAAAAGCTGTAGAATCAAATAGATAATCACATTCGGGATTACTTTATCATTAGAAATAAATAATTGCTGAATCGAATTCAGTAATTTTTGAGTAATAATTAAAGTAAATAATGGTAAAATCCCTTGGAATATATTTATTAATAGAATACAGATTAGTTCTATTCTAGCTGTAGACCATACTAGTTTACTAGACTTTAAAAGATATTCAATTCGCATAGTCTCACCTCCTTTTTCAGAAAATTTTAAAAAAACTAAAAATATTGTTTCATTCCAAATTATAACATGTTATAATTTGGAATGAAAGGGGGGGGAGAATGATATGTTATTAGGCGCAATTTTATGCGATTGTAGTAGAACTTCTTGTAGTGCAGATACATATTGTGGGACAAGTGGTAACCCACATCCATATGTAGGGACATCAACAAGGTATGTTTGGGACTGTAAATCTGGGGCTGACTGTGGTTCGAATCCGACCGGTTCTAGATGTAATTGTAACCGTTAAAACCAAAACAATGGATTAGTTTATAAACTAATCCATTGTTTTATGTTGACTTATTGGGGGAATATAAATGTTTTACTTCGTACTGTTTATTCTAACATTAGTGATATTTGTATTTACAAATCTATCACTTAAAAATTTGCATTCTAAACTACATACAATACAATCTGCAAAGCAAAATAATATGACTTCTAATAGTCTACCTATCAATTCAATTGCTCCAAGCTTTAGTTTAGAAACCGTAACGGGAAATATAGTAACATTAGAAGAGTTACAGGATAAACCCGTTATACTCTTAATTGCTGCTGATACTTGTGATGCTTGTTCACTAGACATTATTGAATTTAGAGAAGAAGTTAGAAAGTATGGGGATAATTATAACTTTGTCTTGATTGTTGCAACCTCTGATCCTACTACATTAAATAACATGAAATATGTAGAAGAAACAAACTTACAAGTATTATTAGCCACAATGAATTTTATGAAAGACTATAAAATCTCCATGATTCCTACATTTTTATTTCTTGATGAAAGAGGTACTGTTTTAGGATCTCCTTACATAGTAAATCAATTTGATAGATATTATAAACTTCTCGGTAATTCTACAATAACTGCATAATTTCCCACACATTGTTTTAAGAATGTTACATAAAAACTGAATAAAATATAATTAATCAAAAAAGGTTACAAGAAAAGATATACTTCCTTACTTATAACCTTTTTTTGAAGAAAATTTTATTACAGCTATTAATACATTTAAAAAATATGGCGATGAAAAATACTTTATTTGTACATCACAACTTTGGTTTAATGTATCCTGATTCGTAGTGCTGGTTTTGGTGCAAAAACTCTAGGGAAATTGCAAATAATCTCTAAATCTTGGACATACTGATACTATTACTCTAAAAAGGGTGTGTGATCGGTATAAAAAAGGAAAATTTGTTCAAATGGAAGCACTATCAACCTGATATTATCTTATTAACAGTAAGATGGGACCTACGGTACAACCTAAGTTTTCGTGATTTGGTGGAAATGATGGAGGAACGAGGTTTGTCTATTACTCACACTACCATTATGCGTTGGGTGCATCAATATGGACCTGAATTAGATGAAAGAGTACGACGTCAGCTTAGGATAACAAATGATTCTTGGAGAGTCGATGAAACGTATGTGAAAGTTAAAAGTCAATGGATGTATTTATATCGCGCAGTCGATTCAGAAGGAAATACCATTGATTTTTATCTCAGTGAATCAAGAGATAAACAAGTAGTTAAGCGCTTTTTCAAGAAAGCTTTGGATGCTTCTCATATTTGTAAACCTCTTGTTATAACAGTAGACAAGAACCCAGCCTATCCTGTAGCAATTCAAGAATTAAAAGAAGAGAAACGTATGCCTGAAGGCATACAAATAAGGCAAGTTAAATATCTCAATAATATAGTGGAACAGGATCACCGTTTCATTAAGAAACTTGCGCGTTCTATGTTAGGATTCAAGTCATATAAAACAGCCATTTCTATATTGAGCGGTGTTGAAACCATGCATATGATGAAAAAAGGACAACTTCACCTACAGGTGAAGTCTGCCCAAAATGAAGTTAGGTTCATACGTAAATTGTTTGGAATTGCATCATAATCTGCCATTGAACAGTCTATGTAGGTTTCTATGTCTCTTTCAAATGCTTTTTGCACCAGAACCCCAAAATTTAATGGGGCGTGGAGTATTACCTAAGAATGAAACAATACATAAAAAAAGACCCTGCCACCAGACAAGATCCAACAAAATGTAATCCAAAAATGAAAAAGGATTCTTTCACATTACAATTTCAATGCTAATACATATCTATTTTTACTACAAGCTCATAAAATCGCATTTTAAGCCAATTAACTTTGCTTTTATGTACAATTCCCCTTACTAATCTCCCTACACAGCACATCGAAATCTTATCTGGGGTATTTTCTTTCCTTAAGTTGATGGATGTGGGGTAGCGTCACAACGCTATCAAGCTAAGCTCATACAACATCAATCATAGTAGAGGTTGCTTCTTTTTTCTAAAGGCTACCTGTAGGAAATTTAAAAATTTACATACGAAATAAACCCTAATGGGTTTCATTTTTTGGAATTACGCCGCTTTATACTCAGACTCCCGAAATGATATGGTGATCCCTATTTATCGATCAATATCAATGGTTAATTAAAGAGATGACTTCATTAATTATAAATTTTTAATAAACTAGTAAAAAAAACAATAAAATATAATAAGAATATGTTAAATAGCTCTTAATCTACTTTTAATGGATTATTTTATATTTAGTCCTATCCGTATTACCTTACTGAATAAAACCTCTTATAAAGGAATCTGAAAGGTCGTTTTTAAGTTATAAAAATTAATTTTTAAATTTTATGTGAATAAAAGGAAAAAGGATTCGTTTTATAGAGCCTTTTTCCTTTTAATATTTTAACTTAATGTAATCTGTATTGTCCTGATAATTGTTCTTCCGCCATTCGAACTAAGCGCTTTGTAATTTCTCCACCGACAGATCCATTTGCACGTGATGAT
>Ga0209463_1002527_pt1 | contig 10027 bp, 8 predicted proteins | sample AgamicMgSfrz_FD_187169 | JGI IMG/M metagenome (GOLD analysis project Ga0209463, IMG submission 187169) | Agave microbial communities from Guanajuato, Mexico - Mg.Sf.rz (SPAdes) (version 2) | ecosystem: Host-associated > Plants > Phyllosphere > Phylloplane/Leaf | place: Guanajuato, Mexico... | reverse complement strand
AAATATAATACGTCATATTCCAAAACAAGATGTTAGCCAACTAGTACCTGCAAATCGTTTGGAAGTCGAAACTTTTCAGCCTAGTATTCCTGTTACCCTTAGACAGTCAATATTAGATTTTATATTATCAGGAGCTGCTTATATTCACAGAGGATTCGGAGATAAACCTGCATCAATGTTGATACATACCAGCTATAGAACTTCAATTCAGGAGAAACTTGCCGAACTTGTGCAAGAAGAAATCCTTCGTTTACGTGAAGAGTGGAGATATTCTAGAGACAACAATAAGTTAATAAAGCAATTTGAAGAAAGATGGGAAGATGAATTTCGTCCTTTGACACGATCAAAGGCAATTAATTTCGATGTTCCATTTAATGGAATAGTTGAAAATATCTCAACATTTCTTGAACAGATTAAAGTGATGCAATTACACAGTAATTCTGAAGATGAAATAGACTACGAAATTGATCCTACTCTTAAAGTTATTGTAATTGGAGGAAATCGTTTATCTAGAGGTTTAACTCTAGAGGGCTTGCTAACTAGCTACTTTGTTCGTACAAGTCATAGATTTTCATATGATACTCTAATGCAGATGGGAAGATGGTTTGGATTTAGGGACGGGTATGTAGACCTTACCCGTATTTATACCACACCTTTATTAGAACGATGGTTTAGGGATCTTTCTACCGTAGAAGAGGAAATCCATAGGGAAATTGCTAGGTATGGGCGTGAAAAAAATTTAACACCGTTAAAAGTAGGAGTGAAGATTAGACAGCATCCAGCTATGCTTGTAACAAGCCCGCTAAAAATGCGTTCAGCACAGGACGTTAGGGTGTCATTTGAGAACCAAGTGGTTCAAACAACCAGCTTTCCTTTCAATAATAATAATTGGTTAAAAAAGAATCTAGTAGCAACACAGGAGTTTTTAAATAGACTTGGTATGCCAAATGAGGGTATTGGTACCAACAGACCAGTTTGGTATCTACAGCATCCAAGTATGGTTTTAGACTTCTTACAAACTTATCAAACAGATGATGAGGCTACAAGGGTGAGATCAGATCTACTTGTTGACTACATTCTTCAGCAAAATAACTGTGATGAACTAATTCATTGGACTGTAGCCGTAGTGGGCCGTAAAAATTTAAAGAAGAGTTTAGGAAAGATCGACTTACATATTCAGGGCTGTGAAAAAATTAATTTATATGAACGGATAAAAATGAAAGGCATAAATTCTCTTAAGGCAATTGTTTTACCCGAAGATCATAGTGTAGGACTTACTAAAGAACAGTTAATTATTGCTAGAGAGAACATAGGGAATCTAGGAATTTCACGATTAGAAGCTCTAAGACACCTTCGATCCCCAAAAGAAGGTGTGCTGCTAATTTATCCTATTAGTAAGTATTCTGGACATGAGCTTTCTAATAATGAGAATAATAAGAGAGAACCAATTTTTCAAAAGCCAAATAAGGGTGAACATATAATAGGTATAGCAATGATTTTTCCACGTTCATATACAACGGCTGCTATAGAGTATATTACTGGTTCTGTAGGGTTGGATTCTTAAATGAACGTAGTAGTCAATGAGAAATTTTGGGATGAGTTAATGAAAAATTTACCTTCATACGGTACATTAAATGGGAAATGTATTAATGATGCTATTAATTTGATGCTTGGGGTAGATCATTTAGGTTATCGTCACATATTACTAAAATTAAATAATTTAAAGGAAGAGATTATTGATAATAAGAGTAGAGGATTATCAATACAAGGTAGAATGCTTAAAATAGGAGATATGCCTGAGACCCCTTATTTAGATATACAATGTAACGACATTAATGGTCACAAGGTATTTAATCTTATAATAAATGAAATTTTCGAGAAACTTAGGGTTGGTTTAGATCAAAGGGAATCAGTTATTAGTACAATCACTAAATTTAGACAATTTTGGCATAATGGATATAGAGGAATAATGACGGAGGAACAAATAAAGGGTTTATTTGGTGAATTGTGGTTTATGCTAGTTTGGCTAATACCCAAAAATCTAGAAAGTGTAATTGGATGGATTGGTCCAACTCGTGCTTGTCATGATTTTGAATTTGGAAACTCAGCTATAGAGGTAAAAACTACTTCTTCTACAAGAGGCCATGTTCACAAAATTAACGGGCTAGAACAGCTACAGCCACCTCCTGAAGGTGAGCTCTTTCTTTATAGCATGCGTTTAAAGAAAGAGAATACCGCTTTGAACTCATTGCCAATGTTAGTTGAAAAAATAATCGATATATTAAGGGAGAAACCTATTCTACTTGAAATATTTGAGAGGAGATTAGTGGAGGCTGGTTATTTTTTTGAATATACAGAGGATTATGCTGAATATTGTTTTCAAATAACAGGGGAAAGGTTATATATAGTAAATGATAAATTTCCTAAAATATCGTTTAACGATTTAAAAGAAGGGTTACCAAGGGGAGTAGAGCATGTTACTTATGATATTAATTTAGAAGCTTGCTCAAGTTGTTGTTTGCTTACAAACCCAGTCGATTTTAAAAAATTAAAATTCTTATCATAAGTATAATTATAGAAGACAACATTTGTAAATTATATATTGATGGACAAATGTAGAATCAACGTTATTATCCAATAGTATTCTGTTGTTTAAATAAAAAGCTAACATCCCATTAAGATCAGCAGGGTGTTAGCTTTTTTATTATTGAAATTTGTTTTTTTTCATTTGTTTTTTTATCCAAATTCTTAACAATGGGCTTAAGCTGTTCAGAAACTTGTTAAGACGGCTATGAAAAGAGATGACCTTAGTATCCATCATTAAATAATACTCATCAGTTGGTATATAACTCACATTCTTTAAAACATTGCCAAGCATTAAGTTTTTCTCCCGGTCGTATTTAGAACGATTTTCCTTTACGTAATTAACTAGTTGGTTAAGTTGTGGTTTATTTATTGAGTATATGTCCGAGGTTTTGAAAGTCATCCATCCCTTAGGATGTCTATTTAAAAATATAATTTCTTCTTCATAACACAAGCTTGAATAAATTCTGCGGTTTTCACTATGAGAAGTAGTTATATATTGAGGATGTAATAGTATATCTTCAATATCTACGTGGAAACACACTTTCATTTCTCGGTAAGCATATCCTCCGTCTAGATCTTCGTGCTCACGCTCAGCAGATAATATTATATTTGTTTGAAAAGTATATCTATAGTCGGGGTCATCTAGGGCGCCATTAGTAATATCGTCAATAATCTGTGCTAACTCTGCATAACTAAGTGTTCTATAAACTGACACAGTCCCATCTTCATTAATTAGATTATTTTTTCTTAGCATAAATTGAACATGTTTTTGAGCTTCTTGTAAATCTGATACTGCTTCATAAAATTGTTCATCCGATAGACTTTGACATAATAATAATATAGAATCTAAGGTCCACCTACTCCGATCTCCATATTCAAAATCTGGTAAATAGAAGGTTTCTTCATAGCCAGTTCTTCTATTAATATTAAATGCAAATTTAGCAATAGAGGTCAGGAGATATTTGGCATATTGACGATTATTACCTGCTGTATAAGCTTGAAGTTGAATATCATTTATCTCTCCGCCTTCAATACATGTATCAATAACCTTAGATTTAATTTTATAAAGAATGGCTTTTTCTCGATTTTCCTTTTTAAGAGAAGTATTTTCTAATTTCATAAACTAATGGCTACCTCCTTACGCTATTACAGACTCCATACATCAAGTGTAAAATTAATATTTTTATCTCTTTTTTCCAATATAATTGTTTTTACATATGTAACTTTTAAATTTATTGTTTAGAGACTTTATACTTTTGATTAATATTACCTTTCTTCATAATAGTTGTATTGATTCCTTCTTTACCTCAAATACGTTTGTAGTAAACGAAAAAGTGGATATAAAAATTACTTATTATAAATAATTCGTGTTAAAGCTTGCTAACCCTTTAATATCCACCTGGTTAATGAGAAAATTCGCCTATGTCACGTTGGCTGTTTTGTATGTGACTCGTCCTATAAATTTATAAGATTATACTTCTTCCGTTCTATCTATATGAAAATTGGTATAATTAGATAAAAATGTTATGTGGGGATAAATAAATGACAAGAAAAAGGAAAAAAGTTATAGTGCGAAGAATTGATAAAATTCCTAAACGAAGAAGAGAAACATTAATTAGAAATGTTCCTCTTAGGAATCAAGTTCCATATAAAAAGAATAAGCATAGACAAAAGTGGTTTGGCTTATCAAAAGAGGAAAAGTGGAAACGTATAGGAACTGTTCTTTATGGAATTTTTTATATATCCTATTTAATCCGTATTTCTGTTCTTTCCTTCCAGTATGGTCAGAGTCTAATCATGGGTTTTTTAACAGTTTCTTTTGTCTTATTAATGTTAGGATCAATTTTTATAACTATTTTACAAAGAACCAATAAGAATTACAGCTCTCCTATATGGATTGTTTCTTTAGGTCTTATTACTACGTTCATTGGTTTTACTCTATCAGGTTCCTTTCAAGAAGTAGTACAGGATAAGAAAGAAAAGACTAAAATTATTCATAGGTTATATTCATTAACTGAAGAATCCAAGTTACAAAGAGATGGTATTGAAAGAACTTTGGATGATTTTTCAACAGTACTATTTGAAGAAAATAACAGCAATAATGAACAAACTCAATTTTACGTAAGAAAACAGCTTAGTGTATACAATGAAAGTGATGTAAAAGATATTCTCTTTTCAGACTTTGATATAATTGACAAAAACAAGGGTAATAGAGAATTTAGTACTCTTATCAATAATACCGGCAATATTTCTGAAATATATAACGATCTAACTTTTAAATCTACAGACCCAAAAGAAATGCTACAAAGTTATTTTGAACTTATTTCTCTCTATTATCAGGCAGATGAGCGAGTATCAATTCTTAGTATGGAGTACCAATATATAAACGATGGAGATTGGAAAAAGGCTGAGAAAGGTTTAAAGAAATCGAGGAGAGAAAATAAGGAATATGCGTTAAAATCAATAAACAAAACAGAGAAATTAATTAAAACCTATTATCCAAATATAAATATGGATATTGATAAAGAAAAGTTACTTAAATAAATTATATGTGACTTTTATTTGTTCACTTATATCTATATGCCTATTTTCCTTTATAAAAAGTGTTAGAATAAACCTATTAATAACATGATTTTTTATAAATTCAATTCACTAAAGAGGGAATTTTTATGCCTAAGGGGGGAACCGGAACAATTATGAATCAATCATTAGATAAAAACTTAGAACAATCTAAAATTCAAAATATTCTCAGAGAAATTGACTTTGAAAATGTCACATCGGGATTACCTACTGGCTTTACGAAATTAGATCAAATATTGAATGGTTTACAAGAAGGAAATCTAATTATTGTTGGAGGAAAATCGATTGGAAAAACTTCTTTTGTACTAAATATCTGTTCTAATGTAGCTGTGAAAACAGATACATGTGTTAGTTACTTTTCTTTGGCTACAAAAGCAGACTTAATAGCCAATCGTTTAGTAGCAGCAGAAAGTAATGTTGATTTAAAACATCTAAATAGAAATATGCTCACAGAAAATGAGTGGGGAAAATTAACTATGGGGATGGGTTCTTTAGCATCAGCAAACTTGCATATATTTGATGATCCTATTATAAGTGTGAAGGATATTGAAGAGAAGACAACTGCCCTGCAAAAAGAATATCCAGATGTAAAACACTTGATTGCTGTAGATTATCTTTCTTTATTAGATCCTGAGGGGCAACAAAGTCGCTATGAACAAACAGACTTTATTGTAAAAAAATTAAAAATTATGGCCCGCACTTTGAATTGCGCTATTATCCTTATTGTTAATCTATCTAGAAATTATGATAAGCGTATTGAAAATAACATGCGTAATACGTTCCCACGTTTATCGGATTTAAGAGATAGTGGGACTATAGAAGAAGATGCTGATGTGGTTATCCTTCTTCATAAAGATCTAAGGTATAAAGATGAATATGAGCTTGAACTGGAAGATTATAGTGCGAATATCATTGATGTTATAGTAGATAAGCATCGAAATGGAACAATTGGAGGATTGCAATTATCTTTTATAAAGGAATACTCAAAATTTGTAAATTTTGAAGGAAGCCGATATGAAGAATCATAACTTTAAAAGAGGTGAAATCCTAGAATGATCAAAGCAGTGACGGACATTACAATCATAATTTTTTTGGGGGATGTTTCTTCTATTAATAAAGAAGAGATTATTACAGTATTTCAAAAAAAGAAACCAAATATTAAAATTAATAAAATCATTTCAATTTCTCCTATCTACACTACTTTTTCTAAAACTAAAGCAGTTACCGTTAAAGCCAATATTGATTTGTTTCTTCAGGAATCAGAGGATTGTAAACACATTAATGACTATGTAGGAAAGGTTTTTCCATTACTTCAGAATAGCTTTTATAATGAAGGAAGAGTTGAAGTTACAAGCATTATACAGCTAGTAAAAGCTAAGGATGATGAGGCTTTTAGTAACTTTAAACACATACATGAATTTTTTTAATAAGAGCATCTTGTCTATACTTCAGGAATGACGGATGTTTTAAAATTAAGAAGTAAAATATCTTAAGTTATAGAGACTCTCCTTTGTATATATATTGTTAGTTCTTTTTCTGAAAAATCCGTTTCTTTTCTAAATTCACAAAATATAGTTTGAATGTCTTTAAATTTAATTCATATCCACTCCTTAATGAAATTAAATAGTACCTTTCGATGTTACTCTAAACCTGACTAAAGAAGCACTTGTTTTACAAATGCTTCTTTAATTTTTAAATTGCTAATCTATTAGATTATTTAGAACTACTTTAAGCGCCTTTACATAATTTTTTTTATACTCATCATCACTTTCTGAGGATGGTACATTTATACTGATAGGCCTTAATCCCTTTTGCATTAACTCTTGAGCATCCTCAATATATAAATTGGGCAAAATTATATAATTATTTCCTCCTATATTTTTAAATACATCTTCAAATATATTATCGAAATATTCATCCTTAAATGAAAAACCTATAAATAATAAATGTTTGGAACCCATTATTCCACTTAAAAAGGGCTTTATGGTTGGTTTATTATATAGTTTAGTATAATCTTCTTCAGTCACAATCATGGAATCTTTATCCTTTATATGTCCATGCAGATGAAGAACAATTTGTTTCCCATCATTCACTAAATCTTGAAGATTATCTATTTGGCCAAGTGTATATGGATAAACATCTCCATTTTTAAAATCAGTAAGAGCTAAATCATAATTAGTTGTAATGTAAAAAGGGGCGTTTAAATTAATGATATCTTTAATATTATGTAAGTGGTCGTCGGTACTTTTGTTATATTTAGTTTTTATCCTTTGTATAATTCTATCTTTGATTGCTTTGTCCTCAGACAAAACGAATGAATTAGTTTTTAAGTAAGTTAATGCTCCTAAGTAATTTCCTTTTGCTAAATATCTATCGAACCTGCTTTTATTCTGATCACCAAGGATCTCATTTTTCATATCGGCTAATAGTTGTCCCCAGCTATCTAAACCTAAAGGAATTGAAATACCAGCACCTAAGAAAGGAACTACATTATGTATTTTTCCTTTCAATTCTTCGTATATAGTTATAAACCCTTCGCCTAAACTTGCTTCTAATATTAATTTATCTTTTTCTCTTACTAACTTAGTAATACCCTCTCTAAGGGAGTAAACATCTGTTATTTCATGTACGAACCTATTTTTTAAAGGTTGTTCGCAGAACTCACATGTTTCTTGCAGACTCTCATATATTTCTGGTTCATTAATGTTTTTACAAAAGCACTGGTACTGGTGCGTTAAGAACTCTTCTTCTTTAAAGGCTTCTAGAATCTTTAATATATCAGCTTTGTTGATTCCTTTACTTTCCAGGGATGAAACAGTAAAAGTATCTTTATTAACAATCTCGGTAACTTTTTTCACTAAATCAAATGATTTTTCCTCAGTCATTATCAACTTCTTGCTGACGTTGTTTATTAATATATCTAACGACATGGTATATTATCTCCTTATTTAATGATCTTTTCGGTAAAAAAACTATTTTAAATTGGGTAGCTTGTGAATAAATAGAAGTCTGCAACACTTTTGTGTTATTTGAATTAGTATAATTATAATCTTCAAACCAAGACATTCCCCATACTTCAAGGCCTAGAGCCTGTTTAAAGCTAATATACAAGCTATGAAACATATCGGTAGCTGAGACTGGCTGCTTAGAACCTGCCGATTGCGTTGATCCACGATTGGAACGGTTTCCCATAAATTTTATCTTAGTTGTATAACCTGGTAACTTCTTCTTTTTTGCTTCTTTAGCTAAAGCACGATTATTAGATCCATGTTTAGTTTTTATATAGTTTGCAATCATGAGTGATTCGATATTAGCAATAATCTCATCTCTATCAGATTTTTTAGGTCTATCTTCTAGATCGTGATATAAATCTGTTATTATATTGGATACACTTCTTTCAATAGTATCTGACGTCTTTTCTTGAACAGTTTTTCTTATATCATCTAACAACTCATTATCTAAGTTCTTGCATAGATTGTATAAAGCTTTTCTATCCTTTTCTTTGTTAATCTCATCTGTTTTTTTTATAAGTACTTCTATAATCTCTTCTCTTACATATCTGTATAAGCTAGGGATAGTTCTAGCTAAGTGATAATCATAATCCTCTTCGTCACCCAAATCCTTTTCCTTTTCTTTTATATCTCCTATATTTCTAATCATAGTTAAAATAAATTTTTCCTCAAAATTAATATCGATACCGGCGACAAAATATCTGCTTAAATTCATCTTATCATTAACAGCTTCAACAAATAAGATTTTTGCAGACTTTAATTGTCCATCTTTTTCGTCAATATTGAAACCTGAAATAAATTTTGCACCAGTAGCAGTCACATGAATCAAATCCATAAGATAAAAACCATGTTCTGTGGCTAACTGACTGTATGGATAAGGAATATCTGAATTTCCCTTTGTCTTATTTAAAACTTTTTTCATTCGGCTTTTAAAAGTATTAACATCTATATTCTCGTCAAAAGTATTGATATAAATGTTTTTTAAGTGACTATACATAATATTTTCAAAAAAAAGTTTATTAAGGTTCTTTTTTTGGGCTGGGCAATTCTTAACTACGTATGTATAGATTTCTGATAACTTTACCGTATCCTCAATAGGGATACCTAAAGAAAGAACCGCATTTTTTATTTTGATAAAATCAATATATTCTAAGAATGATTTACCATTAAAAACGTATAAGCTATCTGCTTGATCAACATTTTTTATAATGTCTTCCATCCAATCCACTCCATAATTCCTAAGTATATGTAACTATGTATTCATATTACCATATATTTTATTTTATTAAGTAAAAGTATGTATTTTATAGAATAAAGTGGACTTGATAATTGTTTTACTATCATTCCATTAAAATATTTAGCCAAACAATTAAATTTCTCAAAACTAGGTTGTCTCCCCTTACGTTCATAGTTATCTAATGTAGTAAATGGAATATCTAATTGCTCAGATAGTCCCCTTATAGCGAGTCCTCTCTCCTTCCTTACATGTCTGATGCGGGCTCCGTGTACGCTTAATTTCTTCCTTTTACTTATCACAATTGGGTTTTACTTTAATTTAAAACAAAAACAAGAAATTTTTTCCTGATTAAGATTAACTATCTTTATTTGTACTCAAATTAAATAAATATAATTTAAGAAATACAAGTATTTATATAGTAATAGCAATAATCGGGAAAAGGTATGATATTCCACTGGATAAAGAACGTTTGTTCGTATATAATATACAGAACAAACGTTCTTTTATTCGAGGAGTATTTTCAATGGAGGATGAGCAGTTACCAAACCGAATCATTATATGTATTGACATGAAGGCATTCTATGCGTCGGTTTCTTCTGTCATAAGAGGATTA
>Ga0209463_1002526_pt1 | contig 10035 bp, 13 predicted proteins | sample AgamicMgSfrz_FD_187169 | JGI IMG/M metagenome (GOLD analysis project Ga0209463, IMG submission 187169) | Agave microbial communities from Guanajuato, Mexico - Mg.Sf.rz (SPAdes) (version 2) | ecosystem: Host-associated > Plants > Phyllosphere > Phylloplane/Leaf | place: Guanajuato, Mexico... | reverse complement strand
CGTACCAATTTGTGATTTTGGAATAAAATCCCCTAAATATTCATGTTCTTCAGCATTTGACACAGTTACTTCTTGTGCATCTTGAGGTACTTCCATTTCATTTAAGAGCTTTGTTTTTTGTTCTTGTGTTAGATTTTCTCCAAGGGTTACGATCACGTCCCCAACCGCGGCATCAGCAGAAGCAAGAGACGGTAGTATTGTCAAAGAGATCAATACTGCTAATAATAGTTTGAAACACTTTTTCAAGGTTCAAAACCTCCTTCGTAGACGAAAAGCCATGTTCATTATAGTATGTTTTCTTTCGCTCTGGCAATAGCAAAAAGAAGGGCTAAGATCTTACTAGATTATTAGACGATTGAAAAAGGAAAGAGTTTCAAAAAAGTTATGTTCTTAAAAAATAAAAGAAGGGAATGAAAAATTCGTGTCTCTCACATTTATGTGGTAAGATAGGATGGAAATTGTTTAATAAAGGAGCGATTACTATGGCGAAAAAAGGCTATATTTTAATGCAAAACGGTGAAAAAATCGAATTTGATCTTTATCCAAATGAAGCACCAATTACAGTTGAAAACTTCGAAAAACTAGCAAACGAAGGCTTTTATAATGGTTTAACATTCCACCGTGTTATTCCTGGTTTTGTTTCTCAAGGTGGATGTCCAATTGGAAATGGGACAGGTTCTGCAGATAAAACAATTCCTTGTGAAACAGACAACAACCCGCACAAGCATGTTGTAGGTTCACTTTCTATGGCACATGCTGGCCGTGATACTGGTTCTTGTCAGTTCTTCATCGTACATGCTCCACAGCCTCACTTAGATGGCGTACATACGGTGTTTGGACAAGTAACAAGCGGCATTGAGACAGCATTAAATATGTCTAATGGCGACATTATGGAAAAAAGTAGAAGTTTTTGATGCGTAAAAGTGGAGGAACAGTTTTGTTCCTCTTTCTTTTCTATAAAAAATAGGGTTCTTTTGGAAAGGGCTTACATAAAAGAGTGTTATTCGTAAAAATGTTCCGAATAAACGCGTAGGAAGTCATATAATACAGCGGGGCTTCAAAAAACAAAGATATTACTGAAATAACAAACATTGATATTTTAATCGTTATTTTGTATTATAAGGTGGATACACCAAAGTGAAGGTCGATTCAAAAAACTTGATTAAGGGTTTATAGCCATACTTTTCTTTTCTGAACCTTTATATTAAAGAGGAGAATTTTATGTTAAATCGATACAAGAAAGCAAATGAAAAAATTGCGATGGGTCTGCTTTCCTTTATGCCCAATGAAAAAGACTTAAAAAAGCTGCAGCAAACAATTAAAGAGTATGAACAAAACGCAGATTGGCAGCTTTATCTTTGGAAAGAAGAAGATGACTTTGTTGGCATAATTGGCATTATTAAGCACTCGGACACTGTTGCTGAAGTTCAGCATATTAGCGTCAATCCATCTTACCGTAAACAGGGAATTGGGAAAAAGATGATGAAAAAAGTGCAGGAAATCTATAAGAATGCAGAAGTTCGTCCGAATGAACATATAGCCTCCTTTTTTGAAAAGTGTGAGGAACATAATAAAACAGGCAATGAAACGATTTCTTAACATTGCCTGTTTTTTCTTTTCTTATACAAATTCGTCTCTCTCTGTAAAATAATTTCGGTACGATCACGCAATTTGTGTCGGTCGATAATAAATTTATTTGATAAATTTGATGGCTGCCACCATAGAAGCTGTTTATTAGCAGCTTCTTTTTTGCATACTTGCTGGAGTTCGTTGCTTGCAAGAGGGAAATAAAAGCTTTCGTATGCTTTTTCTGCTCTAATGCGTTCTTCTAGAGATTTTAAAGAAGCTAGAAGCTTTTCAGCATGAAGACCAAGTTCCTCAAGCGTTGTTCGTCGACCTTTCATAATACGACGCGCGTTTTTAACCATACGATAAGCACCTTTAAAGTTGTTTCTTCGTTGATGGTAGAGACCAACGGCGATCTGGATAAACGCAACCCAAATCTCATCTCTATGTTGGACTTCTTTTTCTTTCCAAAAATCTTCTAAAATTTCGTGACACTCAAAATAATCTCGATCACTGTGGAAGTGAACTAAATAGTCTATGTATGATTGTGGAAAATTCATGTTTTTAACCTCCTATAAAAAGTGTAGCACATGTTTTTCTTTCTTCAAAACAAAGAGGAGTTAGCAATTGCTAACTCCTTTTTTACCTATTAGCAGCACCAAGCTGCACCTACGATAATAAGCAAAATAAATAAAACAACGATAAGCGCAAATCCGCTTCCATGATTAAACCCTTTTTCACCCATGATGTTTTCCTCCTTCAATCTTTTCTTACATAAGCATAGTATGTTTTTTCTTTCGTTTTGGTTGGGCAATATACCCAATTCCAAAAATTATTATTGGACAGAAGACTATAATCCTCTATACTAGTTACAGAATGCTCCTAAAGATGAAAGAAAAAGTGTTGGTGAAGTGTAGTGGAATATAGTGTAAAAATAGATGCTTTTGAAGGACCGCTTGATTTGCTGCTGCACCTTATTAATCGTTACGAAATCGATATATATGATATTCCTGTAGCTAAAATCACAGAGCAGTATATGTCTTACGTTCATACGATGCAAGAGCTTCAGCTTGATGTAGCAAGTGAATATTTAGTAATGGCTGCAACTCTTTTAGCAATTAAAAGCAAGATGCTGCTTCCGAAGGAAGAAGAGCTTGAAGAACTAGAAGAGGACTTTGATGAAGAAGACCCTAGGGATGAGCTTATGCAACGTCTTCTTCAATATCGTCGCTTCAAAGAAGTTGCAAAAGATTTTGAAGAACGAGATATAGAGCGTGGATATGTTTTTACACGTCCTCCTCAAGACTTACAAAGCATGGAGATCGAAGCGCAAGAAAGCAGAGAGCTTTCCGTTTCAATGTACGATATATTAAGCGCAGTTCAGAAACTATTAAAACGAAAAAAAATTCAAAAGCCGTTAAAAACCCGAATTGCAAGACAAGAAATTCAAATTGAAGATCGGATGACTAATATTTTAAAAGATCTTCGAACAACGCGGAAGAAAACAAGCTTTTTTGAGCTTTTTCCTGTTCCTGAACGAGAACACATTGTTGTGACATTTTTAGCAGTGTTAGAACTTTTAAAACAAAACCAAATTATTGTAGAACAAAAAGGGAATTTTGATGAACTTTTCGTGTCTGCAAGTGAAGGAGGAGAAGCTGGTGAAGAATGAAAAATGGTTTCCGATTATTGAAGCTCTCCTTTTTACAGTAGGTGATGAAAAGGCAACGCTCGAACAGATTTCAGTTGCGCTTGAGCTTTCTTTGCAAGAAACAAAGGAGTGTATGGAGGAGTTTCAAACCTTTTATGCTCAAAGTGAAAGAGGAATGAGCGTTTTAGAAATTGCAGGCGGCTATCAGCTTGCAACGAGAAAAGAATACTCGGAGTATATAAAACGCCTTATTTCTGTACCAACACATCAATCTCTTTCGCAAGCTGCTCTTGAAACACTTGCGATTATTGCTTATCGACAGCCCATTACACGGCTTGAAGTTGAGGATATAAGAGGAGTAAAAACAGATAGAGCACTTCAAACGCTTGTTGCCAAAGCCCTTGTAAAAGAAGTAGGAAGAGCAGAAGGGGCAGGACGAGCTATTTTGTATGGAACAACAGACGATTTTTTAGCTCATTTTGGCTTTAAAACGCTGGAGGAACTACCTCCATTGCCAGAGGAGTTTTACGAAGAAGAAGTAGAAAAAGAAGCAGATTTATTTTTCGAAAAAATGAATGAGTAAACAACCAAGAAAAAGACGTTTTTTGTATAAAAAGACGAATTTTTTCATATAATGGACAATCGCAGTGCCGCTTATAGAAAACGTGTATAAAATATGACAAGAGCAACAAAGCTTGGCCACTATATGAAATTTGTAGAGTAAAGATATTCGGAGGCGAAAAAATGCAGGAACATGCCGTGCAAAAACAAGTTGAATTTGCACAAACAAAGCTTTCCGTCATTGAACAGAAGCTTCAGCATTATTTAAATTACACAAACATTACGGTTCTTGAGAGAGAAGGAAAGGAAAAAGAGGAATATCCGCTCCTTTTATCAGACTTGCGTCGGCTTTCTGTACACTGCTTAGAAGCAAAAGAAGCTTGTACAATGTTTTTAACAACCAAAGCCGTACCTTCCGCTCAAGCCCAGCAGCTATTAAAACGAATTTACCAGCGCTGTGTACTTGAGTTTTTCAATCCTAAAAATGACTTGTGGTATGAGAACAGTAGGGCATCATACACAGGAAGTGATGCAATTCACTTTCGATTTGAGGCACCAAACTCTGTTCACGTCCTGTTTCGGAACATTGAAGAGCCTTTCCTCTCTTTACAGGAAGAACTTCAAATGTATGAGAAAAACTATTTTGCTAATTAAATAAAGAAGAAAAACGTCAGCACATGTGCTGGCGTTTTTTCTTCTTTATTTTTAATCATATCAACAAACGGACAGGCATAAACTTGTACAAACAAATGATGTGCTAAAGGGACGTGGAGACGATGAAGGGTTATAAAAAAATTCTTTGCTATATGATAGTCACTATATTTCTTGCTGGTACCTTTCCATTAAAGAGTCAAGCTCAAGGAGATGTTAGTGCACGGAGCGCTATACTAATAGATCAGCGCTCAGGAAGAATCTTGTATGAAAAAGACATTCATGAAAAGCGTCGTATTGCAAGCATCACTAAAATTATGACGGCCATTTTGGCGGTGGAGTCTGGAGAAATGAATAAAAAAGTAAAAGTAAGCCGAGAAGCTATTCAAACAGAAGGTTCTGCTATTTATCTAGAGGAAAACGAAAAAATCTTACTTGAGGATTTAGTCTACGGTCTTATGCTTAGGTCTGGTAACGACGCGGCAGAAGCTATTGCAGAGCATGTTGGAGGAAGTAAAGAAGGCTTTGTCTACTTAATGAACCAAAAAGCAGCTGAGATTGGTATGGAAAATACAGAGTTTGCAAATCCACACGGTCTTGATGATCATGAAAATCACTATTCAACAGCGTATGATATGGCCATTTTAATGAAGTATGCGATGAACAGCAAAAAGTTCCGAGAAATCTCTGGAACAAAAACATATCGAACTAAAAGCGGAGCACATGTACGCGTATTTAAAAACAAAAATAAGCTCCTTACAAGCCTTTATCCACATACAACAGGCGGAAAGACAGGATATACAAAAAGAGCGAAAAGAACGCTTGTCTCATCAGCACAGAAAGATGGTTTAGACCTCATTGCTGTAACGATTAATGCACCGAGTGACTGGGATGATCACATCTACATGTACAACATGGGGTTCGACAACTATAAAGCAACAAAAGTTGTACAAGAAGGTGAGATTGAAGGTGTGAAAAATAAGTTTTATGAAGACAAACTTTATGTAAAGAGAGATTTTATTTATCCTCTTACAGAAAAAGAGCAGGAAAAAGTAAAAACGAAGCTTACCCTTTTAAAACCAAGAAAAAAGGAATGGAAAGATGAAAGAAATGTCCCACAGATTGTTGGGAAGATTTCTATTTCTTTAGATGGCAAAGCTCTTGGTGAGATGCCTATTTATTATGATCATGGAGGAAAAGAAACAGGGTCGTTTTTTGAGAAAGCAAAAGAGCTGTTCTTTATAGGCCAAGGAGTACAGTAGCATGGTTAATATTATTTGGGTTTTGCTCACGGTTATTGGCTTAGTATTTGCGGTTGTGAATGGAAAAGTAGAAGAAGTAAATAAGGCTATTTTTCAAGGAGCCCAGGAGGCTGTAACGATTAGTTTAGGTCTTATTAGTGTTCTTGTGTTTTGGCTTGGGTTAATGAAAATTGCTGAGGGAGCAGGTTTGCTTGTGAAACTTGCTCGCTTAGCTCGTCCTTTCATTTCAAGGCTTTTTCCAGAGCTTCCGAAAGACCATCCAGCCATTGGCTACATTTTGTCAAATATGATGGCTAATATGTTTGGACTTGGCAATGCTGCAACACCCCTTGGAATTAAAGCAATGGAAGAGATGAAGCGAGCAAACAATGGAAAAAATGAAGCAAGCAGCTCAATGATCACGTTTCTAGCTCTTAATACATCGAGTATAACGCTCGTTCCAACAACGGTCATTGCTCTCCGCATTACGTATGAATCAGAAAGTCCTGCTGAAATTATTGGAGCAACGCTTCTGGCAACTTGTGTTTCCATGCTTGGTGCTATTTTACTTGATCGTTTCTTTTATCTTCGTCGCTTGAAAAAAGGTGGGAAAAAGTAATGGAAATCGTAAATTTTATTTCGATTTTGCTCATTCCGCTTATTATTGGTTTTATTCTGATTTATGCTACTTTTAAAAAAATACCAACGTACGAGCTGTTTGTTGAAGGCGGAAAAGAAGGAATCAGCTTAGCATTCTCCATTATTCCTTATTTAGTTGGGATGCTTGTAGCTATTTCTATTTTTAGAGCTTCAGGAGCGATGGAATGGCTTCTTTCTTTTTTAAAACCAATGCTTCTTGCGATTGGCGTTCCTCCTGAAATTGTGCCGCTTGCACTTATTCGTCCTATTTCAGGAAATGCGGCTCTTGGAATGACGTCTGACTTACTTGCAACGTATGGACCAGATTCCTTTATTGGGCGGCTTGCTTCCGTTATGCAAGGAAGTACAGATACGACGTTTTATGTGTTAACCGTTTATTTCGGAGCGGTGGGAGTTAAAAAAATGGGGGACGCCGTAAAAGTTGGCCTGCTTGCAGATTTAGTCGGAATTATTGCTGCAATTGTTATTGTAACGCTTATATTTGGGGCATGATGAAAAAGCTTCTTTGTAAAAGAAGCTTTTTTACCGTATATGGATGATAAGAATGAGCTTTTAAAGGAAAACTACTTGTACAACATATATGAAACAAGTAAGATGTACAAGAGGTGAATAACGATGGAACGATTACAAAAAGTGATTGCACACGCAGGAATTGCGTCAAGAAGAAAAGCAGAACAGCTTATTTTAGAAGGAAAAGTGAGAGTCAATGGCAAAGTAATTAAAGAGCTGGGAACAAAAGTAAAGCCACAGGACCGTGTTGAAGTTGAGGGAGTACAAATTGAACAGGAGAAACCTGTTTATTTCTTATTATATAAACCAACAGGGGTTATTTCGAGTGTAACAGATGATAAAGATCGTAAAACTGTACGAGATTATTTTCCGTATGTAGAAGAACGCATTTATCCAATTGGACGTCTTGATTACGATACGTCAGGTATTTTGCTTATGACAAATGATGGAGCTTTTGCAAATCATCTTATGCATCCAAAATATGAAATTGAAAAAACATATATTGCAAAAGTGAAAGGTATTCCACAAAAGCACGAAGTTCGCTTGCTAGAAAAAGGAGTACGTCTTGAGGATGGTGTAACAGCACCAGCAAAAGTACGTGTTCTTTCCTTTGATAAGCGAAAGCAAACATCGATTGTAGAGCTTGTTATTCATGAAGGAAGAAATCGTCAAGTGCGTCGCATGCTTGAAACAATTGGATATCCGGTCGTAAAGTTAAAGCGTGAACGCTATGCGTTTTTAGATTTAGTTGGTTTAAATGCAGGAGAGGCAAGAGAACTTACTCCACATGAAGTAAAAAAATTAAATTCGCTTGCGGATACAGGAAAAGAGCGAGTGTGAAGCAACTGCTTCATGCTCCTTTCACCATACTTTAGTATGGTGAAAGGAGCATATGTAAGCGGATAACTTATCGATGTAAAGGGGGATTTTATGAAAAAGAAAAAAAGACGTCTCCTCGTTCGAACGATTATTTTGTCCATCTTGTTTAGCGCGGTTGGCTATACAATGTACGCTCAATTTTTTGCTGAAAAAGAGAAAGTTGTGGTTGGGGAAAAAGCGCCTGACTTTGTACTAGAAGATTTAAACGGAGAAAAGCATAAGCTTTCAGATTATGAAGGAAAAGGCGTTTTCTTAAATTTTTGGGGAACGTGGTGCAAGCCTTGTGCAAAAGAAATGCCCGTGATGCAAAATCAGTATGAACAGTTTAAAGACAAAGGAGTCGAAATTCTAGCTGTAAATGCAGATGAGACTGAGCTTGCTGTTAATCGGTTTTCGAAAAGTTACGGCCTTACATTCCCTGTGATGATTGATGATGGTGGAGAAGTGCAGACCGCATATGACATTGGTCCTTTGCCAACAACTATTTTAATAGATTCTAAAGGGGAGATTGTTGATATTTTTGAAGGTGGACTTGATGAACAAAAAATCAAGGAATATATGGATAACATAAAGCCATAGGAGGTTTGAAACATGAAAGAAGTGAAATGTGAATGTGGCCATGTGAATCCACACGGAACAATTTTATGTGAAGCATGTGGAAAACCAACAAATGGCGAAAATTCTAAAAAGCTGTTAGATATGCGGTATGAAGGAAGTGCGAGAAGATCGCAGACGTATAACAAAACAGTAATTGATCATATTTGGAACTTCTTCTCGTCTGTGAAAGTAGGAATATGGCTTATTGTTTTAACTCTTATTGCCTCAGCTTTTGGAACGATTTATCCTCAGGAAGCGTACATTCCGATTAATGCAGATCCTTCGACTTATTATGAAGAACAATACGGAACACTTGGTGCTCTTTACTATCAGCTTGGTTTTCACAATTTATACAGCTCATGGTGGTATCTACTTCTTATTGCTTCGATTGGGATTTCCCTTGTTATCTGTAGTCTAGACCGAGTTATTCCCCTTCATCGAGCATTGAAAAAGCAGCTTGTCACCCGCCATGAATCTTTTTTACAAAGACAGCGTTTTTTTAGCGTAACCGAAAATCCGCTAGAATCTGATATTAATAAGGTAGAAGAACGGTTAAAAAAGAGAGGATACAGGGTTAAAAAAGAAGAAGGCAACTTGTTAGGTGAGAAAGGGCGTTTTTCAAGGTGGGGTCCTTATGTTAATCACATTGGACTTATTATCTTTCTTATTGGAGCAATGCTTAGGGTTGTTCCAGGGATGTATATTGATAAAACAATGTGGCTTCGTGAAGGAGAAACAAAGGCCATTCCCGGTACAAATGGGGAATATTTTTTGGAAAATAATCAATTTATCTATGAGGAGTATGGAAAAGATTCTGATGAAGTATTTCAAAAAACAATCGATCGCGTTGGAGCGGTAGCTAAAAACTATCAAACAGACGTAACCCTTTATAAAGGGCAAGAAGGGAAGATTGCGGGAGAAGATCAGAAACTTGTAAAACAAAAAGACTTTCCTATCAAAGTGAATGAGCCTTTAAAATTTGATGGATATGCTGTTTATCAAGTTGATTACCGGTTAAATGAGCTAAGTGAAATGAAATTATCGTTAGACGACAAACAAAGTGGAGAAAGCTTTGGAACAATCTCCATTGATTTACATAATCCAAAAGATACGTATGAGCTAAAACAGGGCTATAGAGTGGAGATTTTAAGCTATTTTCCTGATTTTTATTTTAATGAAGAAGGAAATCCTGATACAAAAACGAAAACTCCTTCAAATCCGGCTTTTGTATTTAAAATGTTTACCCCAGATCGGCAGGAGGGAGAAACAAGTTTTGTAGCCATTAGACAAAATGTCGAACCTCTAGGAGAGAATAAGTATAAGATGACGTTTGCAGGAATTGATACGAAAAATGTGACAGGGCTTACTGTTCATAAAGACTCTACCCTTTGGATACTAGGACTAGGTGGATTAATCTTTATGATTGGAGTTATTCAAGGTATGTATTGGAATCATCGTCGTATTTGGGTCCGCCATACAGCTCAAGGGTTATTTATGGCAAGTCATACAAACAAAAACTGGTTTGGACTAAAACGAGAGCTTGAAAAAGTAATAGAAGGAACAGCAATTGTGATGCCAGAGGATCAGCAAGAAAAGAAAAAGGGAGGGGATAAAGCATGAACTTAGTTAGTTTAAGTGGAAACTTACTTTATACAGCTTTTATCGTCTACTTAATTGCAACGCTTTTTTTCGGGGGAGCTATCAGATCAAAAAAAGTAG
>Ga0209463_1002525_pt1 | contig 10036 bp, 8 predicted proteins | sample AgamicMgSfrz_FD_187169 | JGI IMG/M metagenome (GOLD analysis project Ga0209463, IMG submission 187169) | Agave microbial communities from Guanajuato, Mexico - Mg.Sf.rz (SPAdes) (version 2) | ecosystem: Host-associated > Plants > Phyllosphere > Phylloplane/Leaf | place: Guanajuato, Mexico... | reverse complement strand
GGTCACCAATTTTATCAGGAGAAAAACGTGCTCTTTTTTCAAAAGGAGAAGTACTTGTACTTTCAACGCCTCCAGCTAAATAACACGTTCCAGCGCCTGCTTTTATCAAATAGCTGGCCATTCGAATCGCTTCTAAGCCAGCTCCGCACTGACGATCAATAGTCATTCCTGGGATAGAAAAAGGGAGGTCTGCTTCTAAAGCGGATAGTCTAGCTACGTTTCCTCCTGGACCTACAACATTCCCTAAAATAATGTCATCAATTTCATGCTCGATTCCAGCGCTAAGCTGTTTTAATAAAGGAGCCGTTAGCTCTTGAACGTAAAAATCTTTCAGTATACCGTTTTCTTTTCCAATGACCGTACGCTTCGCTTTTACAATTGCTGCTTGATACATAATTATCACTTCCTTACATAGAAGCCGTTTTAGAACGGCCAGGTACCGCTACTGCTTTTCGAACTTTTGTAATTAGATACGCCGCGACCACTGCTTTTATACAGTCACCAGGAAGGTAAACAAAGCTTAGCTGAAGAGACTTCAGAAATGGAATGTGAAGCTGTAGTGCCTGTACAGGAATGCCGCATGCATATACCAACCCAATCCCAAATAACACATTTACGGCAAACGCCTTTGCAACCGTTACATTTTTTAATCGTGACAGCGTCCAGCCAATAAAGAAAGCTGCAAACACATAGCCAATGATATACCCAGCACTCGGACTCAAAAATACCCCGATTCCTCCGCGTCCTCCAGCAAGTAAAGGAACGCCAGCTGCTAGCAAACATAAAAAAAGAAATTGACTTAAAGCTCCGAGTCTAGCTCCAAGGATTCCTCCTGACAGCATGACACCCATGGGCTGAAGAGTAATCGGAACGGGTGTAAAGGATAAAAAAATAGGAGGGACGAGTCCTAGAGCTCCCATTATAGCCGTGAATAATGCAACGTACGTCATATCTTTTGTTTTCATCGTAAACCTCCGCTATGTATGATAAAACATGACTATCGTATCTTATAAAACTAAAATTAGTCAACTTAATTTTTATATAAGTTTACATTTTTGTTTTCTCAAACGCACATTTACGGTACACTAAAAGTAAAAGAAAAAGGGAGTTTAAGCAGTAATGAAACGAATTGAAGAACTAATTTTTTATCAGTGTCAACAAACGCCTGGCAAACTGGCACTATCGGATTCTATTAATAAGCTAAGCTACGGTCAAATGTGGGATCATGTATGCAAAGCCGAAAACCAGCTACAGGAAAAAGGGATGGAAAAAGGAGAGCTCGTTGCGTTAAGTATGCCAAACAATGTAGAAGCTGTTGTGTCATTTTTAGCGATTTTAAAAGCGGGTGGAATTGTGATGCTTTTACATAATGAGCTAACAGAGGTTGAAGTGGATACCTATTTTTCTATTCAATCCCCGAATTGGCTATGGAAACCATCTTCTCTAACTAAAATAACAAAAGAAAAACCAATCCTGCCCGTACGGCGAGTGAATGCACTGTCCGATTTATTTTTATTTGGATTTACCTCTGGATCAACAGGTAGGCCTAAAGGATTTGTAAAATCGCATTATTCTTGGTCTTCATCATTTCAAGAGTGGTCGGATATATTTTCTTTAGAGCAACACGACAAAGTGCTTGTTCCTTTACATATCTCGTATTCTGCCCAGCTTTACCCAGTTTTGCATGCGCTTTGCAGCGGTATGCACGCCGTCATGCTAGAAGCGTTCACACCTTCGTCTGTTTTTAACAAAGAAGCTAGCTGTATGTCTATTACACCCGCATTAATTTCTCCGTTGCTTCGTTATGTACAAAGCAGACCAAAAGAAAAACGACTTCTGCCAAAAACCGTAATTTCAGTAGGCAATAAATTATCTCCTTCCGTTCGAAAGAAATTTTCACAAGCGTTTTCTAATGCCTCTCTGTATGAATATTACGGATCTTCTGAAATGGGATTTGTTACGGTGCTTTCACCACATACAGCTGAAACGCTGCCTCATACCGTAGGCTATCCTGTTGACAGCGTAGACGTTTTAATCCTGAACGAGCGTGGAAAAGAAGTAGAAAAAGGAGATAAAGGAACACTATTTGTGAAAACAACTCAAGCATTTGAAGGGTTTGTTAAGGACGGCGAAGAAACGAACCGCTCATTTTTTAATGGATATGTTACGTCGCACGATATCGCGATTCAGCTTCAAGACGGGAGCATTACCATTGTAGGAAGAGACAAAAATGTAATCAAAAGCAGCGGAAGTCTAGTATATGCTGAAGAAGTTGAAGAACTGCTTTTACAAATACCGGGCGTTAGCGAAGCAGCCGTTTTTAGCGTAGTAGATGCTGAACGTTCAGAAGTAGTCGGTGCAGCAATTGTCTTAGAGAACGTTTCTCTTTCTGATGTGAGACAAGCGCTGACAAAACGAGTATCTGCTTATAAAATCCCGCGCGTATGGAGAGTTTTAACGTCCTTTCCGCGAATGAAAAATGGTAAAATTGATAAAGCAACGATATACAGCTACTTTACAGAGAAAGAAGGGAAGACATATGATTTCATTTGAACCCATTACAGCTGACACGATGTATATTGTGTCAGAGATTATCAATTCAAACGAAGCTTATAATGTGTTAGAAAATGGCAAGAAAGAGCGAAGTGAAGAAGAGCTTTTTAAAGAATACATGAACGAAAAAACAGACAGTTATTTTATAAAAGCTGACGATACATACGTAGGGGTTATCGATTACATGAAACAAAATCCTAACGATGACCATCCATGGATCGGAGCTTTTATCATTCATAGCGCCTACCATAATTTTAGTTTTGGAACGCAGGCGTATCTAGCATTTGAAGACAAGCTAAAGGAAGAAGAAGTTTCAGTTCTTCGCCTTGGTGTTTTGTCTCAAAATCCTAGGGCCAAGCTATTTTGGGAGCGTCTTGGTTTTACACAGTACGCAACTAAGCCGCTGCATCATAATCAAGTGAACTGCTTGGAAAAAGAGCTGTAAAAAAATCCGTGGATATAACCCACGGATTTTTTTACTGGGCATTAAACGTGTGAAAGAAAGAAAATATAGTAACGACTTTATTATTATCAGATCCTTATGCTCCTGTTGAAGACAACGTAAGCCTTCTATTCGATGCGGTTGGAAGTAACCGAACTGATTGTCATAGAAATTTATGTCTTCAATGTGTTCGTTGCCTATGAAATTGTAACAATTCCTTATATATAAGTAACTTTAAATGTAAGTCGAAAATTACTTTATTGATTGGGACCTTGCAACTGTACTCAATTTTAGCAGGAGAAAAGAAGCTATTCCTAATATAAAATTAACTATTTAAGCTGTTTAGAAGATGCATAAAAGGTAGCTTTTTATGCATCTTCCTGCTTTTGATTTCCCCGTTCAAGGTTGATAAAACAATGATGTATAAAAAGTTTCATAAAGAAGGAACAAGGCCTCATACAGAACCCTTATCCCTGAAGGGTTCCTTTTTGTTGTGTGTTCCGGAAAGAGACATTATGTTGATTAAGGAGGTATAAAGTATACATGTTATTTTATAGCTAATAATGAGGGAGAAAAGCCTTCTATTTGATAGTGTAGTAATGTAAATAAGAGGAGGTGCTTTCTATCGTGAAAGATAAATTGAAAACCTATTATAAAAGAGGAACAGAAGAACTAACAAAAGATAATATTCGTGCTCATAAATTAACTCAAGAATTTAATAATGCAGGAGTTGAAGAGTTCGAAAAGAAAGAAGAGATCATTAGGACGCTTTTTGGAAGTGTTGGAGGGAATCCTAGCATTGAACATAACTTTCATTGTGATCTAGGTTATAACATTCACGTAGGTGAAAATTTTTATGCTGGATATAATTGCACGATTTTAGATATGGCTGAAGTTATAGTCGGAGATAATTGTATGATTGGACCAAATGTTGGTATCTATACGGCTGGTCATGCTATAGAACCTAAGGATAGAAATAAAAGTGGGTATGCAATACCTATAAAGATTGGTAATAATGTATGGATTGGTGGAAGTTGTACCATTTTACCGGGTGTTACAATTGAGGATAATTCAATTATTGCTGCCGGTTCAGTTGTAATACAAGATGTTCCAAGTAATGTTATCATGGCAGGAAATCCAGCAAAAAAACTAAAAGATATTTAATTTCTTTTAAAGTACATAACAAAAAAAGAATCAATTAAAATAATTGGTTCTTTTTTTTCGTTAATGATGATTATGTTAACAAGTATACAATCAAGGAAAAGATAGCCCTCTTTTTTAATATCAGCATGTTTTTTAGGTTCTTTATAAAAGGTGCTTATTTTTTCATAAGTATTTCTTAAGAATTGTTAAGGTTTTTCCTCGTATCGTATTAAGATTTTAGCATTAAACTAATTTTTATAACCTACCATCTGAAGAAACGAGGAGAAATAGATGAATGCCATGCATTTCATTCAAGAATATATGAGACACCCACGTGCAGTTGGAGCAATCATGCCTAGCTCTAAATCATTAGCTAAGAAAATGGTTAAGCCTATACCATTTGAGAAAATAACATGTATCATTGAATATGGTCCAGGAACAGGCGTATTTACAGAAGAAATTGTTCAAAATAAACGGAAAGACACCATTTTCTTAGCGATAGAAGCCAATGAAACGTTCTATAACATGTTAAAGAAGAAATATGGACATATCGAGAATGTATACATTATTCATGGCTCTGCTGAGAATATAAGTGACTATTTAAAACAATATGGCATTGAAAAAGTAGACTATATCGTATCTGGATTGCCTTTTACAAGCTTACCAGGAACTATTTCTACACAGATCTTAAATGAAACAGGATCTTTGTTGGGACCAGAAGGAAAATTCATTACATTCCAGTATTCAAAAGTGAAACAATCTTTCTTTGAATCCTTTTTTACTACGATTCAGTATGAAAAAGTGTATAGAAATGTTCCACCAGCTTATGTATTCGTATGTAATAACTAATCCTACTCCTTTTCTCTAGTTTATATTGAATTTTAAAATAGAAAGAGTGAAGAAACATGTCAGAAAGAACCATCCTTATTGTCGACGATGAAGCCGAAATCAGAAATCTTATGTCCATTTATTTAAAAAATGAAGGATATCAAGTAGTAGATGTACCGGATGCTGCAACAGCTATGGATTTGTTAAAAAAACAAAAAATTGACCTGATTATTCTAGATGTGATGATGCCAGGGATGAATGGGATAGATGCTTGCTTAAAAATTAGAGAAGAATATAACATGCCTATTATCTTTTTATCGGCTAAATCAGAAGACATGGATAAAATTCACGGCCTAGCCAGTGGAGCAGAAGACTATGTTACGAAGCCTTTTAACCCATTAGAACTGATGGCACGTGTAAAATCTCAACTTCGTCGATACTATATGGCCCCTGAAAAAGAGGTTTCTTCCCCCTTCTTAGAAAAGGGAGACTTAAAAGTAGATGAAAGAACAAATGAAGTATTTGTAAGAGATCGAGAGGTACGTCTAACTCCTAAAGAATTTCAAATTCTCTCTTTATTACTTCGGCATCAAGGACAAGTATTTAGTATTCAACAGATTTATGAAGCTGTATGGAAAGAACCCTTTTATAAGTCGGACAACACGATTATGGTCCATGTGACAAAAATTAGAGACAAAATAGAAGAGAACCCTAAAAAGCCAACTTATATTCAGACTGTATGGGGCGTAGGCTATAAAGCATGAAAACGAGAAATAATGCAGACAAAATTGGACGACCATCAGTCAATTTGAACACAAAATTATTCCTTATTTTTATTATCTCCTTGATTGTATCTATCCTTAGCTTTTTTCTTTTTATCTTCATAAATCCCCAATTTGGGGATATCCGTAACCAACAAATAGAGCAACAAAAAGAGGAAGAGACTATTAGAAAGCTCCTTGTTCAGCTCACTCATTCATTCGAAGAGAAGCAGATGAACTTAGATGATATAGATAACATTGCTTCAACGCTAAATCCTATAACGGAAGCTCGTCCTAACTTAGGGTTCTTAGTAGCAAATGCTAAAGGAGATGTTCTTTTTCATTCAAATAACAAAAAAATAAAAAGTACTAATATACAGTATTTACTTAAACAAAAGCTTGCAGCTGAATCCACGGGTAATCAATCATTTAATGCACACTATTCTTCTTTTATATCACTCCTTTCACTTCAAGATAATATAGGATACCTCATTATTGAGGGACCGTCTTTTGAGCCTATCTTTAGTCCAACTAGATATATTTATCAAGTCTATATGGGGCTTGGAGGCAGTGTGCTCATCTTTTTTGTTTTGTTTTTTTTATGTACAAGGCCTATTACACGATATATTAAGCAGATTGAAGAGGGAATCAACAGAATTGTGAACAAGGATTGGACGTATTCCATTCCGATGAAAGGTAAAAATGAACTGTCTTTCCTAGCTAAAAACATCAATTGGATGACCGAACAAATGAGGCAACGTTTTGAAAAAGAACGTAAAGTGGAACAAGCGAAAAATGAATTAATTACAAATCTCTCGCATGATTTACGAACTCCACTGACCTCTATTATTGGATATCTGACACTCTTGAAAGATAAGCAGTATAAGAATAGTGAGGAGCTGGAGCAATACATTCAAACTACCTACGGTATTTCATTCAAATTGAAAAATTTATTGGATGAACTATTCGAATATACGAAGTTGTCCCTCCCTGACGTAGACATGCAATTTCAAGAAGTCGATTTAAGTGGGGTGTTATATCAGCTTGTAGGAGAGTATACCCCTATGTTTGAAAATCGTGGGCTCTCTGTAAAAGTAGATATTCCAAATGATGCTGTCTTTATCTCCATAGATATTGAGAAAATGATTCGCGTTTTCGATAATTTACTTTCGAATGCTGAGAAATACAGTCATGAAAGTGGAGATATTGAAATAGCCCTCTATACTAACGAAAAACAAGTTATTACACGTATTTCTAATACAACTGATCAAATTGCTTCAGAGGAATTAAGCCATCTGTTTGATAAGTTTTATCGAATGGATAAAGCACGCTCTAGCAAAGTCGTAGGGTCGGGAATTGGCCTTTCCATTGCCAAACGAATTGTTGAACTTCATCAAGGCGAAATATGGGCAGAAAGCGAGCAAAACAAGATAATGATGTATGTTGCGTTGCCTTTGCACCAAGATATAAAGGAGAAAGAGACCATTTATGAAGATTTATGAACTAATTAGATTAGCATTAGAAATTATGTTTACACCTATTTCTGATGATGTTCTAATGCTAACTCAAGTCGGTATCTGGGCTTCTAAAGGCATCAACCCTTATGTAGTGTGGGTATCGTCTTGGATTACACTCTTTATAGCTTTTCTATGGTTCTTTCTAGTAGGAAGATTCTTTAGACAGGTGCCTCTAATTGAAAAATGGATGGCGAAAAAATGGTTACAAAAAGCCGAAAAGCTCCTTGATCGTTTTGGGGCTTGGGCGATTATGTTAGCTTTTTTTGTACCTGGAGTGCGACACCCTATTCATTATATAGCCGGAATTTTAAAGTTTCCGATAAAAAAATACCTACTAGCTAACCTTTTAGCATCTTCCCTATACTCGGGCGGTTGGACTTTTATGGTTTATAAGTTTAATCAAAAAATTGGGATCAAATTAGTGTTAATTTGGTTACCTCAACACTTGTCTATTGTACTACCATTAGTCGCTATCCCCCTTTTATGCTTCATTTTCTACAAGGTGAAAAGAAATAAAAATAAAAATGAGTCGTGATATTATTTCTACTTCATACTCCTCATAAAAAGACTTGTTTTATAAAAGGTCTAAGTGACACGGGACTTATTTAATTAAAGGAGCAAAGTGACGTGAAATTGATACAACAACTTTTCTCTTCAATTTGTTTATTTTTGTTAATATTAGGCGTGGTATTAGCGATTTGGGAATTTATAAATTTATTATTACATGTTAAAAGTAACTTACGATAACCATTAATTGGGCTTAAGTAGCTATACAGTTGCAAAAGGCTGCATACGATAAAAAAGGAATTTTAATCAGAACCCCAATTTCCCTAAGGGTTCTTTTTTGATTTGTTCCGGAAACACGTTTTATGTCAACTAAATTGATTATTTAAGAAAGTAATTGCTTAAAAAGTAATTACTTTTCTTTTTTATAAAAGAACATAAAATGATTATACACTTTTTTACTATTCATACGTCATAAGGCAGAAAGGAAAAATTTAACACAATATATATATTATTAAAGTTTCACTATTTACACTCGCTGACGATAAATGCTGTATTTTTTACAACTTATATAAACCATGTAACTATTTTTAAAAGAGGGCGGCGGCGCGAGTACGACAGTTGTAGCCTAGAAAGAATAAAAAACACCTCTAAGTGATTATCAGGTAATCACTTAGAGGTGTTTTTAATTATTTTATTAAAACCGTTGTATTAGCCGGAATCACAAGCTGATTCTTGACTTTTTTAGCACCTTTTTCACTAGCAAAAATCAATTTACCTTTCGCTACTGCAGATACTTTTACAGGTTGATTTGAAATATTATGATACACGCTAATCGATTTGCCTTTATACGTACGGCTATAGGCAACTATTTCTTTACTGTCTACTGAAATAGATTGAAGCGTTCCTTTTACTAACTCTTCGTGCTGTTGACGCACGCGAATCATTTCACGGTAATGATTTAACAAAGAATCCTTTTGTTTTGTTTGTGCTTCTACAGACACGCCGTTGCCGCCTTTGTTATATACAGGTGTTTCCCAGCTAGTTTGTCCAAGTCCGTTTCCTTCGTACCAGCGGAACGGTTCACGGATTAACTCATCAGGCTTTTCACCGGTCATGCCAATTTCTTCACCGTAATAAATATACGGGTTGCCAGGGAGCGTAAGTAAGATAGAAGCAGCTGACTTTGCTTTGTTTACATCGCCGCTCAGTTCACTCATGACGCGGTTTTGGTCATGGTTGGTTAAGAAAATACCATCAATTTTGTTTGGGTTGTATGATTTGAACAGTTCATCCGTTGCCGCTGCTGCAGTAGCGATCCCTTGATCATTTCCTGCTTTTACAGAGCTGACAATTTTTCCTGCTAAATCAAAATTAAATAGAGAATCAAGCGATTGATAGTAAGGAGCTACCACTTCAGGCTGATCCCATACTTCACCCGTTAGATATACGTTAGGGTTTTCTTTTTTCATCGCATCTCTAAACTCATTCCACCACAGGATATTTTTCTTAGCGCCTTCAGGTGTTTGACCTTTAAAAATATGAAGCGCAGCATCTAAGCGGAAGCCGTCAACGCCTTGCTTTAGCCAAAACTTTCCGACGTTAATCATTTCTTTTCTTACTTCAGGGTTATCGTAATTTAAATCAGGCATTCCTTCCCAGAACGTTCCGTAAAAATACTCTCCGTTTGGAGCTTTATGCCATACTTGCTGTCCCCAAGAACCTTTTTCATTCAAATCGGTATTTTTATCAGCCCAAATATAGTAATCTCTGTACTTGCTGTTTTTATCTTTTAACGCAGCTTGAAACCAAGGGTGTTCACTGCTCGTATGATTCACAACAAGGTCCATAATGACTTTTACGTCTCGTTTATCTGCCTCTTTCATCAGTTTACGAAAATCTTGCAGATTTCCGTACTGCGGATCAATGTTATAATAGTCCGTTACATCATATTTATGATAGCTAGGAGAAGGGTTGACCGGCATCATCCAAATCCCGTTTACTTGAAGATCATTCTTTGTATGAGAATTTCCATCATTTAAATAGTCCAAATTTTGTGTAAGACCTTTTAAATCACCATGTCCATCTTTATTTGCATCGTAAAAAGAGTTTACATACACCTCATAAAAAACACCGTTTTTATCTGCTGTTGGAGCTTTACCTTTATGTACGGTTTCGGCGTGAACGCCTGTTGATAAGCTAGCAGCCAGCGGCAGTGTTAGAGCTAAAGCTGTCCATTTTTTCCCTTTCATCGTTTCATCCCCTTTTTTGCAATCGTTTGCATAAAT
>Ga0209463_1002524_pt1 | contig 10045 bp, 6 predicted proteins | sample AgamicMgSfrz_FD_187169 | JGI IMG/M metagenome (GOLD analysis project Ga0209463, IMG submission 187169) | Agave microbial communities from Guanajuato, Mexico - Mg.Sf.rz (SPAdes) (version 2) | ecosystem: Host-associated > Plants > Phyllosphere > Phylloplane/Leaf | place: Guanajuato, Mexico... | reverse complement strand
TACTATTTCCATATTGAACTATAGTACAAGATGTAATGCCCATTATATCCCATGAACCATCAGAACTAACCGGATATGCTGCATTTACAGCACTATTTTTAATTCTTATAGTTTGCGGTTGACGATCTTCATTGTGTATAGCATATCCAAATTTCAATTGACCTCCAGTATAATTTCGATTAAAAAATTCAGCACTATACTCTTGATTTGCTTCTAATATTCTTTCATTTGTGTAGTAAGTATACTTACCAGATTCAAAGTTTGATCCCATATTTGGATTATCGTATACACTTTCTGGTGCATTTGTATATATGTACTTTGCCCCACCTTGTTTATACTTTATTTGTGTAATCATAGAAGCCTCTACTCCTCCTGAACCAGTTACTCCTAAAAACAAAAGTGACGATAATAAAACTGAAGAAAAAACTTTTCTGTTCAAAAATACAGCTCCCTTCCATTTATTACAACTAAATCTAGCATACGCTTTACATACAATAAATGTAAATGGAATGTGTAGCTGTTGTTATTGAGAAATACTGATCCAACAAAACATACTCTTAATGATTATATATAGTAACAACGAACTCTTATAAAGTGATCTGTCTCCTTTGTAAAAGACATTAAAAAAGCTAGGCAACATCAAAAAACTATTTCTGTATTCAATAGTTTCACCTTTTTTGAATTCCATTGACATCTATAATAATTATGTATGTTATATATTTCTTAATCTCTTGTTTTAATTAAATAACAGATTCGCTATGCGAACCGAACAAACAATCTCTTATTTCTCCACGATTCTACAAATGTGCTTTAAATTTTAGACAACTTGAAACTGACCCGCCAATGTCATCTATATTTGATGAGGCCTTTTCTATTTCTAAATCATCGTGCTTTTAATATAGTTTCTTTCATGATTTCGTTTCGATTTCTCTTTTGTTTCCATTGTTCTTGAAATGAAATTGAAAATTAATTATAGTATCCCACATGGTATACACAAGCTATTTCACACAAATGATTGACCATATTCCTTAAATTGTATTTAACCATTAATTTTTGAATTACCAATAATATTTTTCTGGGTTATTACATTAAAGTTAATATTGTTATATATTTATATTGGGAATAATTACATTTTACATTTAAAGTTAGAATTTTAATGGATAACCTACTATTGAAAAAGGACTTAACAACGAATCAAATGGTTCTTGTTACTTCAGAGTTTGAGAAAAAGAAAAAATCAAAAGAACTTGCTTACCTAATTTGGTTTTTTCTAGGCGGACTTGGTGGTCACCGCTACTACGCACGTGACTTTGGTATGGCAATTGCCATGACACTGACTCTTGGCGGACTTGGTTTCTGGGCTTTAATCGATGTTTTCTTTATTGGAAGCCGAATTGGTAAGAAAAATGAAATGTTAGAACGTGAAATTATTATGAAAGTTAAAAAGATGACTGCTTCAAAACGTTTATCTTCATAAAAAACCTCCATTGGGAGGTTTTTTATACAAACACTTCAATTTATGTTTTCACTAAATACTTTTTCCAATAACAAGTATCCTCCCCCCATAACATGTAGCCATCAATACATCATACACGTTTCTAATTCTTGTTTCTCACTGCGTGAAATCATATTCAACTTTACGTAACTCGTCCTTACTTCTCTTTTTATATATTTTTTATGTTTTAAGAAAATGACTCCACCAACTAATAAAAACAATGCTCCCACTGTAATAGACTTGAGGCTAGTATGAAATTGGTACTGCAGATATTTCGATGCAAAATTGCATTTTTAATTCAGATATATTGATGTATACTAAAAATGAATTACTCAACATTTTTATTTTAAGTTAGTATATCAAACGCTAACTACCTAAAGAACTCAAGTAAACGTATCTTATGTCATTAAAAAAAAATACAAAAATACCTTATATAATAAAAGGTATTTTTGTATTTTATGTTTTAGAATTCCTCGATTTGAACTGTAAAATTGGAATATAATACAGATTACGAACCGTTTTACACGTATCTCGGTTGAACTTCAGAATCACATATTATTATAACTACTGCTATTCTTCTCTAATTACATCTATAACGTTATCCTTTTTAATTTTCCGAAGCGGAATTAGTACCGATACATAACTAATCAAAAGTGCAGTTATAAATGTAATAAAGCTAGATTGATAAGGTATAATCCATTCAAACGACACCGTATTTGACAGTGCTACATAAAGAATATACGACAGCATACAGCCGAAAAAGATCCCTTGTATGCTTCCAAAGAAACCGTACAGAAGTCCTTCATATATAACCATCTTTTTCAAATCCTTCTGAGACATACCAATCGATTTTAAAGCAGCCAATTCTTTTCTTCTCATAATGATGCTGACTGTAATGGTATTTAAAATATTTACACATCCAATTAGTGTAATAACAGCTATAAATCCGTACCCTAATATTTTTATATAAAGTATATTGTCTGTATGGAAATTACTTTGAACAATATTATTTTGTACATCTATAGATGCATCTCCGCCCAGTTTCTTTTGTATATCTAAAATTGTAGCATCAGCCTGAGATTGATTCTCTAAATCAATTTCAAAACCTGTTAATTTTTGTGGAGATGGTGTAATATATTCGGCTATTTGTTCACTAGTAATAAAAGTTATGGTATCCATCACTCTACTCATATTAAAAATATCTAATTCTACAATTGCAGCTATTTTTAAAGTTTCTAGTTTTTCTTCATTGTAAGAGATTTCCTCTGTAGGTTTTCTTTCCTGCTGACTTGTTATTTGGATTTCATCCCCTACCTGAAAAGTACTTAAAGAACCTATATATTTTTTACTTGTATTCATATCATTTGATGCAGCTTGTTTTACTAAAATAACTTCTTTTTCACGATTTAATTTTGAAATATCAATTCTTCCACTAGTTACATTTCCAGCTAGTTTCTTTAAACTATTCTCATCGTATGCTTTTATTTGTGTTTCCATAATTTCTACAGTTTGATTATTGTATTTTACTTTTTGATAAAGCGATTCATTTCCCTGTAATTCTTTAATTTGTTTATTTTTTGGTACTTTCGTATAAAAATGATTTGCCTGATATTGCTTGTACAGCTTCTCTACGTTATTAACTTTATAAATATTTTGACTCATACGATCTATGCTAGACTTGTCTAAATTTGAATTAACCGTAACTGATATATCCGATTTTAGAGCTTGAATTTCCGGTTGTTTACGCTGAATGGCAGTATCTATGAGAAACGTAAACGTGATATACAGTACACTACTTATAATAATAGACAAAATTGTAACTGTATATCTATTGGGATTCCTTTGGATATTTTTTAATGCCATACTTAACGGAAAAGATAGTGGTTTCTTTAATTTTGTTCTCTTTTTTTTCTTTATTTTTTCTTTTTTTATAGCTAATCGGCTACTTACGGCCAATAACGGTGAAATTCTACCTGCAAAAAAAGCAGGAAAATAGCTTGAAATATAAACAGTTATCAATGTAATTAAAGAACATACACATATAATTAACCAATCTAATTTAATTGTATATCCCATAGAGTTTTTAAGTATGTTTATCAGTACTTGATTAAGTAAAAAGACTACTAATATGCTGCACAAAATCCCAAAAAAGATAGCAATAATAGAAAGAAATGTTGCTTCTCTTATGACGATTTTCCTGATTTGTTTTTTTGTAGCTCCTATACTCCTCAATAGGCCAAACTGTTTCATTCGCTCTACTATACTAATTTGAAATGCATTATAAATAATAACAATTGTAGAAATTACAACAATCCCAATACTAATAGCGGCTGCCGCCATTATCTCCACACTAGGCTTTAAGGCTCTCTTTAATTGGTCATTCACTCTTATATTTTCTTTATTCGTCAATAATTTAAATTGATTTTCAACTTCATCAAAGTTTGCGTACTTATGTAATTCAATCAATACGCTACCTTCACCAACTTTGAACTTATTTTTATATGTCAATAATTGACCAGTTTTATTTTCCTGAGTACTACTAGACTTATTTAGCAAACCAACAAGTTTATATTTTTTTTCATGAATAGTAAACATACCGCCTAATTTAAGATTGGGACCGAAGTAAGGCAGCATCCATTTTTCCAAAACAGCCTCGTTTTCATTTGAAGGCAGCTTACCTTCTACAGGAATACTAGACTTTAACAGCTTCAATGCTTGATGATCTGCATACAAATAAGAAACAGCTATATCATCAACATGAAGCACCTCTCCTGGAGTTATGATGCCATAAGAAGATATATTCGGATTACTTTTTATCATATTGAAAAGCTTTTGATTATAATTTTCAACTGAAATATTTGCAGAACCCATAGAACCTTTTTTAGCATTTTCAATTCCCGAAGTGTATCCACTATTAAAAAAAAGTCCAATCGTTGTTATTAGCCCCAATGCTAAAATAATACCTGTTAATGTTAGCATAGTACGTTTTATATTACTTCTGAGATATTTTTGACTTAACTGTTTGTAACTATGAATCAATACTCCTCCCCTCCACATTTTTCTTGATTTTGCACTAATTTTTTATCTGAAATAATTATGCCATCTGTAATGGTTATAATTCGATCAGAGTTTGATGCGATAGCAGGATCATGAGTAATTAAAATCACCGTCTGATTATATTTTTTAGCCGTTACTTTTAATAAATTCAGAACTTCTTTTGTATTTTTTGTATCTAGATTTCCGGTTGGTTCATCTGCTAAGATAATATCGGGTTTATTTATAAGAGATCTACCAATAGATACCCTTTGTTGTTGACCACCCGATAATTCAGAAGGCAAATGATCTCGCCTTTCATTTAACCCTAGAGTTCTTATAATTTCATCCAGGTAATGATTATCTACCTGTTCTTCGTCCAATAGAGCTGGCAAAGCAATATTTTCTTGTACATTTAAGACAGGAATTAAATTAAAAAACTGAAATATAAAGCCAACTTTTCTTCGGCGAAAAATAGAGAGTTCATTATCTTTATAATTGTAGATATTTTCATCACCTATAAACACATTTCCCGAACTCGGACGATCCAGCCCTCCTAAAATATGCAATAAGGTACTTTTACCAGAACCTGATGCTCCAACTATGGTTACGAATTCTCCCCTATGAATGGAAAGATTAATTCCTTTTAACGCCTGTACTTGTGTTTCTCCTTCTCCATATGTTTTTACTACATTTTCTAATCTAACAACCTCCATACAACTCATCCTTTTCACAGATTAATTTTGAATCTCTACAAAATAGATTTTATCCTTTTCGTACTCACCATTCTCGTCTTTCACCGCATACACTTTTGAAACGTATTCGACCACCTTTTTTACCTTATTTTTATTTTTATAATCAAAATTTTCTTTTGCAAACTGAATTAACGAAAGGCTTACTTCTTTTTCTTTTAATTGTTTATACGTTTCCTCATTAACAATTACTATCGGTGATGAAAAATAGCCAATCCAATTATTTTGTTCAATATGTTGAACAGGTATCATTTGTCCATTTAAATTTAAATTTCCATCCTTAACTTCTTCATCTTCCGCTTTTTTTCTATAAAATAAATTTTTTTCACTCGCTAATTCTTTTATTTCTTTTACCTGGGTTGAAGTTATCGAACTATCTTCTTTAGATAAGGGTGTTCTTACAATTCCTTTTTTCAAGAATTTTTCTGCTGTGGATTTTGTAATAACCGCGTATTGTTTCTTTCTAACAGATGACTTATCAAGTTGATTGTCCATCTCTTCTTCAGTCATATTTTCTCCTTTTTCTTTCCATTCTTTCTTAATAACTTCTTTCTGTTCGGTAGTGAGTTCTTGTTTTATTAATTCTGTGACCAATTTATAACTATAATCTGCTGTTTGTACGTTTTGATCTTTATACAGATTTTTAACAGCAGATATATTTTCTTTCGATCCAGATACCATGATACCGTTTACTGGTTGTGAGGGACCATTTATATAACGATTTACAGCAAACCCTATACCTATAAAAATTGCTGTTACTACTAGAAATCCTATTATCTTTTTCATTTTCTTCCTCCTCATATACTATGTTTAATCTGGGATTAGAACAGTAGGTTTTTTCTTTATATAAACAGTGGCTAAAATGCTACAAGTCTTAATAAAGAATGATTACCTTCAGTATAGACGTCTTTAATTGTTAATTGAATAACTCTTGTCTTACTATATATACTTTAATCTTACAGTTTAGTAAGATTACTAAATCTAACTTTTTATATACTCGTAACTCTGATCAAGATATACTTTAAAATTAAACTGCTTTTCTACAATAATTTAAGTACACACATACTTTTCAAATTCTCAAAAATCCGCTCCCATTCGGCTCTTATTCTCAATGATCTGTTTTTTAAAATTCATTTACATAATTAATGCGAATTCAAATTTCATTTAACATTTTTGTATAAGATAACTTAAACAAAACATTACTGATTGTATAAAAACGTACAAATTCAACAAGACACTATTACAAGGTTTTTCAAAATATAAGCAAGTACATGTATGAATTACGTAAATATTCTGCTTTAAGTAATTGTTGTATCTCATTATGTACTGAAAAGCTTTAAGCCGATTTGGGTATTATGCTTATACTCAGAAAAGCCTCTAAAAGTCCATTTCCATACTAAACTATTTTAAATTAGCCAATCAACGTGTAAAATAACTGTCATAATCTAAAATAATGCCATAATCAAAGACAAATGAGGAGAGATACTGTGGATAAAGTATTATTCGTTGAAGACGATAACGATCTAGGAATGGCTATTGAGTTTACTCTAAAAGGAGAAGGACTTGAGGTTATAAGAGTTTCTACTGTACAAGATGCAAAAGACCAATACGAAAATAATAAATTTGACTTAGCTATATTGGATGTTGGACTCCCAGATGGAAATGGGTATGATTTATGTACCTATCTTAAAAGAAAAGATGATATACCTATTATTTTTCTCACAGCGCTGGATGAGGAGGCAAATGTAGTAATGGGCCTTGATATTGGTGGAGATGATTATATAACAAAACCCTTCAGGGTAAAAGAGCTATTATCTAGAGTAAAAGTACAATTAAGAAAAAAAATTAAAACAGCTTCTAATACTATATTGAGGTCTGAAAATATACAGCTTGAAGTTGAAGCAGCCAGAGCCTTTAAGCATGAGAAAAGTATAAACTTAACACATTTAGAATACAAACTCTTATTAACGTTAATGCTAAATCCTCATAAAGTTTTACAAAGAAATGAGATATTGAAAAAAATAGCAGATGAAGGTGAAGTGTTTTTCGATGAAAATACTCTTTCTGTTTATGTAAAAAGATTGAGAAGTAAAATTGAGGATAATCCACAAAATCCTGACTGTATAATCACACAAAGAGGTGTCGGATATTTCTGGAATAAAGACGTCAGTAAGGAGTAATTTAATGATAAATAGAGAAATAAAAATTAATATACTTACATTAGCATTAATCTCTTTTTTATTTATTATATATCAAGTTATCACAGTTCATATTCTATATGACCATTTAAAAAATGATTATATTACTATTTGGAGTGAAATTACTGGAAAACTAATTGAACAAAACCCAGAAAATGAATACGAAATAATACAAGCACTTACAAATGATACAGCCAATAAAAAAGATTATTCCAGTGATGGAGAAATGCTATTAAAACAATATGGTCTATCTGCTGAATTGGATTCAAGACTTTTTCCTTATTTAAATAAACATATATCCCAAAACTATATATACATGTTCCTTGGAGCAATAGGGTTCAGCTTAATCCTAATTTTTCTAAATTACTTACAATATAAATCTTTTTTCTTAAAAATTAGAAATGTAACAGCTGCAGCGAATAAAATTATTGAAGGTGATTACACCATTGATATCAAGGAAAATAGAGAAGGTGATCTAGCTAAACTTGCTAATTCTTTTCATAAACTGAAAAATGTTATTAGAAAAAGTATGCATAATTTAATGGAAGAAAAACAATTTTTAATTCAAACTTTACAAGATATTTCTCATCAACTAAAAACACCACTCTCAACACTAACAGTGAACAATGATATCTTATTACAAGGTAAATTAAATGAACAACAATATCATTTTTTACACAATAATGATGTTCAAATTTCAAGAATCAACTTTTTAATACATAATTTATTAAAAGTTTCAAAAATAGATGCTAGAGCAATACTATTTGAAAAAGAAAACTCTGATATTATTGATACAATTTATGAGGTCATTGCTAGTTTGAACAGTAAATTAAATAAAAAAAATATGAACATACATTTAAAAACCAATGAAAAAATATCACTTTTCCATGACAGTATTTGGATGCAAGAAGCTTTATTAAATATTTTAAAGAATTCCATTGAACATTCAAATGATAATAGTTCTATTTATATTGAAGTCACAAACTCTCCTATTCATACTGAAATAATAATTCAAGATTTTGGTGAAGGTATTGCATCAGAAGATTTGCCATATATATTCGATAGATTTTACAAAACAAAAAATTCTAATAAAGAAGGATCCATTGGAATTGGCTTAGCACTAGCGAAATCAATTATCGAAGCTCACCATGGATTTATTAAAGTAGAAAGTCAAAAACACTCATTCACAAAATTCACAATAACTTTTATGAAGTATTAATAGTTCATAAAAGTTATTGTAAAACCCTAACCCTTGAGTATAATTTTTCATAAATGACTGTAGAGAAATAACTTTTTCGTTTTAGGGGTAATTAAAAATCTTAGTTTGATGGGCATAGAGTCACAATATCAAAAAGAAAACTGTGCGTTTGAACAGAATTTAGACACAAAATATCCGATTCCTTGTACGCTAAGGGATCGGATATTTATTTTACTGTTTTATATAGTGTACAATTTCTCGCTTACGAGGTCTGTGTAGCAACCAAACCAAATCTTACGTTAAGTATTAGTGGGCATCAAAAATAGTAATGACTAATCCAGATTAACATCGATCCGATTCACAATTAAATATACCAATATGTTCAATGGCTAAATAATACAAACGGTATGAAGAGAATTTCTACTCTGTTTATACCGTTTTACATTTGTTTATACGTTTCATATGAAATTCGTGGGAAGTTGTCAGCATTTCTTTTATAAATAAGACTCAAAAGTTACCATACCTGATAAAGGAAATATTAATGTAACTCTAGTTCCTTTATTCACTTCAGATTCAATGCCAATTTTCAATCCTAATTTTGAACATAGTTTTTCGCAAAGATACAAGCCCATTCCTGTACTTTTGCTAAATCTCCTGCCATTCTCTCCAGTAAATCCTTTCTCAAATACTCTATTTATATCTTTAGTTACTATGCCTACTCCATTATCCTCTATAGTTAGTATTACTGAGTTAGTTTTCTTAATTGAGTATATACGTATCATTTGTTCTTTGTTATTTGAGTACTTAATAGCATTTCCTATTATTTGATTAATAATAAATTCAACCCATTTCCCATCACTATATACGATTTCATCAATATCCTGTATATCTAATTTTATTCTCTTATGAATAAAATCCCTATAGTTTCTTTTAATTACATTCCTTACTACATTATCAAGGTTGATTGGCTTGATAATAAAGTCTTTATTAACGTTATTGCTTCGAGAATAATACAGAACCTGTTCTACAAACCCCTCTATTCGATCCATTTGAGAGTCAATTTTATTCGTTACTTCATTTTGATTATTTTCAATTATAAGCTTCGTAGAAGCTATTGGTGTCTTAATTTCATGCACCCATGTCTCTATATAGTCTCTGTAATCCAACTGCATATCTCTATAATACTTTACATTTTCATGCATATCTCTACTTACTTCTTTCAGTATAGCGTTAAGCTTTTCTCCATGTATAAAGTTTGCTTCCTTTACTACCTCTGGAAGCAAGTATTTTTTCTCCAAGTTTTCTAATATGCCATTAATCTCATTATAATAATTTTTACATCTTATAAATTCTATAGCCATATATGAAA
>Ga0209463_1002522_pt1 | contig 10050 bp, 10 predicted proteins | sample AgamicMgSfrz_FD_187169 | JGI IMG/M metagenome (GOLD analysis project Ga0209463, IMG submission 187169) | Agave microbial communities from Guanajuato, Mexico - Mg.Sf.rz (SPAdes) (version 2) | ecosystem: Host-associated > Plants > Phyllosphere > Phylloplane/Leaf | place: Guanajuato, Mexico... | reverse complement strand
ATGTAGAGCCTTATTCCATTAATGAAACGAGACAGGAAGTGATGAAAGATACACCTGTTTCTCCACAAGTTCAATTCAACTATAAGGGAAATATGTATCAATTTGAAATGTCTGAAGCAGATATGCAGATGAAACCTCTTATTCAATACGAGGACGTATTTGTACAGCTTTATTTTGATCAATATACAAACAAAATATCAAGTATAAGAGCAATGGATGCTAAGACCTTGATCGAACAGCGTCCTTATGAGCTCACATATCGAGGAGAGCTTATAAGTGCAGAAAAACCTTCTAAAGAGATTCAAGAAGAGATTCAGCATGGAAATGAACAACAAATTTTTGATATTACAAACGTGATTCGGGTTAGGCATGGCCTAAATGAGTTAGGATGGAGTGAAGGAGCTGCTAAAGTAGCATATGGACACAGTACAGATATGAAAGAGAATAATTACTTTGATCACGTTTCTCCAACGTTTGGAAAATTAGCTAATCGCCTAGAAAAAGGAGGCGTATCCTATGATACAGCAGGAGAAAATATTGCTGCCGAGTATCAGGATGGCATTGCAGCTGTTGAAGGTTGGCTTAATAGCGAAGGGCACAGGAAAGCTATGTTAAATCCAGATTTTGATAAGCTTGGAGTCGGTGTTAATGAACAATATTACACACAAAATTTCATTGCTGAAAGAAATTAGACATGGTCTAAACTCGTCCTTTCTTACATAAAGTTTAGTAGTGAGGAGGGACGAACATGAAGCGATGGATAACGTTATTCTGCATGATTCTTTTGTTGCAAAAAGGAGTGACTGTGCAAGCAGAAAGCAGTTGGAGTACGTTGAATGAACTTGCCGACCAGGCTTTGTCCTTAGCGCAGCAGGAGCATTATAAGGAAGCCATCACATTTATGGACCGTTTTAATGACGAGCTGACTCCAGTAAATAGAGAAAGTTTGCATATTTCAACAGAGCAGTTTCGAATTTTACAATATAGTCACAGTCTTGCGTTACAAGCGTTAGAACAAGGAAACAGCGAAGAAGAACCAAGTTCAAAAGTGATGCAGTTCCGACTTTTGGTCGACGCGCTTCAAACGAATCATCAACCACTTTGGACAGAAATGGAAGAAGAGATGTTAAGTACTTTTGGGAAGTTAAAGGAAAATGCTGAAACTGGCGATCAGGTTGCATTTCAAGAAGATTTAGCCGTGTTTTTGCAGCAATATGATCTTATTCTTCCCAGTGCACAAGTTGATCGCAATCAGCAAGATATTGAGAAAATGAATGATCACGTTGCTTTCCTGAACAATCAAAGCCTTGAGGCGATGAGTGATGGAGAGAAAGAAGCTTATTTCAAACAAATTGAAAAAGATCTTCAAACGCTTTTTGAAAAAGCTCCCTTTCAATCTGATGTTTCTCCATTTTGGGTAATGATGACAATAGGAAGTATTATTGTGACGACTCTTCTTTACGTTGGCTGGCGCAAATATATTGGAAGCCAGACGATTCATAGTTCTTATTAGAGGAAGGCAAATTTTTTGACATGAAGCGCTTCCTTTAATAGAATGAGGATAAGTAAATTTAACTATGTGGAGGCGTATAAATGGGAATGCTCATTTATTTTATAATCATCATCTTAGTTCCAATTTTAGCGAGTTGGAAAGTAAGAAGTGCTTACAAGAAATACTCTAAAGTTCATAGTTCTTCAAATATGACAGGAGCAGACGTTGCTCGTCGTATTTTGAACGACAATGGAATTTATGATGTTACAGTTGAACCAGTTGGCGGAACTCTTTCAGATCACTATGATCCACGTGCAAAGGTTATTCGCTTATCAGAGGATAATTACTATGGCACATCAGTAGCAGGAGCAGCTGTTGCAGCCCATGAAGTAGGGCATGCGATTCAAGACCATGAAAGCTATGCGTTTTTAAGACTTCGTCATTCACTTGTTCCAGTTGCTAATATCGGTTCGAATTTTTCTTGGATTTTGATTTTTATCGGGATTATAGCAGGAATGTCAAATCTTCTGTTATTGGGAATTGTATTTATGCTAGCCGCTGTAGTATTCCAAATTGTTACACTCCCTGTTGAGTTTGATGCGTCAAATCGTGCAATGGCTCAGCTTGTTTCTTCAGGGGTAATTCGAAATGATGAGGAACGCCGCACGCGTAAAGTGTTAAATGCAGCAGCTTTAACATATGTAGCAGCAGCAGCTGTCGCAGTGCTTGAGCTCGTCCGACTTGTTTTAATTTATACAGGAATGTCAAATAGTGAAGAATAAGAAAGAGCCGTCCAGCTGGACGGCTCTTTTAACGTTGTAATGGCATCTTATTTTCATCAAGTGTGAAACCTTCTCCAAGCACGTCATGAACGGTTGTGAAAGCAACGAAGGCATGTGGATCAATAGATGTGACAGCTTGCTTTAACCTAAATACTTCGTTTTTCCCGACAACACAATAGAGGACGTTCGTATCTTGTTTAGAAAATGAACCTTGGCCTTTTAAAATTGTGACCCCTCTGTCCATCTCCTTCAAAATACGTTCTGCAATTTTATCGTTTTCCTTTGAAATAATTGTGGCACCTCTTGCTGTATAAGCACCTTCTTGCATCACGTCAATAACGCGTGCAGCAACAAACACAGCAACAAGCGTGTACATTGCTTCTCTAAAATCTAAATATGTAATAAGTGAAAGAGCAATAACACCAAAATCAAACATAAACATCGTTCGCCCCATATTCCATCCTACATATTTATTTACAAGGCGAGCGATAATATCGACACCGCCTGTTGTACCTCCAAATCTAAAGATAATTCCGAGCCCAACTCCAATGAAAACACCTGCAAATAGAGCAACAAGGGTCATATCGTTTTCGAGATGAAAATTGATAGGAAAACGCTGGAATATCCAGAGAAATAGTGAAAGCCCTACCGTTCCAAGAATTGTATAGATAAAGGCTACGCGTCCAAGCAATTTCCATCCAATGAAGAAGAGTGGAATATTTAAGACAAGGTTAGAATAAGAAGGATCAATCTTAAAAAGGAAAAATAATAGCAGGGTAATACCTGTAAATCCTCCTTCAGCTAAATTGTTTTGCATGTTGAAATTAACAAGACCAAAGCCAAAGATAGCGGTTCCAAGCAAAATAAATACAATGTTAGTTATGCGCACTCCTTTAAGCATAAAGCCCCTCCTTTTTAACGTAGTATTCAACACCTATCGTACCATAGAAAAGAGAGTTGATAGTGACAATTGCTGTTTTTAAAGCTAGAATAATTGTCAAGAACGTTCTCATTCGCTAACATATGAACAGAGGAAGCGTTTTTACAACTCTCTTAGTATGAACGAGGTGAAACAATGGAAAACAAATCAATGAAAAGAATGCAGCAAGAGGTAGACGAATATATTGGTCAATTTAAAGAAGGCTATTTTAGTCCTCTTGCGATGATGGCTCGTCTGACAGAAGAGCTTGGTGAACTTGCTAGAGAAGTCAATCATTATTATGGAGAAAAACCGAAAAAAGATACAGAAAAAGAAAAAGCAATGGAAGAAGAAATCGGAGACGTTCTTTTTGTGCTTATTTGTTTAGCCAACTCGTTGAACATTAGCTTAGAAGAATCGCATAATCTTGTGATGAATAAATTTAATACGCGTGATGCGAATCGTTGGACGAAAATTGAGGAGGATAAGTAAGATGAATAAAGTTAAAGTTGTAGTAGCAGGACCACGAGGACGTATGGGGATAGAAGCCCTTCACTTAATGAAAAATACGGAAAATTTTGAGCTTGTAGGAGCTATTGATCGTATTAATGAAGGAAAGAAAATTAGTGATGTAGAAGGATTACCGGCAATTGATGCTCCTATTTATACAGATATTCATACATGCTTAACAGACACAAAGCCAGATGTTTTAGTTGATTTGACAACACCTGAAATTGGACGATTACATACGAAAACTGCCCTTAGCTTTGGAGTGCGCGCTGTGGTAGGTACAACTGGTTTTTCTGAAGAAGATTTAACAGAGCTTAAAGAAATGGCAGAAGAAAAAGGGGTAGGCTGTATTATTGCTCCTAACTTTGCAATTGGTGCGATCTTAATGATGAAGTTTTCACAAATGGCAGCTCGTTATTTTTCAGACGTAGAAATCATCGAGCTTCACCATGACCGCAAACTTGATGCTCCGTCTGGAACAGGGATTAAAACAGCAGAGCTTATTTCTCAAGTACGTGAACCAAAGAAGCAAGGGCATCCTGAAGAAAAAGAAATTATAGAAGGAGCACGTGGAGCAGAATTTGATGGAATACATCTTCATAGCGTTCGTCTACCAGGTCTTATTGCACATCAAGAAGTGTTATTCGGACGTGACGGAGAGTCATTAAAGATTCGTCATGACTCTTATAATAGAGCGTCCTTCATGTCAGGTGTTGAGCTTTGTGTAAACACGGTAATGAATATTGATACACTTGTTTATGGACTTGAAAATATTATCGAATAGAAGGCGGGAGAAGAGATGAAAATTGCGCTAATTGCTCATGATAAGAAAAAAAATGATATGGTCCAATTTGTGACGGCATATCAAGAAGTTTTAAAAGATCACGAACTTTTTGCAACAGGGACAACAGGTCTTAGAATTCAAGAAGCAACAGGCCTTGATGTTCATCGCTTTCAATCTGGTCCTCTTGGAGGAGACCAAGAAATTGGGGCAATGGTTGCTAACAATAAGATGGATATGGTCCTTTTTTTCCGTGATCCTTTAACAGCTCAGCCTCATGAACCAGATGTAACGGCGCTTATTCGTCTTTGTGATGTATACGCGATTCCGCTTGCAACAAATATGGGCACAGCTGAAGTACTTATTCATGGGCTTCGTCGTGGAGATTTGAAGTGGCGCACAATTGTTCATGAAGAGCAGAAAGGAAATCTTTAATGAAATTGAAAATCGGTATTGTTTGCTACCCTTCCGTTGGTGGATCTGGAATTGTAGCAACAGAACTCGGCAAATTACTTGCTGAAAAAGGACATGAGATCCATTTTATTTCTTCAAGCATGCCATTTCGTTTAAATAAAGTGTATTCAAATATCTACTTTCATGAAGTAGAAGTGAATCAGTATTCTGTTTTTAAATACCCACCATATGATTTAGCTCTTTCAAGTAAGATTGCAGAAGTGGCAAAGCGTGAGAAGTTGGATCTTCTTCACGCTCATTACGCCATTCCTCACGCTGTTTGTGCTTTCTTAGCAAAGCAGATGGTTGGGGAGCATTTGAAAGTTGTCACAACCTTGCATGGAACGGATATTACTGTACTCGGCTATGATCTCTCCTTGAAGAGTATTATTAAGTTCGCGATTGAAAATTCCGATGAAGTAACAGCTGTGTCCTCTTCACTTGTTAAACAAACGTATGACCTTATCGCTCCTCAAAAAGAGATTCATACGATTCATAACTTTATTGAACAGAAAGAAGAAACGGGTGAAGATGTTTCACTGCTTAAAAAAGAATATGGAATTAAAGAAGGAGAGAAAGTCTTTATTCACGTTTCAAACTTTAGACAAGTGAAGCGGGTAACAGATGTTGTGCGGGCTTTTTATCATGTTCAACAAAGAGTTGATGCGAAGCTTTTACTTGTTGGAGATGGCCCAGAGATGACGGCTGTTTGCTATCTTGTTAAAGATCTTGATATTGTAGATAAAGTTCTTTTTCTCGGAAAACAGGAAAATGTGGATGATCTTTATGCCATTAGCGATCTTAAGCTTCTTCTTTCTGAAAAAGAAAGCTTTGGTCTTGTTTTATTAGAAGCAATGGCTAACGGCGTTCCGTGCATTGGGACAAATATTGGCGGAATTCCAGAAGTTATCGAAGACGGGAAAACAGGCTATATCTGTGAAGTTGGTAATTACGAAGAAGCTGCCGAAAAAGCTCTATTTCTCTTACAAAACGATAGTTTGTATGAAGAAATGTCGGCTTCTGCTCTTCGTTCTGTATGGAGTAAATTTTCTTCAAAAGATATCGTCGCGCAGTATGAGGAGCTTTATGAAAAAGCGTTAAACAGAGTGAGGTGAACACCATGAGAGACCCTTTTATAAAACCTTTAGCAATCTTACATAAGCTTCAGCAAAACGGTTATTTAGCATACTTTGTTGGAGGGTCTGTTCGCGATTTTATCATTGGCCGTCCTATTGGAGATATTGATATTGCTACTTCAGCAAGACCAGAGGATGTTGTTCGTTTGTTCCCGAAAGTTATTGAAGTTGGCATTGAGCATGGAACAGTTGTGGTTGTCCTTGAAAATGAACCATATGAGGTCACAACATTTCGGACTGAAAGTGATTATAAAGATTTTAGACGTCCTGAGGAAGTTACGTTTATTAGTTCGCTTGAAGGAGACCTAGAACGACGTGACTTTACAATGAACGCTATTGCAATGGACGAGAATGAAACCTTAATTGACCCTTTCGGTGGAAGGGATGCTATCAAAAGGGGTATCATTGAAACGGTGGGAAACGCAGACGAGCGTTTTAGTGAGGATGCATTGCGTATGATGAGAGCTGTGCGTTTTATGAGTCAGCTTTCATTTACAATTACTCCTGATGTAAAAGAAGCAATAAGAAGAAACCGCCATCTTTTACAAAATATCGCAATGGAGCGCATTTCAGTTGAGTTTCAAAAACTCATGCTAGGAAATAAAGCTACAGAGGCTTTTCGAACAATTGTAGACACAGGATTGCTTGAGGTTTTGCCTCTTCATGAAAAGAAGGAGCTTATAGAATATGACTGGACGACCATCAGTGAAGAGACCTCAGCATGGTCGCTCCTTTGTCTGATTCTAGAAGTAGAGGATACCGCTCTATTTTTAAGAAAGTGGAAGCTTTCGAACAAAAGAATAAAAGAAACGGAAAAGACGGTCGTTTTTTACCGTTCTATAAAAGAATGGACTCCTTTTGCTATTTATCAAAGTGGATTAGAAGTTGCGTTAAGAGTAAATCATCTAAAAAGGATTTTACAAGGCGTACAGAGTGAAGAAGAGAAAATTCGATTGATTTATGAATCCCTTCCTATCTATTCTCCTAAAGATATCGAAGCAAATGGAAAAGATCTTGTTTCATGGGGCAATCGTGCTCAAGGTCCGTGGATTGCACAATGCATCCAAGAACTAAGCGAAAACATTGTTTGTGGCAAAATAGAAAATGATCGGAACGTGATTAAGGAGTGGGTAAGCAAGTGGAGTCTGAAATTCGACGAAAGTTGTTAGAAATGTTTACCACTGGAGAAGAAGAGTATGTGTCAGGTCAGAAAATAAGTGACGAACTTGGCTGTTCACGTACGGCAGTTTGGAAACATATCGAGGATTTACGAAAAGATGGATATGAGCTTGAAGCTGTTAGAAGAAAAGGGTACAAGCTTATTAAAAAGCCAGAGCTTGTTACGCCAGATGCTCTACGGCTTGGATTAGATACAAAGAAGCTTGGCCAAAATATTTGTTATAGAGAAACAGTTGATTCAACTCAAAAGGTTGCACATCGCCTTGCACAAGAAGGATGTGAAGAAGGAACACTTGTTATTGCAGAAGAACAGGTTGGTGGACGTGGGCGGTTAAATAGAGCATGGCATTCTCCAAAAACAACAGGCATTTGGATGAGTCTGGTCTTGCGTCCACAAATTCCTCCTCATGAAGCCCCACAGCTTACACTGCTTTCAGCTGTGGCTATTGTGCAAGCAATTGAGGAAATTACAGATATAAAAGTAGATATTAAATGGCCCAATGATATCTTAATAAACGGAAAGAAGCTCGTTGGTATTCTAACTGAAATGCAGGCGGATGCTGACCAGATTCATTCTGTTATTATCGGTATGGGAATTAATGTGAATCAACAAGAAGCAGATTTTAATGATGAGCTTTCTTCTATTGCCACATCGCTTTCTATTGAAAAAGGTGAAAAAATCTCTCGTGCAACACTTGTACAAGCTATTTTAAAGAGGTTAGAAGAACTTTATTATCAATATTTAAAAGCAGGATTTGCGCCGATTAAAATTCTGTGGGAAGCATATGCTATTACAATTGGCCGAAACATTATTGCACGAACGTTAAAAGGCTCAATTGAAGGGTTAGCAAAAGGTATTACTCCTGAAGGAACGTTAATGCTTGAAGATCTTGAAGGGAAAATGCACTATATTTATTCTGCTGATATTGAGCTTAGTAACGATAAGTAGTGGTAAAAAAGGGATTTTTCTCTTATAATGACGAGTGAAAGAGTAGTATCTATATGAACTACATCTTTCACTCTTTTTTATTGAAAAGAAATACTATTCTGCCTTGATCCGGGCATGGACTAGGACAGAGGAATGACAAACCAGATGGTTGTTCATTTCTCTCCACTTAAAGGAGGAAGCGAACATGAGAACAAGAGACAGCTTTATGAAAATGAAAAAGGAAAAAGAGCCAATTGTAATGCTAACAGCTTACGATTATCCATCTGCTCGTTTAGCAGAACAAGCGGGCGTTGAGATGATTCTTGTTGGAGATTCTCTCGGGATGGTTGTACTTGGATATGAGTCAACAATTCCTGTTACGGTAGAGGATATGATACATCATACAAAGGCCGTAAAAAGAGGAGCAGGCAAGACGTTTATTGTGACAGATATGCCGTTTATGTCATATCACACTTCAAGAGAAGATGCACTAAGAGCAGGAGCCGAAATAATGCGCGAAAGTGGTGCACATGCTTTGAAGCTTGAGGGAGCAGGTGAAACGCTTAGTGTTATTAGAGCTTTAACAGAAGGAGGCATTCCTGTTGTAAGTCATTTAGGGCTTACTCCACAAACAGTAGGCGTACTTGGAGGCTATAAAGTACAAGGAAAAGATGCTCAGTCAGCATTAAAGCTTATTGAAGATGCGAAATGTGCTGAAGCCTCAGGAGCTATTGCAGTTGTGCTTGAATGTGTCCCATATCAGCTTTCAAAACGAATTACAGAGGAACTAGAGATCCCTGTCATTGGAATTGGTGCTGGTTCATATACAGATGGGCAAGTTCTTGTTTATCATGACGTCATTTCTTATGGAGTTGAACGATTGCCTAAGTTTGTGAAAACGTACGGAAATGCAAATGAATATATTGAAAAAAGCTTACGTGAGTATGTCAGTGATGTAAAAGCAAAAACATTCCCAAGTGAAGAGCATTCTTTTACGATGAAAGAAGAAGCGCTTTTTTCTCTTTATGGAGGGAAGTAAGCATGAAGACAGCCGTAGGTATGAAAGTTATAAAAACTGTAGAAGAAATGAAGGAATTTATAAGAGAAGAGCGTAAGAGTGATCGGACAATTGGATTTGTGCCAACAATGGGTTTTTTACATGAAGGACACTTGACGCTTATTAAGAAAGCTAAAAAACAAAATGATACTGTAATTTTAAGTATTTTTGTTAATCCGACTCAGTTTGGTCCTAATGAAGATTTTGAAAAATATCCAAGAGATGAACAGCGTGACCTTACTCTTGCAGCAAAAGAAGGAGTTGACGTTGTTTTTCTTCCTTCTGTTGATGAAATGTATCCAACATTCCCGACAACGAAACTTACAGCTATAGATCGTACTAACGTTCTTTGTGGAAAAAGTAGACCAGGACATTTTGATGGAGTTGTAACTGTCCTTTCAAAGCTATTTCATATAACAATGCCAGATAGAGCTTATTTTGGTTTGAAAGATGCTCAGCAAGTAGCCGTAACAAAGGGGCTTATAGAGGATTATTTCTTTCCAATTGAAATTATTGGTGTTGAGACAGTGCGCGAAGAAGACGGTTTAGCTAAAAGTTCAAGAAATGTTTATTTAACGGAAAAAGAAAGAGAACAAGCTCCTCATTTATATGAAAGTTTGCGAAAAGCAAGTACGCTTGTCGAACAAGGGGAACGAGATAAACAAAAGATTAGAGAAAGCATTCTGACTCACATTAATGAGCATACAGATGGAGAAGTTGATTATGTAGAACTTTACTGCTACCCATCATTAGAAGAGATAGCAGTTCTTGAAGAGAAAATAATTATTGCCATCGCAGTGAAGTATTCCCAAG
>Ga0209463_1002518_pt1 | contig 10054 bp, 9 predicted proteins | sample AgamicMgSfrz_FD_187169 | JGI IMG/M metagenome (GOLD analysis project Ga0209463, IMG submission 187169) | Agave microbial communities from Guanajuato, Mexico - Mg.Sf.rz (SPAdes) (version 2) | ecosystem: Host-associated > Plants > Phyllosphere > Phylloplane/Leaf | place: Guanajuato, Mexico... | reverse complement strand
AATCAATGTTTTAAAGCCCGATCTTCTCTATAAAATCAGTCATATCAGCGCTTTAAATGAATAGTGCATGTTTTGGAATGTTTTATACATTTAAATGAACAGGTTAGAAAGTCATCCTCATTAGTCAGAATGCTGTGTGTTGACCTATGACAAAGGTCACCTCTCAAAAAATCAAGTTATCTGCTTATTTTCAGGTCACAAAAAATTGGGATAAGATGTAAAAATTTAATCATTTCGTTATGGTTTCTCTTTACGAGATTCGCTCCTTATGACCTAAACAATGAAACATTATTCATTTCTTTTTATCAAGATTCATCATTTCTTAACATTTTTAACAAGATTTTAGTTGAAAGGTGTTCAAAATTGTCGGATCATGTCATGCTTTCCCCAAAAATGACGAATAAAATTCGCTTCTCGGCTTACACTATGCTTAAAAATCTGTGAGAGGAGGCTAAAGATGCCAAACACCAATGAGCAAACACGCCTGCATTTTTTATCAGGCAGCTTCGAGGAAAAAATCCGTATCCTGAAAAAAACATTTCAGCAAAGCGGCGATTTTGAGTACCGAGAATTAATGGTGAATGAAACGAAATCTGCACTGTTTTTTATTAAAACAAGAATAGATGAAGGAAAACTAAATGATTTCATTATCGGCAACTTGTTGGGCCCTCCCGGAAAGCAGAACTATACAAAATCTCTTAGTACACTCGAAACGGGAGACTTAACGCTGATTGTCGACAGCATTATTGCAGGAAGTATTGCCTTCCTTGATGAGAAATCCTCCCAGATTAAATTATTTGCCGTTGGACAACCGCCGCTGCGTTCCATTTCTGAACCTTCTTCTGAGAGTATTATTGCGGGCGCACATGATGGGTTTGTTGAGAGTCTGGATACCAATATTTATTTGCTTCGTTCGCATTTAAATGACCGGAAGCTCGCCATTCAATATCATAAGGTCGGCACAAAATCTGAAACAAAGGTTGCGACAGTTTATATTTCTGATATTGCCAATCAAGAAAAGATAGACGAGGTCAATAAACGAATTTCTTCTATTAAAGTAGACACGTTGCTAAGCCCCGGTGCTATTGTAGAAGCGATTGAAGATGATTCGTATTCCATTTTCCCACAGATCATTGACACAGAAAGGCCTGACAAAGTGATATCAGCGATTCTAGAAGGGAGAATTGTCGTGCTGATGGATGGCAGCCCAATGGCCATCATTCTGCCTATTACGTTCTTTAGCTTCTTTCAATCACCAGATGATTATAATAGCCGCTGGATTCCAGCTACATTTATCCGCATTCTCCGCTATCTTGCCTGTATCATCGCAGTCATTCTTCCATCTTTTTACATCGCCGTCATCGGCTTTCATTATGAAGTTATCCCAGATGAATTAGCCATTACGATGAAAAATTCAATTATCGGGATACCCTTCCCTCCTTTGATAGAAGCGATGCTGATGGAGATTACCATCGAACTCATACGAGAAGCCGGAGTGCGTCTGCCAAAACCAATTGGTCAGACTATAGGGATCGTAGGTGGTTTGGTCATCGGGGACGCCGTTGTACAAGCAGGACTCATTTCGAATGTCCTTGTCATTGTGGTCGCAGTGACGGCTGTTGCTTCCTTTGTGCTCCCCTCCTTTGAAATGACAGCAACCATTCGAATGCTTCGTTTCCCGCTCATGTTCATGGCATCAATGTTTGGTTTTATCGGCATTTCTTTTGGTCTTTCTATCGTACTGATGAATTTATGCCGCCTAGAATCATTAGGCGTTCCATATTTATCACCTGTTGCTCCATTCAACTGGCAGGACTTAAAAGATACTGTGATTCGATTACCAATGTGGATGTACAAAAATCGCCCTGTTTATTTAAATCCGCAAAAGAAAGAGCAAATTGAAAATTTGAGAGGATGGAAAAATAAAGATGAAAAATAAAATATCCCCACCTCAAGCTGTCTTTTTTATCATTCAATCTCAAATTGGTGTCGGTATTTTAGCTCTCCCCCATTTGCTGATGAAAGATATGGGACACGACGGCTGGATGGCGATTATATTAGCCTGTTTTTTCATCCAAATCATCAACACTATTTTTTTATATATTATCCAAAAATATCCAGAAACATCGTTTTTCCAAGCATTAATTGAGGTGTTTGGAAAATGGATCGGACGGACATTGGTGGCGCTCTATACAGTGTACTTCGCCTCGGTTTGCATCGTCGTGCTCGCCATTTTCACAAGAACCCTTGGTATTTGGGTGCTGCCACTTACACCCAACTGGATCATTAACCTTCTAATGATGATATCCATTATCTATATTGCAAAAGAAAAAATTTCTGCTATTGTCAGGTATAACTTTATTTTGACTCCCTTGTTACTCATGCTGTCTCTCTTAATGTTCTATTCGTTAAAAGGGACCAATATCGACTATCTCATGCCTTTTTTCCAAACGAACCTTTCTCAAGTTTCCCTTGGATTAAAAGACGTCGTTCTATCGATGAATGGATTTGAGATGATCCTCATTATCTCACCATTTATGAAAGGGAGCATCAAAGTAAGGTACAAGGTGATGACCATTTCAAATATATGCACGACGCTTTACTACCTATTTATTACATTGATTTGTTTTATGTTTTTTAGTCCGATTGAGCTGAATGTGATTCCAAGTCCGGTTCTTTATTTATTAAAAACCATTTCATTCGGTGTGATTGAGCGGACAGACTTGATTTTTCTCAGTTTCTGGGTATTTGTCATTCTTGCCACACTCAGCAACTATCTTTACTTCTGTGCAAACGGTGTGTCCAGCCTTTTCAAAAAAAAAGAGCACAAAAAATTCGTTTATTATTTTGCCATTTTGATCTATGCCGTTAGCTGCTTTTTAGCAAATGATAACTTTAGAATTCAGCGATTTAATGAATTTACCACCATAGCTCAATATTCATTTATTTACACACTCCCAATCTTTATGGCCATTATCATCTTTATCAAACATCGCAAAGGGAAGGTGAAATCACATGCGTCATAAATACATGCTGACGCTGCTCACATGTGTTTCTCTCATATTCATGCCTGGCTGCTGGGATCAAAATTTATTAAAAAATATCTCTCTTATTTTAACCTCCACTGTTGATCAAGGAGAGAATGACAATGCGAAATTCTCGATTACTTATCGAAAGGTGCAGCAGTCTCAGAGTATGGCGCAAGGAAATACAGGCAGTTATTTAACCACTCTTCTCACCACTGAAGCACCTACTTTAAGAAAAGCAAGAACCAACTTCAGCCGGATTGTGGATCAAAAAATAGACATGTCAAAAATGCGTGTCATGCTGATTGGTGATGAATTTGCCCAAAATCGCCTTCTGCCTTACTTAGACATGTTCTATCGTGATCCGAAAAGCCCCCTTCTTGCAAATCTTGCCGTCGTCCAAGGGGGGACCTGTGTTGAATTAATCAACCAGCTGCTCAAGGAAAAACTCATTGTGAGTGACTATTTAAACAACTTAATCACGACTGCATCTCGTTCCTCCCAAGTAGCACCTAAAAACATTCAAAGTGTCCGATCCAAAATGCTGCAAACCGGTGAAGATTTCACACTGCCGTTACTCCACTTTGATCAGTCGAAAAAGTTAATTAATGTGAAGGGGGTAGCCCTTTTTGATAATGAGAAAAAGAAAGGCGAGCTATATGGGCAAGATGCCATTCTGCTCACCGTTATGGATGGAAAAATAGGCAAGTATGCGAACTTCACTAAAAAAGTCAGAAGTGACATGAAATCAAAAGAAAACAATTACATCACCATTCAAGTCACTGATTCAAAGAGGGATATCAATATTGTGAATCCTGACCATCGAAACTTAACTTTCTCACTCGAATATGAATTCACAACCTCTGTCCTCGAATACCCAAAAGATAATCTAGATACTGACAAAAAAATTAAAATGCTAAACAAAAGGCTTTCAGTCATTTTGACAAAAGAAGCAGAAAAAATTGTCGCTGCCCTGCAAGATGCGAATTCTGACGTGTTAAGCCTCGGCAGAAAATATAGGGTTAAACATTATGATGAGTATATGAAAATGAATTGGATCACCGATTATCCAAAAGTAAAAATCATTCCAAAAATCAAAGTGAATATTACACAAACAGGCATTATTAGTTAAGAAAAGGAAGAAGTCATCTTTCTTTTCTTTTTTATTTTTTTAAGATTGTCTTTTCGATGCTTTCGTGATAATCTATTTGCGTAAACGGTTACACACCGACGAAGGGAGGCACTCCATTGACTACAATTAAAGATGTTGCAAAAGCTGCTCAAGTGTCAGTTGCGACTGTTTCACGCGTGCTCAATGATACTGGATACGTCCATATTGATACGAAAACCCGTGTGACACAAGCGATGCAGGAGCTGAACTACTTCCCCAATGAAGTGGCAAGATCCCTTTTCAAAAGAGAATCACGCTTGATCGGTTTGATCTTACCTGATATCACAAACCCCTTCTTTCCTCAGCTGGCTAGAGGCGTTGAGGATGAGATTCATGCGCACGGTTTTCGGTTATTATTCGGGAACAGTGATGAAGATCGAGAGAAAGAAATGGCCTACTTAAAAACCTTTAAACAAAACCAAGTGGTCGGTGTCATCGCGGTCACAAATGAACCTGAATCAGATATATACAATGATGATGATCTACCTGTTGTGTTCTTAGATCGAACCGTTCCACATGCACCTTCTGTTTTTGCAGATGCTGCAGCTGGCGGGAAAATGGCCGCAATGGAATTAATCAGACGCGGCAGCCGGCAGATCACACTGCTAAAAGGACCTGCCCATCTTCAAACAGCGCGGCAGCGATTCAAAGGCGCACTTGATGTTCTCACGGAAACAGGCGTCGACTTTCATGTGATGTCTAATACTTCCTTTTCCTTTCAAGAGGCCCGAAAAAGCGCCAAGGCCCTTTTCCAGCTGTACCCTGAAACAGATGGAGTCATTGCCAGCAATGACATCGTCGCAACAGCGGTCATCCATGAAGCGCTTCGAATCGGAAAAGCCATTCCAGGAGAAGTTCAAATCATTGGATTTGATGATATTCCGCAAAGTGAGCTGCTGTTCCCTTCTTTATCGACCATTAGGCAGCCCGCCTATGACATGGGAAAAGAAGCGGCACAGCTGTTAATCAAAACGATTCAGAAACAACCGATAGATCAACCAGTTATTCAAATGCCTGTCTCTTTTATTGAACGAGAGACCACAAGAAAGGTGGATTCACAATGAGTCAAATTGTTGTCGTAGGAAGCTGTTCCATGGATTTAGTTGTCACATCAGATAAACGGCCAAATGTCGGTGAAACGGTTCTAGGCAAATCGTTTAAAACTGTCCCGGGCGGAAAAGGAGCCAATCAGGCTGTCGCAAGTGCCAGACTCGGTGCAGATGTATACATGGTCGGCCGAGTTGGTGATGACGCTTATGGACATGATATTCTCAGCAATTTACAAACACAAGGTGTCCGCACCTCATATATGAAACCGGTTACCGAAATGGAGAGCGGCACAGCTCATATCATTTTAGCAGAAGGTGATAACAGCATTGTCGTGGTCAAAGGGGCAAATAATGAGGTCACTCCTGACTATGTAAGAGAGGCTCTTTCTACAATTAATGACATTGGGATGGTTCTTATCCAGCAGGAAATACCTGAAGAAACGGTCGAATCGGTCTGCGCCATTTGCAGTGAAAAAGAAATCCCTGTGATTCTAAACCCTGCACCAGCCCGCAAAGTATCGCAGCAGGTTTTACAGCAGGCCGCTTACATTACACCGAATGAACACGAAGCTGTTCTTATGTTTGATGGTCTGCCAATCAGAGATGCCTTGCGTCAATACCCTAACAAATTATTGATCACAGAAGGAAAAAATGGGGTTCGATATTTTGATGGAACGAAAGACGTTTTAGTTCCAGGCGTTCCTGTTGAAGCAGTCGATACAACAGGAGCTGGCGATACCTTTAACGGAGCCTTGGCTGTCGCCCTAACAGAAGGCAAATCCCTCTATGACGCACTTTCCTTTGCCAACCTTGCAGCATCAATGTCTGTCACAAAATTTGGCGCACAAGGCGGCATGCCAACAAGAGAAGAATTGGAGAAAAAGAAATGAAAAAAAACGGCATCCTAAACAGCCATATCGCCAAGGTGCTTGCTGACCTTGGCCACACAGATACAATCGTCATCGCAGACTGCGGCCTCCCTATTCCAGGAGGTCCAGTCAAAATCGACCTGGCGTTATCGATCGGCACACCGTCCTTTCAGGAGGTGACCTCCCTCCTTCTTCGGGAAATGGCGGTTGAACACATGACTGTGGCTAGTGAAATCAAAGAAGCCAATAAACGAGATCATTTATTTCTTATGAAAGCGCTACCAAAGCCATTACATGAAGTAGACCACGAGACGTTCAAAAACATGACCAAACAGGCAAAAGCAGTCATTCGAACGGGTGAAGCCACCCCATATGCAAACTGCATTCTTCATGCCGGTGTCATCTTTTAAAAGGAGGAGCCAGATATGAACATAGAGATGCATAACATCCATAAGGCTTTTCGAAAAAACACCGTTCTCTCCGGGGTCTCCTTTGACCTCGTCACAGGTGAAGTCCACGCACTCATGGGTGAAAATGGTGCGGGAAAATCAACTTTAATGAATCTGCTTACAGGTCTTTATTCTTTAGATCAAGGAACGATTCAAATCGACGGAAAAGAAACCGCTTTCAAAAATCCGAAGGAAGCGGAACAGCACGGCATCGCCTTCATTCATCAGGAGCTCAACATATGGCCGGATATGACCATCTTGGAGAACCTATTCATCGGGAAAGAAATCTATACGAAGCTCGGACTGCTAGATACTAAGAAAATGAAGACTCTCGCCCAAACGCAGCTGAACCGATTGTCTGTGAATCTCTCGCTTGATCAAGAGGCTGGCAGCTGTTCTGTTGGACAAAAACAGATGATTGAGATTGCCAAGGCATTAATGACTGATGCGAAAGTCATCATCATGGATGAGCCGACAGCAGCTCTAACGGAACATGAAATCGAAAAGCTCTTTCAGGTCATTGAATCTCTCAAAAAAGAAGGCGTTTCCATCGTCTATATTTCACACCGTATGGAGGAAATCTTTACAATCTGTGACCGAATTACGATCATGCGTGATGGGAAAACGGTCGATACGAAAGCCATACCTGAAACGAATTTCCATGAAGTCGTCAAAAAAATGGTCGGCCGTGAATTGACCGATCGATATCCTGAGCGAACGCCTTCTACAGGAGAGATTGTCCTTGAGGTGAAACAAGCGGCGAGAAAAGGACAATTTCAAGATATCAATTTCTCAGTTAAGGCTGGAGAAATCGTCGGTGTTGCAGGCTTAATGGGTGCTGGCCGGACCGAAATGATGCGGTCGCTGTTTGGTCTTGATCCTCTTGACCAAGGAGAAATTTGGGTTCATGGAAAAAAGGCTGTTATTAAAAAACCAAGTGATGCCGTCAAGCTCGGCATCGGCTTTATCACAGAGGATCGTAAGGATGAAGGGCTGATGCTTGATGCATCCATCCGAGAAAACATCGGTCTGCCAAACTTAAAAAGCTTCTCTCCAAAGGGATTGATTGATAAGAAAACTGAACAGGATTTTGTCGACCTGCTCATCAAAAGACTGACGATTAAAACGGCTTCCTCTGACATTTCTGCCCGAAGCCTGTCTGGTGGAAATCAGCAAAAAGTTGTCATCGCCAAATGGATCGGCATACAGCCAAAAGTACTGATTTTAGATGAACCGACACGAGGTGTCGACGTCGGAGCGAAACGAGAAATCTATCAGTTAATGAATGAATTGACCGATCGAGGCGTTGCCATTTTAATGGTATCCTCTGAACTCCCAGAGATACTCGGGATGAGCGACCGGGTGCTCGTCATTCATGAAGGAACCATCAGCGGAGAATTAGTCAAAGCAGAAGCAACGCAGGAACGAATTATGACACTAGCTACAGGAGGGAAGTAACATGAAACCACTTACTTCAAATGGACGATTTGATCACATCATGCAAAAACTTGGACCATTCTTAGGACTCATCATCCTTGTCGCCATTGTTTCTATTTTAAACCCGGCCTTTTTAGAGCCATTAAACATCTTAAACTTACTGAGACAAATCTCCATTAATGCCCTCATTGCCTTTGGGATGACGTTTGTTATTTTAACTGGAGGGATTGATTTATCTGTCGGTGCCATTCTTGCACTGTCCAGTGCCCTGACTGCCGGCTTTATCGTTTCTGGCACGGATCCGATTTTAGCCATTATCGTCGGCTGTATCATCGGTGCCGTTCTTGGGATGATCAACGGTCTTTTAATTACAAAAGGAAAAATGGCTCCATTTATCGCAACGCTTGCCACGATGACGATTTTCAGAGGTTTGACACTCGTTTATACAGACGGAAACCCGATTACTGGGCTTGGCTCTAACTATGCCTTTCAGTTATTTGGCCGCGGGTATTTCTTTGGCATTCCTGTTCCAGCGATCACGATGCTTCTCACCTTTGTCGTACTTTGGGTGCTGCTTCATAAAACGCCTTTCGGCAGAAGAACATATGCCATCGGCGGGAATGAAAAAGCGGCTCTCATCTCAGGAATCAAAGTACCGCGCGTGAAAATTATGATCTATTCATTAGCAGGCTTCATGTCTGCCTTAGCAGGTGCGATCTTAACATCTCGCCTAAATTCAGCGCAGCCAACAGCTGGTACGTCCTATGAGCTTGATGCCATTGCTGCCGTTGTACTTGGCGGGACAAGCCTGTCCGGCGGAAGAGGACGAATTGTCGGCACACTCATCGGGGTACTCATTATCGGTGTCCTGAACAATGGTATGAACTTACTTGGTGTTTCATCATTCTATCAATCTGTTGTGAAAGGGATTGTTATCTTAATTGCAGTCCTGCTAGACAGAAAGAAATCTGCTTAAGGAGGCAGCTGCTATGAAAAAATATCTTATTCTCATCCTGACTCTCTCATTGTTCATGCTTTCTGCCTGCTCGCTTGAACCGCCGGAGTGGGCCAAGTCATCAAAGGATGGCAAGAAAAAAGACATCAAAATTGGGCTGTCGATCTCGACGTTAAATAACCCATTCTTTGTTTCTCTGAAAAACGGTGTGACAAAAGAAGCGAAAAAGCTTGGCATTGAAGTCGTGATTGCAGATGCCCAAAATGATTCAGCTAAACAAACAAGTGATGTAGAAGATTTAATTCAGCAAGGTGTCGACGCATTGCTCATCAACCCAGCGGATTCATCTGCCATATCAACCGCTGTAGAATCAGCGAACGCTTCTGATATACCTGTCATCACATTAGACCGCTCAGCCGAAAGTGGAAAGGTAGAAGCACTTGTCGCCTCAGATAACGTCAAAGGCGGAGAAATGGCAGCTAAATTTATCATCGACAAGGTTGGCAAAGGAGCAAAAGTCGTGGAATTAGAAGGCGTGCCAGGTGCTTCTGCTACACGTGAGCGTGGAAAAGGATTCCATCAAATAGCAGATAAAGATCTAAAAGTGACAGCAAAACAAGCTGCTGACTTCGACCGGACAAAAGGACTGAATGTCATGGAAAACCTCCTTCAAGGAAACCCTGACATCAAAGCCGTTTTTGCCCACAATGATGAAATGGCTCTCGGCGCACTAGAAGCGATTCAAAGCTCTGGGAAAGACATTCTTGTTGTTGGCTTTGACGGCAACGAAGATGCACTCAGCTCAATCAAAGCAGGAAAACTCTCGGCAACGGTTGCGCAGCAGCCAGAGCTGATCGGTCAACTGGCAGTCGGTGCTGCAAACGACGTATTAAAAGGGGAAAAAGTACAAAAGAACATCGCAGCTCCACTCAAACTAGAACAGAAGAAATAAACAGAAAACCCCCGATATCTAGACTGACATAGCAGAATGAGACACAAATAAAACACCCTTATTAGACTGCCATGCTACCAAATGTTTTTGGTGCGTGGTAGCCTAATTTTTCTTGGATACGCTCTTCATTATAATACTTGATGTAA
>Ga0209463_1002517_pt1 | contig 10058 bp, 5 predicted proteins | sample AgamicMgSfrz_FD_187169 | JGI IMG/M metagenome (GOLD analysis project Ga0209463, IMG submission 187169) | Agave microbial communities from Guanajuato, Mexico - Mg.Sf.rz (SPAdes) (version 2) | ecosystem: Host-associated > Plants > Phyllosphere > Phylloplane/Leaf | place: Guanajuato, Mexico... | reverse complement strand
TATAGCTTATATGAGAGGATATGATATAAGGGATGATCAGGTTAAGACTTTAGCTTTCGTAGCTCTTACAGGACAAGCAGCAAGTGATATTTTAAAAGAATTTGGAATACGAACAAGTACAAGTTTTTTAAGGGTAGCAATACGTAAAGTTCCCGGAGAGGTAATAAAAAAAATAAACCAAAGAGTTGGCTTTAGATTGATAACTAAATTTGGATCCAAAGGCGTTGTTAATTTGGTAAAGCTAGTTCCAGTAGCCGGTGGGGTAATTGGTGCAACCGTAGATGTTATAGGTACCAACGCGATTGGTAAAGTGGCTAAAGATAAGCTTTTTATTAATCCACCTCCATCTCCACCATCATCATCGCCCGAACCTATAACAATATTTTAACCATAAAGAGGTTTAGGAGTTTTTAACCTAGATTAAGAAGCTTACAAATAAAGTTGGGGGGATTTTTAAAAGATGGCTATAGAACCTAGTGGGGTAAAAGCGATATGGCTTGTAAGAGCTGGCCGTTATGGGGATCAGGAACAAGTAGCATTAGATAATAATATTGTCACAATTGGATGGAACGAGTTGGGGGATATTTCAAATTATAAAAATAAAGAAGATTTTTTTACATTTTTTGAAAAAGTCTATCCAAATGAAAAACCAAAAGCGATTATTAACAAAGCAAATCAAGTATGGCGCTTTAAAAATGAAATAGAAATTGGAGACTTAGTTGTACTTCCTTTAAAACAGGAACCTTCTATTGCTGTAGGTGAAGTTATAAGTGATTATGAATTCACTGAAAATTTGGGGACAGATATACTTCATACTCGTAGGGTTAGATGGATTACTAAAGATATGCCACGAACTAGCTTAAATCAAGATTTGCTTTATTCTTTAGGCGCATTTATGACTGTCTGTCGCATTCAAAGAAACGATGCAGAGACAAGAATACCTGCTGCAGTTCAGAGCTACCTTGGTAAAGTCTCCTCAGCTTCCCCTCAGGCTTCAACTACCATAGAGGAAAGTCTAGATGACACAAGTGTAGTAGCTGATTTAGAAACTTTAGGAAAGGATCAAATACGTTCTTTTATTAATCAACAGTTTGCAGGTCATAGGCTTCAGGATCTGGTTTCTGCTATTTTTGAAGTAGAAGGTTATGCAACAGTTGTTTCACCTCCCGGAAAAGATGGAGGAGTAGATATATTAGCAGGTAAAGGTATTTTGGGCCTAGAAGAGCCACGAATATGCGTACAGGTAAAGGCTACATCAACCCCATCTGGAATTGATGTAGTAAATAGTCTACTGGGAGTTGTAGCAAGCTATAGGGCTTCTTATGGTCTAATCGTTTCTCTGGGTGGCTTTACCCAAGATGCCCGCAAAAAAGCCAAAGAACAATTTTTTAAAGTTAGATTATGGGATTCAAACGATCTCATCAACGCAACATTACGTAATTACCATAAATTAAATGATGATATACAAGCAAGTCTTCCTTTAAAGCAAATATGGGTAGTAGTTGATGAGGGCGAATAAGCATTATCATTAAAAGATTTGTCTATAATTTTTTGAGGAAATTAGAAAAATAAGCTCTATTACATCTCTGTAAGCTTGCTAACTATAGGGTTAGCAAGCTTCTGTTTAATCTTTATTAATTACATTTTGAGAGTATTCCAAAAGTCTACTTGAAAACTCACTGTATAAATTTTTCACAAACATAGAAGTAACATGCAAAAGAAATCCACCAGCACCTCCTAACTTAAATTGACCATATAAAACCTCTTGTGTAGAGGTACGAAAGGGTTTTAAATTAAGTGATTTTCGATTATTTGGATCTGGAGAATCAAAAGTATTTAAAACGTCATAACCATGTGCTTCTCTAGACAAAATAGAATACATTACTTCATAAATGTCATTGTAGGATTCTGAATTACTTTTCAGAAGTTGCAAAAAAGTGTCGTTATTTTGCATGTATTTTGCTAAAGCAATTATAGTTTTTGGTCCGTTATACAAAGAATGCCATTTTGGTTCATAACGTATTCTTAAATTTCTTTTTGTGGTATTCCATTCACCAAGTGTACTTTGAACGTCGCTATCAGTAGCGTTTAAATTATTAATAACAATGTTTAATTCCTCTTGTATTTTTGTTCTATCTTCTGAAGTCAAATCATCTTTTGAAAGACTAGCCGTTAAATCGATTTTTGTCTGAATATTAGCACCAACGTAATAGGCATATGCCCTGTGTTTAGTAAATTGTTTGTCGTTAATAATATATGTAATCCCCAAGACAGCCTCGATTAGAGATCGATAGCAAGTACTAGCTGGGCCTAATAATCCGTGATCTGCTAAAACATAGATTGAATCTGTTAACTCGATACATTTCCTGTATAGTCCCACCACTACTAGATTAGTAATATCCATACCCATGCCTTTATTTTCAAGGTAACTATTTAACATTTCATCTCCAAATTGTATAACCGTACTTAAATCATTTAAGCTAACTGTATTTTCCATTATAAATATCTCCCTAAACCAATTTAACTTCTTTTTAAAAATTATAAATGAAATAAATTACATTTTATATAAAGAAATTATCAAATGAAGTTTAAAATGCTCTATTTCCTCAGTTAAATTAGTGTAAATCCAATGTTTTAGTTCTATACTGATAAAGAATTGGATTAATCTTCAGAAGTGTGAAAAATTCACCACCCATGACCACTTTTGAATTTTATAGCCTTGTCCTGTAAATGTTTCATTAACTTAAAATCTTTATCATTTTGTTTATGGGCCAGGTGCTATTTATAAAGAACAAATATAAAAAGAACAGACAATCAAAAGATGGTCTGTTCTAATTTTATATTATTACTTCCTGTTTATTATAATTTTCTATCAATTTTTCTATAATTAAATCAGTAATAACCTCCACATTTTCGCCAGTAAGCTGTTTTCTTCTTAAATAATTTTTTATGGCTAACTTCATTTGAGCTTTTTTACTATCAAACTTAGTCCAGTCAACCGTGTAATTATTTTGGATAGTATCTGTTAATTCTTCTAAAAATGCTTCATCTTTTCCGAATTCTGAATTAGAAAATACACTAATAAAACTTTCCTTAGAAACCATTATAATGGTTTCTTCCTCTCCAGCATCGGATTCTTCCTCTTCAGAGTTCAATTCTTCCTCTTCGGAGTCCAATTCTTCCTCTTCAGAATCCAATTCTTCCTCTTCAGAATCCAATTCTTCCTCTTCAGAGTTCAATTCTTCCTCTTCGGAGTTCAATTCTTCCTCTTCGGAGTCCAATTCTTCCTCTTCAGGATGGAATTTAAAAGATATATCAGCAATATTAATGATGTCATCTTCCATCGAAGTAGCATCTATATTATCCAGTGTTATAACCTGAATTTTTGAATTCATTAATTTATCTATTTCCACCAAAAAATATAAAGAGGTTTTTAATTCATACGATATGCCAGTTTTACCGGCTTTCATTTTACCTTTCATTTTGAATTTAAAGCGTTCATCTCCTACTTCATTTAAATCAATTAATTTTGGAGTGATTTCAAAATCATTTACAGTACACAATATTCCATTTAATTCCACTTCTTGAAAAGCTTTATATTCAAGTTCAGTTAATAAGGTATCGAGCACACTCTCAAGATTTTCTTGGACCAATTCTAGTCTCATTCGCGTGCTTTTTTCAGCAGAATATTTTTCAATATCTAAATCTAATTTTTGTTTATCATCTTTTCCATATATTTTGATATTTCTTCTAGCAACCTCCATAAACTCATGTTGAAGTTCCTTTTTAAAACCTTTATCCGCAGTAAAAAATATATATTCTCCATCATGCGTTTCCGCAAATTCTAAAAGAGATTCCCATATTAACGCATCTTTAAAACCTTTATCTGATTTCTTGTCTTTACCTTCAAAGGGAGCTTCTTTGTTTAGCGCTCTTTCTACAATTCTTACAAACTTCTCTTCTTTGCATATTGGTAATATATTAATAGCCTTGCTCGAAAGATATTGTTCTTTTTTCTTACCCAGAAAGTCTTCGTAATCAAATGTTTCATCTATTTTTAAATCTATATCATAAATTTGTTCAAACTTTAAGTAAGAACTTTTTATTGTTTCAATATGATTATTATAAGACTGCAATTGTTGTTTAAATAGCTCTTTTATCGTTATTTCAGGAACTCTCAACTCAAATCGATCTATGACATTATTTCTCTCAATTTTCCCTTGAACTTCATCATAAATTGCATTGAACTCAAATATTGAGAAATCCTTATAATCTCTCGTATAAAGTATATTCGTGTCAAAAATAACATATGTTTTCATAACTTCCACCTCATTATTATGCGACTTAGTTAAGTATTATTTAAACTTTCTGCCATTAGCTCAGCTTGTTCAAGTACAATTTCAATCGCATTTTTTTGAAGGTCAGGTGGATAACCATACTTCTTGAGCAATCGCTTGACAGTTATACGCATTTTAGCACGAGCAGATTCGCGCAAGTTCCAGTCAATACTCATGTTTTTTTTAATTGATTTCGTTAATTCATGTGCGATGATTTTTAAGATATCATCTCCTAATACTTGGTCAGCCGTTTCATGCGAAGACAACGCATCATAAAAAGCAATTTCCTCTTTAATCATGCCAGTTTGCTCGCCACGTTTATATGCCGCATCCATTTCCCTTGCTAGGGCGATTAGTTCCTCAATAACTTTTGATGTTTCAAGAGTACGTTTATTGTACTTGTTCAATGCATTATCCAGCATTTCAGAGAATTTGCGTGCTTGTATTAAGTTACTGCGTTGTACACTTTTCACTTTTCCGTTAATTAAACGATTTAATAATTCAACTGCTAAGTTTCTTTGCGGTAATGCACGAACGTCTTCTAAGAACTGATCAGATAAAATTGATATATCTGGATTTTCTAATCCAAGCTCTCTGTACACATCCACCACTTCTTCTGAAATAACTGATTTAGAAATAAGTTGATTAATTTGAGCATCCATCTGTGTTGCTGTTTTCTTTTTACTACCATCGCCGATTGTTTTGACGATACTTGCTTTTACTGCTTTGAAGAAACCAATTTCATCGTTTAACTCTTCTGCTTCTGATGTTGTCGCGCATAGAGCGTAAGCTTTTGATAGTTCCGTCACTGTATTTAAGAAGCGTTTTTTCTCATCTTCTCCCAAACCAATAATATAATCCATTGTATTTACAATTGCTTTAATACGATGAGAAGATTTTTCTGATTTGTACCCTGAGTAATCATGCTGATAAAGCTGTTCTACAAGGATCTCATGTTTTTCAAGCATGATATTGACTGCTGCAGCTGTATCCACACCAGCTGTGTTACGATCACTATCTGTATACTGTTTAAGTGCTTGCTTTAAATTATCTGCAATACCAATGTAGTCTACAACAAGACCACCAGGTTTATCTTTAAAGACTCGGTTTACACGTGCAATAGCCTGCATTAAGTTATGACCTTTCATAGGCTTATCAATATACATCGTATTCATAGACGGTACGTCAAAACCTGTTAACCACATATCGCGTACAATAACAACTTTCAATGGATCATCGTTATCTTTCATACGACGTGCTAAGAACTCACGACGCTTTTTGTTACCGATAAATGGCTGCCATTCTACAGGGTCACTCGATGAACCTGTCATCACAATTTTAATAGCACCCTTATCATCATCATCTGAATGCCATTCTGGGCGTAGTTTCACGATTTCTTTATACAAATCAATTGCAATACGACGCGACATCACCACAACCATTGACTTACCGAACATTGCTTTTTCACGTTCCTCATAGTGATGGACAATATCTTTTGCCATCTTTTGTACACGTGATTCTGCACCTGCAATTGCCTCTAAACGAGACCATTTTGATTTTAATTTTTCTTTAACGGATGTTTCTTGATCTTCGGTAATCTCATCGTAGTCTTCGTCAATCGATAAACCTTCTGGAAGCTCTAGTGGGATAACGCGTGATTCATAGAAAATTTTCACTGTTGCCCCATCTTCTACTGCTTGTGACATATCATACACATCAATATAATCACCAAATACAGCAGGTGTGTTTTTATCTGTTGCTTCGACAGGTGTTCCAGTAAATCCAATAAATGAGGCATTAGGTAACGCATCACGAACATACTTTGCAAAGCCGTATTTCACTTCACCTTGACGATCTTTTTGATTAGAAATCGATGCACCGAACCCATATTGAGAACGATGCGCTTCGTCTGCCATAACAATGACATTTTTACGGTCTGTTAAGCAAGGCATTTCTCCTGTATCTTCGTCTGGCGCAAATTTCTGAAGAGTGGTAAAGACGATTCCACCCGATTCCACCCTTAATAGCTCTCGTAAATCATCACGTGAATCTGCTTGGCTTGGTGTTTGACGCAAAATATCTTTAGACATTGAGAATGTTTTATATAGCTGATCGTCTAAATCATTACGGTCTGTTAAGACAACAAGTGTGGGGTTGTTCATTGCTTTAATCAGTTTTCCAGCGTAGAATACCATGGATAAACTTTTCCCTGAACCTTGTGTATGCCAAATAACTCCAATTTTGTGGTCCCCATCTTGTGAAGTTGCTTGTATCGCTTTTTCAACTGCTTTATTAACGGCATGATATTGATGATAAGCTGCTAAAATTTTAAATGTGTCCACACCGTCTGTTTGAAACAAAACGAAGTTTTGGACGATGTCCAGTAAACGACTTGGTTCCAGCATACCTTTCAGCATGACGTCAAGCTGTGGTTCAGCAGAACTTGCTAGTATTTCACCATCAACGGTACGCCATTTCATAAAACGTTCTTCATTGGCAGTTAATGAACCCACACGCGCATTAATACCGTCACTTGCGAGTAAAAAGGTGTTGTAACGAAATAATGTTGGTATGGTTTGCTTATATGTTTGGAGTTGATTATAGGCATCAGTAATATCAACATCTTCATTTGTTGCATTTTTAAGTTCAATAACAACGAGTGGTAGACCATTTACAAACACAATAATATCTGGACGTTTATTCGCTTGACCTTCAATAACTGTAAATTGGTTTACTGCCATGAAGTTATTATTCTTTGGATTTTCAAAATCAAATATATAAACCGATACAGTTGGGTTATAGCCATCTTTACCCTGTGTTTGAATTTCAATACCATCTGTCGCAAGCTTATGAAATTGCTTGTTGTTTAAAACGACGTTTGGTGAAGCATTTGCAACGATCTTTTGAATCGCTTCTTCAATGACTTTTCGCTCTATTGTTGGATTAATCTTTTGTAACGACTCACGTAATCGGTCAACTAATACAACATCATGAAAACTCTCACGTTCAGCACAATCACCGTCTGGTGCAATATCTGGACCTTCGATAATTTCATAATTCAGTTCTTCTAACCATTCAAGTGCTGCAATCTCCAATTCCGACTCATTATATTTAAACAACTATTCCACCTCCAAGTCATCAGGTATTTCAATTTCTCCCGATAATAATTTAGGGAGGAGGGTATTACGAAGTTCTTCAAGTTTTTTATTTTCGTCTATTAGATTTAGTCTTTGATCAACCATTAACTCTAAGGGCTCAAATAAATGTTTTTTGACACCAGCAGGTGGAACTGCAAATTTATAATGAGAAATCGTAGAAAAAGTAATTTGTGGGAATGTCCCAGAACGGTCTTCCGCCAACTGTTGAAACTCGTTTATTGCTTCATCACTAGCTAACCATTGATATAAAGTCTTACTTGAATAAATCTCTTTATTTACACGCAAGACCATTAATTTTGTTGAAACTACATATTCACCTGCATCAAAATTAATATAAGCGTGTCTTTTATTTTTAGGGCGAATTTCACTATATAAAATATCATCTTTTTGAATTAATTTTTTAGCTTGACCAGGCATACTCTTCACTTCTGCTAATTCCTTGTACATAACTTCTCCATTTAGAATGTCAGAGGTATTTAAAAATCTTGCAAAAGGCTGCTCTTTTTTCTTAATGCTATTAGAGATACTTTCTACAAATTCATCTAATCTATAAACTGACCATCCCTTTGGTATCTCTCCTAACTCACTTTCTACCATTTCGCCACCACTTGATTTATATGGTTGTCCATGCTCATTCAAAAATTCAAAATCAATGAACCAGTGTTTAAATAAAAGTTGAGATGTTCTGTCTATAGATGCTTGTATTTCTTCATTTGTTTTTATTTTTGTAGTGACATTGTAAAATAAATCTCCAATGAACTTTTGAATTTTATATTCAGGCAGCTTAATTTTAACTTTTTCTAATTCACTTCTACGTATCCCTGTTACAGTCGTGCCACTTTCTCTTGAAGTGATTTCATGCTTAAAAAAACGTGATTGCATAAAGGCCCATAAATATTTGGGGTATAAAATATCCTTTTTAGTTCTTAAACCGAATACTCTTTGACTTAAAACAATCTTTTCATCAGAATCCCAAAAAACAGTTTCTCCAAGAGGAGCTTCAGAAGTTAATAGAATGTCTTCTTTTTGTATCTCTTCTTTCATCCATTTTAAATAAATATCTTTATCGACAGTTTTAATTAAATCGCTATTCACTAGCTTATTATTTTTTATATTTTTTGCTGAAATTGCTCTATAATGGCCTTCTTCAGCCCAAACTCCCCCTAATTTTTTTGGGGTTTTCCCCCTATAGTCAATAATAATTTCTAAACAATCTTTTAATAAATAATCTTTAAATTTCAAACCCAATTCCCCCTAATGCCAGGCGGATTTGTTCTTCTAACTCTTTCGATTTCACCAATTGTACTGATAATTCCCCTGTTAAACGTTCCATTTTCTCTTCAAACGGTTCGCCATCGTCTTCTTGTTCCACCAGACCAACGTAACGACCAGGTGTTAAGATATAATTATTTTCCCTTATTTCTTGTAGTGTTGCAGCTTTTGAAAAGCCTATTTCATCAGTATATTCTTGTTCATTTGTACCGCGCCAAGCATGAAACGTATCCGTAACCTTCCTAATATCTTCCTCGCTAAATTCTTTGTGTGTACGGTCTGCCATATGACCAAGATTACGTGCATCGATAAATAAGATTTCATTTCTACGTTCACGTTTGCCCGTCTTTATTTTATTTTTAGAAACAAACCACAAGCATACTGGAATTTGAGTTGAATAGAATAATTGACCAGGTAATGTCACGATACATTCAATTAAATCGTTTTCGATTAAGTTTTTACGAATATCACCTTCACCACTTGTATTAGAAGACATTGAACCGTTTGCTAAAACGAAACCTGCTGTACCAGCTGGTGCTAGTTTAGAGATCATGTGTTGTACCCAAGCAAAGTTTGCATTTCCTTTTGGCGGAATACCATATTGCCAACGTACATCATCTGTCAGTTTCTCACCGCCCCAGTCACTAATGTTAAATGGTGGGTTTGCTAAAATGTAATCGGCTTTTAATCCTTTATGTAAGTCATTATGGAATGTATCTGCATTGTGAGCTCCTAAATTGGCATCAATCCCTCGAATTGCTAAGTTCATTTTACATAGTTTCCATGTTGTTGGATTAGATTCTTGGCCATATACAGATAAGTTGTCAATACGACCTTGATGCTCTGTGACGAATTTCGATGATTGTACAAACATACCGCCTGAACCACATGCAGGATCATAAACGCGACCTTGATACGGTTCTAGCATTTCAACAAGTAATTGTACGACTGTTGAAGGGGTATAGAATTCACCACCATTCTTCCCTTCTGCGCTTGCAAATTTACTTAGGAAGTATTCATAAACACGACCTAAAATATCTTTTGAACGACTTTCTTCGTCACCAACTTTGAATGAGAACAAGTCGATTGTTTCGCCTAAACGAGTTTTATCAAGCTCTGGTCGTGCAAATGATTTTGGAAGTACCCCAACAAGTAAAGGGTTCTCTTTTTCAATTGCTACCATTGCAGCGTCAATAAATTGGCCATTCTCTGGCTTTTTAGCATTGTCTTTGATGAATGACCAACGTGCTTCTTGTGGTACAAAGAAGATGTTGTCTGCTAAATATTCATC
>Ga0209463_1002516_pt1 | contig 10058 bp, 11 predicted proteins | sample AgamicMgSfrz_FD_187169 | JGI IMG/M metagenome (GOLD analysis project Ga0209463, IMG submission 187169) | Agave microbial communities from Guanajuato, Mexico - Mg.Sf.rz (SPAdes) (version 2) | ecosystem: Host-associated > Plants > Phyllosphere > Phylloplane/Leaf | place: Guanajuato, Mexico... | reverse complement strand
TCCATCATTAAGATCTCTCGTCTTCGAAGCGCCGGAGGACGCTTCTTTGGGCGCAACAGGGAAAACGGGCCGTATTATAAAGAAACGGGGCCGGTAACGAAACCGTTTGCGTGGAAATTTCCGCGTTGCGAAATAGCCTGAAAATTGCGCAATTCCTGTTATTAGAGTTGCTCTATGCCGCTTTGTTGCGCAAAATGCCCCACGCTCTGGGATTTAATAGATAACAAACGCTGCCCGAAGAGACAGATGCCTGAGAGCCACCGAGAGATAACTATTTGAAACGCTTGAAAATTAATTATCTGCTTATCGGGTTGATCACCGTGCTGCTGGCAGTAGCGCTTTGGCCAACCATCCCGTGGTACGGCGGGACACAGGATAAAATTACGCAGATAAAATCACGGGGAGTACTGCGAATCAGTACCATTAATTCTCCGTTGACTTACTACACCGTCAATAACGCACCGGCCGGAATGGATTATGAGCTGGCGAAGCGATTCGCCGATTATCTGGGCGTTAAGCTTCAGGTGACGGTGCGCCAGAACCTGAACGATCTGTTTGATGATTTAGACGAAGGCGACGCAGACCTGCTGGCAGCCGGCCTGATCTACAACAGCGAACGGCTGACGCGCTTTCGTACCGGCCCCGCCTACTATTCTGTATCGCAACAGCTGGTCTACCGCATCGGCACGCCGCGTCCCAGAAACCCTGGCAGTCTGAAAGGACGGCTGACGGTGGCCTCCGGTTCCGCCTATATGTCCACATTGCGCAATATCAAAGAGAACCAGTATCCCGATCTGGACTGGGCCATCTCGACCGATCAGGGGCCGAAAGCGCTGCTGGAGGCGGTGGCGGATGGCGAACTTGATTACACTATCGGCGATTCCGTCACTATCGGCCTGCTGCAACGCATTTATCCGCAGCTGGCGGTGGCGTTCGATATTACCGACGAAGAGCCGGTCACCTGGTATATGCCGCGCGACAACGACGACAGCCTGAATGCGGCGATGCTCGATTTCTTCAGCCAGATGGAAGAGGAAGGCGCGATGGCGCGGCTGGAGGAGAAATATCTCGGCCACGTCGGCGCGTTTGATTATGTTGATACCCGCACTTTCCTGCGCGCCATTGATGAGGTGCTGCCTGACATCAAACCGCTGTTCGAGCGCTATGCCACCGACATCGACTGGCGGCTGCTGGCGGCCATCTCTTATCAGGAGTCGCACTGGAATCCGCAGGCGACCTCCCCCACTGGCGTGCGCGGACTGATGATGCTGACGCGCAATACCGCCGACAGCCTTCAGGTTAATGACCGGCTCGATCCCGAACAGAGCGTGCGCGGCGGCAGTGAATATTTGCAGCACATGATGGAAAAGGTTCCCGTTTCGGTTCCCGAAGATGAGCGCATCTGGTTTGCGCTGGCGGCTTATAACATGGGCTACGCCCATATGCTGGACGCGCGTAAGCTTACGGAAAAACAGGGCGGCAATCCCGATAGCTGGGCTGACGTGAAGCTGCGTCTGCCGATGCTGAGTCAAAAACGCTATTACAGCCAGACCACCTACGGCTACGCGCGCGGCCAGGAAGCCTATAACTATGTGGAAAATATCCGCAAGTATCAGCTGAGTCTGGTCGGCTATCTGCAGGAGCAGGAGAAAAAACTGGCCCAGCGCCAGGCGCTGGAAGCAGCGTTAGGGGAAGGTTATCCGGCAGTAGCGCCCGATGTGGCAATGAACTAACGCGTTCATGAGTGCTGCGCTGCGCGCTGCGCCTGGCGCTGCGCGCGTTTCTGCTCGCGGCGCATGCGGAAAAAGTCGCTCAGCATAGCGGCACATTCGCTGGCCAGCACGCCATGCTCAACCCTGACCTGATGATTCATGCCCGGATGCCCCAGAATATCCATCAGCGATCCGGCTGCGCCGGTTTTTTCATCTCTGGCGCCAAAGACCAGCCGGCCAATACGGCTGTGTACAATCGCGCCCGCGCACATAATGCACGGCTCCAGCGTGACATACAGCGTGGTATCCAGCAGACGATAGTTCTCCAGCACCTTGCCGCCCTGGCGCAGCGCCATCATTTCTGCATGCGCCGTGGGATCGTGTTGGCCTATCGGCCGGTTCCAGCCCTCGCCGATAACCTGCTCGCCCTGAACCAGTACTGCGCCTACCGGAACTTCGCCCTGCTCACGCGCTTTACGTGCCAGCTGTAAGGCATAGCGCATCCAGTATTCATCACTCATTTCGCTCACACGACTCTCCAGCGGAAAATGCGGCAGGCATTATAACCAAACCGGCCAGCGGACCAAATTATTCCAGCTGTTGTAATTCACCCTGCGGCGTCACGCGCCAGCGATGCTGACAAAAGAACAGCAGCGGGTTGTCCTGCTTGCTGTCGCTGTAGCCGCTATAAAGCTGCAGCGGCGTGCCGATTTTCTCCTCCAGCTGCACCACTTTTTCATGGCCCAGGCAGCGCAGGCTAAGAATACGTCCGCCCCAGGCGCGCGTCATCTGGCTGGCAATAAGCTTAACGCGCGGTAAAAAGGCGGAATCAAAATAGACCTGCTCCACCAGCGGCTGCGGTGAACCGGTGATCAGCCAGACGTCCGCATCTTCGCTACTGAGGTAATCCGTTAGCCGCTGCTGCACCACAGGAAACGCCACGACGCGCTGGCGGAACCAGCAGGCGAAACTCGCTTCCCGTCGCTGTAGTGCCGCTTCACTATGACCAAAGGTAATCGACCACAGCAGCAGGCTCATCGGCCAGCGCGCCGCGCGTCCTTTGACCAATAATCCCACGCCGACTACCGGCAACAGCACCACCACCAGCAGCAGATTGAGCGGTTGCCGCCACAGCAGATAGCGCATAAAGGTGCCGAACATATCCTGTTGATGTAAGGTGCCGTCCAGATCGAAAAATACCACCCGCCGTTGCGAACCCGCCATTAAACCCCTCTCCTCCGGTAAACCTTTTGCCTCAGCAGTTATTAGTGTAGACAGTAGCAGCAATGGCTGGCTAACGGCAGCGTCATCGCGATGCAATTTGGCTTCCGGTTTGATCCGCGTTATAAAATTACATAAACAATGCTTTATGCTTATTCTTCAGCGGGTAAGTTGCTAAAGCGGCATGCAGGCCCGCTTTTCTTATTGGGCGATTACTATCTGAAGGAGCGAGTCATGAGTGCCCTGTTACGTATCCGCCAGCTCTATCCCGGTCTGGCGCTGAATGAGCGTCGGCTGGCCGACTATCTGCTGGCGCAGCCTGCTCACGCCTGCCAGCTAAGCTCGCCGCGCCTGGCGCAGGAAGCGGGCGTCAGTCAGTCCAGCGTGGTGAAGTTTGCGCAAAAGCTGGGTTACAAAGGCTTTCCGGCGCTCAAGCTGGCGCTAAGCGAATCGCTCAAGGCAAAAGATGCCATTACGGTACATAACCATATTCTTAGCGGCGATCCGCTTAAGGTCGTCGGCGAAAAGCTGTTTACCGAGAAAGTCTCCGCGATCCGCGCCACGCTGGACATTAACAGTGAAGATAAGCTGATGGAGACGCTCGATCTGATTAAACGGGCCGATCGTATTGTGCTGGTGGGAATAGGCGCATCGGGGCTGGTGGCGAAGGATTTTTCATGGAAGCTGATGAAAATAGGCATCAGTGCGGTGGCCGAACAGGATATGCACGCGCTGCTCGCCAGCGTACAGGCGTTGCGTGCCGGCGATCTGCTGCTGGCCATTTCCTATAGCGGCGAGCGGCGAGAGATTAACCTCGCCGCGCAGGAAGCGGTGCGCGTCGGCGCCTATGTGCTGGCCTTTACCGGCTTTACGCCGAACACGTTGCAACAGTGCGCTACGCACTGCCTTTATACGGTAGCGGAGGAACAGAGTACGCGCAGCGCGGCGATCTCCTCAACCTCGGCCCAGCTGGCGCTGACCGATCTGCTGTTTATGGCGCTGGTGCAGCAGGACGCCGAGCGAGCCTCAAACTATATTCGCCACAGCGAGTCGCTGGTAAAAAAACTGGTATGATCTGTTAGCGCGCGTATAATGGCCGCGCTTTACGTTATACGGGCAGGGCCGGGGACATTATGGCGTTACTGATTACGAAAAAATGCATTAATTGCGATATGTGCGAACCGGAATGTCCGAACCAGGCGATTTCGATGGGGGAGGAAATCTACGTGATCGATCCCTGGCTTTGTACCGAATGCGTGGGCCATTATGATACGCCAACCTGCATGAGCGTCTGCCCAATCGATAACACCATCGTTACCGATCCGGCGCACAACGAAACCCGTGAACAGCTGTGGGAAAAGTTCGTTCTTATTCACCACGCGGTATGAGGCGTCGCCGCCTCACCCTTCGATAATTACCGTCGCACAGGCGTAATGCCGCTCATCGGCCAGCGTAACGTGAACGTTCTGGACGCCCAACTGTTTCGCCAGCTCTGCCGCCTGCTGAAAAAAGCGCAGCTCCGGCTTGCCCAGCGCATCGTTATAAACTTCGAACTGATTAAAGGCCAGGCCGCCGCGGATCCCGGTGCCGAAGGCTTTCGCCGCCGCTTCTTTTACCGCGAATCGCTTGGCGAGAAAGCGTACCGGCTGCTGATGCGCCTGATATTGCCGCCACTCATTTTCGCTTAGCACGCGCCGCGCCAGACGATCGCCAGAACGGCTTATCACGCCTTCGATACGCTCAATCTCAACGATATCCGTGCCCAGCCCCAGAATAGCCATTAGCGACGCGCTTCCCGTAACAGCTGCTTCATCTCTTTTACCGCATCCGCCAGCCCGCTCATCAGCGCGCGGCCAATAATGGCATGGCCGATATTCAGCTCATGCATTTCCGGCAGCGCGGCAATCGGCAATACGTTGTGGTAGGTCAGACCATGACCGGCGTTGACCTTCAGTCCTTTCGCCGCCGCGTAGCTGGCCGCTTCGCGAATGCGCGCCAGCTCAGCGTCGCGGGCGCGGCCCTCTTCCGCTTCGGCGTAAGCGCCGGTGTGGATTTCAATATAAGGCGCGCCTGCCGCGACCGCCGCGTCAATCTGCTGCTTGTCGGGATCGATAAACAGCGAAACCAGAATGCCCGCCGCGCTCAGGCGCGCGACTGCCGCATTAAGTTTTTCCTGCTGGCCGGCCACGTCCAGCCCGCCTTCCGTGGTCACTTCCTGACGTTTTTCCGGCACCAGGCAACAGAACTGCGGCTTGAGTTCACAGGCGATGGTTAACATCTCTTCCGTAACCGCCATCTCCAGATTCATGCGCGTTTCAATGGTCTGACGCAGTAAACGCACATCGCGATCGGTAATGTGGCGGCGATCTTCACGCAGGTGAACGGTAATACCATCGGCTCCCGCCTGTTCTGCGACAAAAGCGGCCTGAACCGGATCGGGATAATGCGTGCCGCGTGCATTACGTACCGTAGCGATATGATCGATGTTGACGCCTAATAACAACTCAGCCATAACAGTCCTCAGAATGTTGCAATTTCAGGCAGCGAAGCGCCTCTTGCGCTCGCCGGTTTTACGCCTGGCGATCCGACGCGTCGGCGCGCTTTTTCGGTATGAACTGGCGGAACAGCTCCTGGCTCTTTAGAGGCTTGCCGCCCAGCCAGGGCTTTAACGCCATACGAGTAAAGCGTTTTGCGGCGCGCAGCGTATCGCCGTCAGGAAATTCGCGCTCATACAACGCCCGCAACTGCCGTCCGGTAAAGCTGCGCTGGTTAATCACCAGGCTGGCAATAAAGCCTTTTTCTTCACGATAGCTGTAGGTCATGCCATCTTCAATATCTTCGCCGGTGCCGGCGCAGTGCAAAAAATCGACGCCATAACCCAAATGACCGAGCAACGCCAGCTCAAAACGGCGCAGCGCCGGTTCCGGGCTGTCGTTGGCTTCCGCCAGAGACTGAATGCAGTGGAGATAATCGAAGAAGAGTTCAGGAAAGGGAGATTCATGCGCCAGCACGCGCGCAACCAGCTCATTGACGTACAGGCCGCAGTAGAGCGCGATGCCGCTTAACGGCAGCGCCAGCGAAACTGCCTCTACGTTACGCAGCGTTTTCACGTCGCCACGTCCGCCCCAGCGCACCAGCAGCGGCGTAAAAGGCTGTAACGCCCCCTTAAGGTGGGAGCGTTTTGAGCGCGCGCCCCTGGAAATCACCCGTACCCGGCCATGATTTTCCGTAAAAAGATCCAGCATCAGGCTGGTTTCGCTCCAGGGCCGTCCATGCAGGACAAACGCGCGCTGCCAGCCTTCCATTCAGCAATCAGAGATCGTCAACATAGCCCAGGCTGCGCAGCGCACGCTCGTCGTCTGCCCAACCGGACTTCACTTTGACCCACAGTTCAAGATGCACTTTCATCTCAAACAGCTCTTCCATATCTTTACGGGCTTCGATACCGATGGTTTTGATCCTGGCGCCTTTGTTGCCGATCACCATCTTTTTCTGACCTTCGCGCTCCACCAGAATCAGGCCGTTAATATCGTAACCGCCGCGCTCGTTGGTAATGAAACGCTCGATTTCGACCGTCACCGAATAAGGCAGCTCGGCGCCCAGAAAACGCATCAGCTTTTCGCGAATGATTTCTGACGCCATAAAGCGCTGCGAACGATCGGTGATGTAATCTTCCGGGAAGTGATGCTCCGCCACCGGCAGACGCTTGCGCACGATGCTGGCGATAGTATCGACATTCTTGCCGCTTTCAGCGGAGATTGGCACCATATCCATAAAGTCCATCTGCTCGCTGAGGAACTTCATATGCGGCAGCAGCACCGATTTGTCGGTCACGTTATCGACTTTATTGATCGCCAGCAGTACCGGCACCTTGTTCTCTTTAAGCTTGTTGAGAACCATCTCGTCGTCCGCCGTCCAGCGCGTCCCTTCCACGACAAAAATGATCAGCTCAACGTCGCCGATAGAGCTGCTGGCAGCGCGGTTCATCAGCCGGTTAATCGCCCGCTTCTCTTCGATATGCAGGCCGGGCGTATCCACATAAATCGCCTGATATTCGCCTTCGGTATGGATGCCCATAATGCGATGGCGCGTGGTTTGCGGTTTACGTGAGGTGATGGAAACCTTCTGCCCCAGCAACTGGTTCAGCAGCGTAGATTTTCCAACGTTGGGGCGGCCGACAATCGCAATAAAGCCGCAGTGCATCTGTTGTTCGCTCATTCGAGTCCTAACTTAATCAGCGCCTGTTCGGCTGCTGCCTGTTCAGCTTTACGACGGCTCGAACCGGTACCGACTACCGGCTCCGCCATGCCGCTCACCTGACAGTGAATGGTAAATTCCTGATCGTGCGCTTCGCCCCGCACCTGCACCACCAGATAGGAGGGCAGCGGCAGATGACGACCCTGCAAATACTCTTGCAGACGCGTTTTTGGATCTTTCTGTTTATCGCCAGGGCTAATCTGATCCAGGCGGGTTTGATACCAGTTGAGGATCAGCTGTTCGACCGTCTGAATATCACTATCGAGGAAGACGCCGCCAATCAGCGCTTCGACGGTATCGGCGAGAATAGATTCACGACGAAAACCGCCGCTTTTCAACTCGCCAGGGCCCAGACGCAGGCATTCGCCTAAATCAAACTCGCGCGCCATCTCCGCCAGCGTATTGCCCCGAACCAGCGTTGCGCGCATGCGGCTCATATCACCCTCATCCACGCGGGGAAAACGATGATAAAGCGCGTTAGCAATAACAAAGCTCAGGATGGAATCGCCAAGAAATTCAAGACGCTCGTTGTGCTTACTGCTGGCACTCCGGTGGGTTAATGCCTGTTGCAGCAGATCCTGATGAGTAAAAGTGTAGCCCAGCTTCCGCTGGAGCTTATTAATGAGGATGGGGTTCATGCGATACCAATTTCAATAATGCGTCAATTATGCTGCATACGAAACAGGGCTGACAGCGGTCAACGCTAAACAGTTTCGTTTGCAGTGGCTTCCCGACAGCGGGAAGCCATCCGTTTTACAAACGGCAACCTTAGTGGATGCCGCCGATACGACTCAGGCGAACGCCGGTTGGCCACTCGCCCTCCTGTTTTTCAAAGCTCATCCAGATAGCGGTCGCTTTGCCAACCAGGTTTTTCTCCGGTACGAAGCCCCAATAACGGCTGTCAGCGCTGTTATCGCGGTTGTCGCCCATCATAAAGTAGTGGCCCGCTGGTACAACCCAGCTCGCCTGCGGCTGTCCCGGCTGCTGATAATACATGCTGGCCTGACTTTGCGCCTCTGTTACCAGCAAAATATTGTGGGTTACGTCACCCAATGTCTCTTTGCGGGTGGCCAGGCGCAGGCCGCCGCGCATGCTTTCGCCCTGCGGCACCTGCCAGAAACCGTTACCGGATTCATTGCCATCAAAACCGCTGAACGTCTGGATAAAGTTGCTGGGCGCCACATCAGAATAGGTGATCGGCAGCGCTTTATCACAGGACTGGCCTTTGTCGCAGGCCGGATTCACCGTCAGCGTTTTGTTTAACGCATCGTAGGTGACGCGGTCGCCCGGCAGACCAATAACACGCTTGATATAATCGAGGCTTGGATCCTTCGGGTATTTAAACACGGCAATATCGCCGCGCTCAGGATGGCCGGTCGGGATCAGTGTCGTCTGCGTGATAGGATCTTTAATGCCGTAGGCGAACTTCTCTACCACAATAAAATCGCCAATCAGCAGCGTCGGCATCATGGAGCCGGAAGGGATCTGAAAAGGCTCATAAATAAATGAGCGCACAATAAATACCACCGCCAGTACCGGAAACACCGAGGCCGCGGTTTCCACCCAGCCCGGCTGTTTCGCGACTTTCGCCAGCGTTTTATCATCAAGCGCGCTGCCGGTTTGCGCCTGAGCCTGGGCCTGCTGGGCCCGGCGCGCCGGCGCCCATTTAAAACGGTCGATACACCAGATAATGCCGGTAATCAGCGTTGCGATTGCCAGTATCAGGGCAAACATATTAGCCATCAGATTTCCTTATTTACTCTCTTTACCCACGTGCAGAATGGCGAGGAACGCTTCCTGCGGCAGTTCAACGTTACCGACCTGCTTCATACGTTTCTTACCCTCCTTCTGCTTCTGCAACAGCTTTTTCTTACGACTTACGTCGCCGCCGTAGCATTTGGCAAGGACGTTTTTACGCAGCTGTTTAACCGTCGAACGGGCAATAATGTGGTTGCCGATCGCAGCCTGAATCGCAATATCAAACTGCTGGCGCGGGATCAGGTCTTTCATTTTTTCAACCAGCTCGCGACCGCGATACGGCGCATTATCACGGTGGGTGATCAGCGCCAGCGCATCAACGCGTTCTGAGTTGATTAAGACGTCAACGCGCACCATATCGGATGCCTGGAAGCGCTTAAAGTTGTAATCCAGCGACGCGTAGCCGCGCGAGGTTGATTTCAGACGATCGAAGAAATCCAGCACCACTTCCGCCATCGGAATTTCGTAGGTCAGTGCAACCTGGTTGCCGTGATAAACCATATTGGTCTGTACGCCGCGTTTCTCAACGCACAGCGTAATCACGTTACCTAAATATTCCTGCGGCAGCAGCATGTGACATTCAGCAATCGGCTCGCGCAGTTCCTGAATATTATTCAGCGGCGGCAGCTTGGAAGGGCTGTCGACGTAAATGGTTTCACCGCCGGTGGTTTCCACTTCATAGACTACGGTAGGCGCGGTGGTGATCAGATCGAGATCGTACTCACGCTCCAGACGCTCCTGGATGATCTCCATATGCAGCAGGCCAAGGAAGCCGCAGCGGAAACCAAAGCCCAGCGCCGTCGAACTTTCCGGCTCATAAAACAGCGAGGCGTCGTTCAGGCTCAGCTTGCCCAGCGCATCACGGAAGGCTTCATAATCGTCTGAACTGATTGGGAACAGACCGGCGTAAACCTGTGGTTTTACCTTTTTAAAGCCGGGCAGCGCTTTCTCCGCAGAGAATTTCGCGCCGGTTAAGGTATCGCCGACCGGTGCGCCAAGGATGTCTTTAATGGCGCAAACCAGCCAGCCTACTTCACCGCAGTTCAGCACATCGCGGTCGATCTGTTTCGGCGTAAAGATCCCCAGGCGATCGGCGTTGTACACCTGGCC
>Ga0209463_1002515_pt1 | contig 10063 bp, 9 predicted proteins | sample AgamicMgSfrz_FD_187169 | JGI IMG/M metagenome (GOLD analysis project Ga0209463, IMG submission 187169) | Agave microbial communities from Guanajuato, Mexico - Mg.Sf.rz (SPAdes) (version 2) | ecosystem: Host-associated > Plants > Phyllosphere > Phylloplane/Leaf | place: Guanajuato, Mexico... | reverse complement strand
GTCTACACGAACATTTTGTTTAATCTTGACAGCAGGTGTAATGCTCATCAAGAAGTTGTAGATTTTAAAGTTACGTTTTTGGTCTTTAATTAGTTTGTTGTTTAAGTCCATAATTGGGTTCATAATGTTTTTGCTGATGAATAGTTTCATTGTATTTGACATTATTGGTTACCTCCTAATTTAGCTTCTGATGTAGGTGCAACTACATTAGAGGCTTTTTGGGCTTCTTCGATTGCTAAGTTAATAAGATTGTTCTGTTTTACCATAAATCCAGATTCTCTTACCATAGTAAATACTTCTTTCCAATTTGTTTTCATTTTGTTTCCTCCTAGTAATTTGATAGTTTCTTTCAAGTGGTACATAGACAGTATACCTAAATTTTTCCATTTGTGCAGAAAAATCTAAGTTTTTTTGGAGCGTCCACGCGCCTTGTGGCTCTAAGGCTCTAAGGTCTTTTACGCCCTTGCCATGTTTAGTTTTTACCTTTTAAAAAAGTAATCTTTTGTCGTCTTTTTCCCTTAAGTTTCTTGTCTATTAATCTACTATTTCTTTCCAATTAGATAGTACATTTTAATCAATTTCTCCTCAAGTCCAAAAAAATGTCCAGTAAATTGTTCAAAAAATGATATTATCTCTTGAGGTACTTAAAGCGAACTATGCTTTACAGTAGCTATTAAGCATAGCTTAATTAAAAAAGAAGAATTGATATCCTTTCGGATATCAGATACGCGCTTGCGTATCTAGTTAATCTTTTAGCTCTTTAACATCTTTAGGGTCTTAAGGAGAAGAATAGATAAAGCCTTATGGAATCCCTATTCTTATCAAAAAAGTCCTTAAAGAATATGGGGGAAAAGATGTAAAGAAAGTTTTGTTAAAATATCGGTTAAGTTTAGACTAAGAAGACAACAAATAAATAAAGATAAATGGAGAAAAGGAGGGTAAAACCTTCTTTTTTTTAATGAAAAAAACAGAGAAGATGGGAGAAGCAAGGTTCTTCGCGACTGAACGAAGTGAAGGAGCAACTAAACTTAAACATAAAAAAACTGTGTCGTGACTAACCCTTCCCCCAAGACCTCTCCTCTCCCTTTAAAAACCTACTGACACTTCGTGTCAGCGTAGAGAATACAGCTTCGCTGTTGCCGCTTCGCTTGTAACACCTAACTTCCCCTGCCTATGCATGGTGTAGTTACGATAGAACTGCTTTCGCCACATGAGCAAATAAGTACAGCTTTGCTGCTTGAGCAACTAGGAGAATGTAAGAATAAGATAAGAAAAGAATAAGAGTTGAATAGTTTGTCCTGTCCCCTCCCCCACCGTGACAAACTGCTAAAATAGCAGTGAGGGGGGGTGAATCGGTAAGATTAGATAAGAAGGGGAGGGAGGATGTAGTAGAAATTAGTTGTAAGACACAAGTAAGTTGTAGCAAGATAAGACCAGAACAAGAAGGGAAAAGATTAGATAGGTTCCGCTCCGTATCTAGTTTAAGCAACAAGGATAGCGGCACGAACAAACCAGGAAAAGAAGGGGGGGCCTAGTGGATATCCATAGGGGGAGTACACCACCATGGGGATTGGAGCTGACCGAAGAAGCAAAGAGCAAGAGCGGAACAGGGCAAGCGTAAGCGAGACCAGTAGAGCGGAGCTCTTACTAGGGGGCGGGGTACCCGTGCTGGTCTACCCCAGTCACATATCGGGCGGAGCAATTACTCTCTATGATAGTCACCCCGTGCTTTTTCAAATTTTATCCCATCACTTTGACGTTTTGTATCAATCCCCACCTTTCCCTTACTTAAAGAGCACCAGAGAAAAGAAGGGGGTATCTTTCCTAAAAGCCCCCACCTTGTTTTGAAACGGGACTCCTAACTATCACCCCACCTAATATATTGTGATAAAAAAAGAGAAAAAATCAGAAAAGAAAAGACCCTCCGCTTCACCTTCGGTGAAAACCATGTAAAAACAGGGTCAGCACTGAAAATGAATCAGAAGGCCTATAGACAAGTTAGCAATTGACTGGTCTTTTCTCTAATAGTATATCACAATTCCCATAAAATAGGAGATTATAATTGAAATAATTTACAGTATTGGTAGAATAATAAAGTTATGGATTAATTAGTTAGTATAGTTCTAATGTACTAGTGTCAAAAACAGCTATTTTCGGGACTATGTAACTGAATCTAGTTTACATAATACATGTTATAGGAACCAAACATCTGTTCGCAGAATTTTTACTTGACATCTCGACGTTCAATCGAGTCCTCGAAAGTGAATCCATTTGGGAAACGTTCAGCGCGTTTATCGATGTTCGCTTGCATAACTGTTTCTAGTTCTACTCCTAGTATACTACATAAACTGGTCGCATAAAACAAAACATCGCCGAGTTCTTCTATGGTTTTGTCGAGTGGAAGACGGTGTCCGTGATACAGTCGTTTTTTAAAGAGACTAATAACTTCCCCTGACTCTTCCGCTAATCCTAAACAAAAATTCTTAGCGTTCTCTTTATCATCGATATCTGGAATCGTACGTTCACATTCCTTCTGAAAGTCTAAAATTGTAAGCATTTTTGAGCTTCACACACCTTTCACTTAGCATTAACGAGTATTTATGATTTAGGGGTAGTATCCAAGAGCATTTAAGAGCTATAAAGAAGTAGGAATTCGAGGTCTATTTCGCGGAGAAAACCGATTGGAATTTCTAAATTCACCCATAAAAAAAGAGTTTTTTTTTTTGGAGATAAGATATAGCGTTTATGAGCATTCTTTTAAAAGGTCTGACAAGTTTAACTTTTTTATTCTATAAATCTAATAGACTGAGGAAAAACAGCTCAAAACAGAGCAATCTAAATTTTAGGGAGGGATGAAGAGCTTTTACTTACTATAGTAGAAACTCGTCAAAGTAGGGGAAAAACCATAAAAGAATAAAAAAAAGAGCGTATCGGAAAATACGCTAAGAATGAAGAAAAACCCGCATAAATTTTTGGAGGACACCAATGACCTTTTAATTTCATTTAATTTAATTTAATTTTACCTGGAGGTGAAGCAAGCAAAAGAAATGAAATGAAATGAAATTAAATAAGGGATAGAACTAAACGCACTCATAGCAGGAAGGAATGAGGTATTCATAGTGTGGGGTTTTATGCGGGCTTTTAAGTGGGTTACCTATAGTATAAAACAGAACCCCCTGCGTTAAAGATGAACATAAAAAAAGAAAAGAATTTTCTATACAAATCCCGTTTGCTCTATATAATAGATGGTAACGGGGAGGCGATGAAGTGGCTAAAAAGGAGAACTTATTAGGCAAAAACTTTGGGAAGTGGTTAGTAATTAAAGAAGCAGAAAATCAAGGGGGAAGAACCGCTTGGCTTTGCGAATGCCAATGCGAAAAACGCACACAACAAGTAATTAAAGCTTATATACTAAAGGTTGGAGACACTAAATCTTGTGGGTGCAAATTACGAATTTCACATAACTTTAATGATATCACTGGTCAAACATTTGGTATGTTAGAAGTTATAAGACGTTTGCCTAATAACAAACACAAAAAAGCTCAGTACCTATGCCGATGTAGTTGTAAAGATAAAACAAAACTCAAAGTAAATGCCAGTGATTTGCGAAGAGGCCATACCGTTAGTTGTGGTTGTCTACGTACAAAAAAATTAGTAGAATTTAATACAAAACATGGAAAAGCACACACTCGTCTTTACGAAATTTGGTCAGGGATGAAAAAACGTTGTTACAATAAAAACTTCGAAAAATATAACCATTATGGCGGAAGAGGAGTTAAGGTCTCTGAAGAATGGAAAGAATCGTTTATTGCCTTTGAAAAATGGGCGATAAAAAACGGATATAATGACAATCTAACTATAGACCGTAGTGATGTAAATGGAAACTACGAACCATCGAACTGCACTTGGATACCGCAAACGAAGCAGACCTTGAACACCAGAAAATCAATTAAAATAACATATAAAGGCCAAACAAAAAATGCGTCGGAATGGGCTAGAGAACTAGGAAAGAACAAAGAGACGGTAAGGCAGTGGTATTTAAAAGACATTATTAATGAAAAATTTAATGAAACGATTAAACAAAAAGAAGAGGAATAATCCCCTTCTTTTTAAAACGTTAAATCTTGAATTGGTTTCACAAGTGGCGTGACTTTGTCAGAAAAGGTCATAGCAGCAAGCGCCATCGTATCATCACGGAATTTTTTATATGTATCCTCATCGATGGGTTTATCTGATACCATATAGTGCGTTTCTTGTCTGCGGTTATAAAATGTAAATCCAACAAGATACCGCTTCTTCACTAAAGACGTCCAGTGTGGTTCGAGTTCTCCGTTATAGTTGCCTTCTACAATTTCTTTGCTAAATAGCTCAGAAACAGGATAATCCAGTAAATGTATTAATAATTGGGCTTCGTCAAAATTATCAAGCTCATCCAGAACGTTGCGCATAGCGTGTTCTTCCTTGCCTACCCAGTGCTTTGTTAGTACACTCATTCTTTTCCCTCCTCTATGTAACTAGTTCTATTCTACATAAATTGGGAGAGAAAGCTACTACATTTGTAGCGGGCCGACTGGTTTGAGCGGAGCGTGCGTTTGGATGGTGGAGAGAGTATCGGGACATAGCGAAAAAACAGGGAAAGCCAACGGCTTGCACCCTGTTTTAAGCGTCCGATACGAACGGAGCACATCCAATAAGCAGCGCAGCGAGAACCATAAAGGCCCGCGGCGACCACTGTCTGGGGAAAATTTTTCTCAATTTTGGACGGCCGTATGAAATATTTTTTCCGTGCTTAATCCAGTTCGACGGCCAAGATATCCTTTTCAGCCAGGACTAAAAACTCACCATATAATTCAGAACCGACAAAACGACTAAATACCACAACATCTTCTTTCTCTAAGCCGCTTTCCACTTTATCACCGACGCTTGCCACACGGCCACGGCGTACATTTTTCATCGCTTCATCGACCGCCCCACCAGATAATATGATACCCGACTCCAATTTCTTTTCCGTCTTTTCCAACACTTCTACAATTACGTTGGCATTTAATGCTTGAATGTTCATAATAGCCATCTCCTTTTAGTTAACTGTAGGTATTCTATCATCCATTCAAATAATTCCTTAGCTTCCCTTGTTTCTTTACATAAATGTTCATTTTTTGATATTAGAAAGTAGAAACCTAGAAAAGGAGAGAAGCTATGATACTGCTAACCGCTGCGTTTGTATTACTTAGTTATGTCGGAATTTACTTACTTGTGAAGGCAGATGCCAAGGAGCAAATCGAATTATATAAAGAAGCCTTCGCAAAGGGCTACGAAACCAAACATGAACGTCCCCCATTTTCCCCAGAAGAAGCCATCTTTGAATCAGAATCTTCTATAGAAGAGGAAGATGAACCCGCTGCGTTTACATACCGCAGACAACGAGGTGATGATTGATGTCTGATTTCTACCCTGCTCCTTCCCCGCTTGACCTATCTAATGAAGATAAGATGAAAAAGTTTGCCCTGTTTGTCACCCTAAATGACAAAGAGAAGCACGACGAGTTTGGCTTTACGAAGCAATATCAATTTGCCGAAACCTATGGCCTTACTGAAAAAACCCTATCCCTTTGGAAAAACCACACCGAAAAGTTTAAACGCTATCGCCGTGAGCTGCTGATTGCGACCAAATTAGATGACCGCCTTCCTTCTATATTAGAGAGAATGGTAGAACGAGCATCTGAGGATGGCGATGTCAACGCCGCTAAGGAAATCTTTAAAATAGCGGGACTATCCAAAGAAACCGTAGAGATACTATCCGACCAGCGCATCAAGGAAATCCTTAGCCAAATCGTTACCATCATTCAAGATGAAGTAAAAGACCCGCTTGTTCTAAATAGAATTGCAAAAAGGTTCGCAGATTTAGATGTCTAATTTCACCGAAAAGGACTTCCTGAAACAGCTAGGGAAATCACTTGAAACCGATGCAGGGTTAACGGTAACCGAATGGATAGCAAAGCACGACCTTAAGACAAGTGACGGCCACAACTTCGATTTTGATAAGTTCCCTTTTATGGTGGAGATATTAAATCAAGAATGCAAAGAAATGGTTGTAATGTCCTCCGCTCAAATGGGTAAAACGGAATCTATGTTTCTATTTGCATTAAAGAAAGTTTTCGAAGGGACCTCCGTTATCATGTCAGAACCCATCGAAGATTTACGAAACGTATTAGTGAAAACGAAGCTCAATCAATTAATTAGTGGGAACAAACACTTTAAAGACAACGTTCGTGGCGACTTATCTGTAAAGACGGTCGGGACCGCTAGCTTATTTACGCCTTACACCAATGGTGCTGGTTTAGTAGGTTTCTCAGCGGCCGTCAATATTTATGATGAAGTCTCCATGAGTAATCCAGATAATATTGCATTGCTTCGTGGACGACAACTAGCTCAAGAGAATACGAGAGAAATCTTCCTATCTAACCCTGACATGCCCTACGATTTACTCCACACAAAGTTTTTAGAAAGTAACCAATGTCACTGGACAATCTCCCCTTCTTGCTGCAACAAAGCTCAAATCTTAAATTATGACGGCATCTATGGATTCCAGGGAAACATTGATAAGGAAAGGGAAACCTTTGTCTGTCAACACTGCAAAGAAGAATTAAATCCTGAGACAATCACCGCTGGCTATTGGACAGAAAGATACCCTGGCCGTCGTATTAAAGGATACTGGTTACACCAAATGATGCGTTACTGCAAAAACGTTGAGGTTATGCGTGAGAGAGCGGCTGAGCTTATCCGAGAAGAAGAACGCAACAAGCGAACCTTTAACCGAATGTTTATGGGACTACCGTATGCTGGAAGCGACGTTACCTTTTCAGAGGAACTATTCATTCCGCTTTGTCAGAAAGAAGAACCTCCAGGACAAAATATTATTATGGGACTGGATATTGGTGCTTCTGAGAAAGAATCGGGCGGCCACCACTATATACTTGGCAATGGAGCTCATGTTGTAGAGATGGGTACCTTTAAAACACTGGATGATGCTGAAGAATTCATTGTTAAGCGTAATGTCCAAATGGTCGTAAGTGATTACATGCCCGATTATGAACGAGTCAAAATGATGCAAATGAAATTCCCCGCTATCGTATGGCGCGCTTATTTTAATGGAACGCGTAAAGATAACGACCTCAAATGGAAAGCAGAAACGGGTCTCGTAGATATTCCTAAACACACCACGATGGACAGTTTAATAGATGACTTAAAGGATAAGAAATTTTCCTTTTCTTACTCCGCTTCTCACCCAACAATGAAAGAATTTATGAGGCAATGCGCCACCGTTTCAAAGATTCCAGGGTTTGATGCTCAACAAAATCCATCTTTTAAATGGGAAGCGCCAAAAGGAGCAGACGACCACTTCGCCATGACGCTACTCTACTATTATGTGGCATTTAAGCGTTGGCAAGAGATTGGCCAAAGCCATGGTATCTATCAAAGCGCTGATTACAATCCGAAAGAAGAAAACTGGATATCAGAGGTTGATAGACTATTTGAAGACACCGACAGTCAAAAAGACTGGACGGATTACTAAGGAGGTTCAACATGGATTTACTAGATGCATTTAAAAGCAGTAAAGAAGCCAAAACGCGTAAGAAAGTCGATGATGCGTTAGTAGCGGAAGTTATGAAAAACTATGCCAAAGCCAAGGACGCCAAGACGCCATTCAAAGAAGAATGGAAAGAATACTACAAACTATATCGTGGCGAACAATACAAAAAAGGCGGAAACCGCTGGCAATCAAAAGCCATGACAAACTACGTGTTCCAAGTTGTAGAATCATTTGTTCCACTTATGTCAGACCGCCAACCAGCCATCCAAATTTTACCGATGATGCCCGATGATGCAGCCATCGCACAAGAAGTTCAAGACGTGGTTCGCCATCGTTGGAACAGAGATAGTATGCGTCAAAAAATACAGAAAATCCTTCGCGATATGATTATCCTGGGTACAGGCTTGGCGCACATCCGCTTTGATTCCGAGTTATCAAACGGCCTTGGTGACGTGACAATCGATAGCATTGACCCATTCGACTTTTTCCCCGACGATGCCGCTACATCTTTTGAAAGCATGGATTGGTGTATTTTAAAAACCAAACGCTCCGCTCAGTATTTCAAAGATACCTATGGCAAGGATATCGTCTCCCCTACCAAAGAAGTTGATGACCAACTTCGTGATACCACCACCTATATGGAGAAACCCACAGACACCTCCCTTATCGATGAATTCCAATACTTTAAAAAAGAAAAAGGAAAAATTAAACGTATTATCATAGCAGGTCAAACCATCTTGGATGAACGTGTTCTGCCTTATGCAAAGAAATCTTTCCCGTTTGTAGCCTTCCACAACCACAGCTCGAATGGTGAACTATGGAGCATGGGTGACGTAAAGCAAATTGCCAGCCTTCAAAAGAAATACAACAAGATTGATAGTGTCGTAATGGACAATATGATAGCGACCAACAATGCCATTTGGATTGTGGATTCTACTGCAGGTATTAAAAAAGGCAGTCTGCGCAATGAGCCAGGTCTTATTGTAGAAAAGTCACCAGGCGGCCAAGTAAAACGTGAATCACCACCACCGCTACCAAACTACTTTATGGAAGCTCAAAATCTTACTAGACAACAAATCCAGGACGTATCGGGCGTTCAAGATATTACACAAAAGCTTAATAACGCCACTGGTCCAGCCATGCAAACGGTCGTGGAATATACGCAAACAAGACTAAGAGCGAAGTTACAAAACTTCGAAACTAGTATTCAGCAGCTTGGCGAATGGATGGTTGAAATGATTCGTGAGCACTATACAGAGCCACGTATTATCCGTATTACCAAGCCTAATATGAAGAATCAAAAAGGCGAATTCGACTTCATGACGTTTGATGCTTCTAAATTAAAACCTGAAATTCCACAAACAGACCCACAAAGCGGCCAACCAATGAAAGACGAAAGCGGCGTGTTAATGATGGAAGAAGGAGCGGTGTATTTCGATATTGAGATTGCTAGCGGCTCTAGTATGTTATTGAATCGCAGTGCCAAGTACGAGCAAGCGCTACAACTATACGGCGCTGGCGCAGTAGATATCGAAACTCTTCTTGAAGCGGCCGAGATTGGCAATCCGAAAACCATCCTCGATAACTTGATTAAGTATGGCGTTATTAAGGACCCAGAAGCTCCGCAAGTTGACCTTACTGGCATCTTAAATGAACTCGGTGTGAGATTCAACATGACGACCAATGAACCAGAGCTTATCACGCAAGCCATCTCAAAATTCCGCACGGCCGAGCAACGCGCCAACCAGTTACGTGAAATGAAAAAGAGCGGCGCTTCTCCTGAAGAAATGGACCAAGTGGCCAAAGCGCCATTAGAAGCAAGTCCACCTCAAGCTCAACCACAAAATGGAATTCCTCAAGACCCTAGTTCAACTCCAGTTCAACCTGAGGACATGGGAGAAGAACTTGACCCAATTAGTCCCGAAGATATGGATGAGGGACAAACACCACAAGTTCAACTACCACCCGACCTAAGTCAACTATCTCCTGAATTGCTCCAAGCATTACTTGCTCAAGGACAAATTAGTCAAGGACAAGCAGAAGACGCTGGCGTGGCCGCCGACCAATTACCACCTGAACTAATTCAACAAATCTTACAACAAAATGGACAAGCCCCTGAATAATCAGGGGTAATTGTTCACTTTTTGATATTACTTTTTGAAAACATCGACCAAGCAAGTAGTAGAATTCCGCTCGGCCAAGCGGCTCTATGAAATGGCAGTCGAAAGGAGACCATAATGAGAAAATTTCTTTTACCATTAGATTTGCAGTTTTTCAGTGATGAAAACCCAACAAATGAAATCGATTTTGACCAACTTCCAGAATTGTATACGAGCGACGATGCTCCTGCTCCTGAACCAGCAGCTGCTCCTAGCGAACCTACAGAACCTGAAGAGTCACCAACTGATGGAAGCACTGAATTAATAGATGACGACCCAACTGAACCAGAAGCTCAAACATTTGATTTAGGCGA
>Ga0209463_1002513_pt1 | contig 10067 bp, 9 predicted proteins | sample AgamicMgSfrz_FD_187169 | JGI IMG/M metagenome (GOLD analysis project Ga0209463, IMG submission 187169) | Agave microbial communities from Guanajuato, Mexico - Mg.Sf.rz (SPAdes) (version 2) | ecosystem: Host-associated > Plants > Phyllosphere > Phylloplane/Leaf | place: Guanajuato, Mexico... | reverse complement strand
CGGGACAAATGGAAGATTTACGCGTGGCAATGGATAAAGTAGGAGTATCGTTCGACAAACTAAAAGTTATAATTTTGACACATCAGGATATAGATCATATAGGTAGTCTTCCTGAGATAGTACAAGAGTATAATCATATTAAAATATATGCTCACGCTTTGGATAAGCCTTATATACAAGGGAATTTACCTCTTTTGAAAGACGGGAACGTAGAGAATCCTCCAAAGAGCAAAGTGGACGATACCTTGAAAGACGGTCAAGAACTTACGTATTGCGGCGGGATTCGTGTCATTCATACTCCAGGACATACTCCAGGGCATATCAGTCTCTATTTGGAAAAGAGTAAAACACTGATTGCTGGGGACTCAATGTACAGTGTAAACGGAATAATTGAGGGGATTCATGTTCCAACTGTACTGGATATAAAAGAGGCTCGACTCTCTTTGAAGAAATACCTAGACCTGGATATTGAATCTGTGGTTTGTTATCACGGAGGCTTAAGTAATGGGGATATTGATGAGCAGATTCAAAAAGTAATTTCATCTTAAAATCTGAATTTTTCCCGGCTATTGGGTACGATACAAGAATCTCTTGCACCCTCATGCTATTATCCTCCTTTTTCACTAACGAAAAAAGGAAGAACGGGAAACCATTCTTCCTTCGGCCATCATTATAAAATTTTATTAGAAACGTCCACCGCCAAGTTGTTGCTCAGCCATTTGTACAAGACGTTTTGTGATTTCGCCACCTACTGATCCGTTTGCACGTGCAGTTGTGTCAGCACCAAGGTTTACACCAAATTCGCTCGCGATTTCATATTTCATTTGATCGATTGCTTGTTCAGCACCATATACTAATAATTCGTTGTTGTTGCTGCTTTTGTTGTTTGCCATGTTGTGTCACCTCCTTGTTTCTTTTAAGTTTCCTATTGTAGAAGAGGTATATGTATGGTAAATAGTGGATGTATTTTACCTTATGTGATCGCCATACTAACTCTCAGAAACAAATGACACTGTAAAAAGTGGGATTAGATGTTTCATTTCCTTGTTATAAAGCCTATACACTTGCCATGTGTAAGAAAAGGGATGACAGCTTTAGTTGTTATCCCTTTTCTTATTCAAAGTCCTGTTTTTAAATAAGAATAAGGAACATACTCACTTAAATAACAAGGAGGATATCTATTTGAAGAAACAAGTTTATAAAACATAGAAGGTTAGTCTCGCGTTCTGAATCATATGTTTCATATTTTAGTTATATTAAGATCCACATGCATTAAACAGATACATAAACTATGTTATAATAGTGGTGGAAATAATACGTGAATTATCTAGTGTATTCAACGTAGCAAAAAGCCACTTGTAGTATACAAGTGGCTTTTACTTATTAGAAATCTATATACTTTTATTTACATTGATTAATTAAAGATAGAAAAAAACACATATAGACGAGGTGTAAAAATGATTAATCTATATACGACAACCAGCTGTGTTTCTTGCCGAAAGGCAAAGGCTTGGCTTGAGGAACATCAAATTGATTATATTGAGAGAAATCTATCGTATGAACCTATTACAGAAGATGAAATTAAAAATATTCTTAGTATGACAGAAAAGGGTACAGATGAAATTATTTCTACAAGATCAAAGATCCCTCAAAAGTTAAATATAGAGATAGATGCACTGTCGTTACAGGGTCTGTATGATTTGATAAAGAGCCATCCTATTATACTTAAACGACCCATTATTATACAAGATCGTAAAATACTGCAAATCGGATATAAAGAAGAAGAGATAAGAGCTTTTATTCCTCGGAAACTTCGTTCTTTCACGATGACAGAACAGGCAGTAGTAGGTAATCATTACAGGGTAATAGAAGAGCGATCAACATACCTTAACTTCTAAAGTAGATTGTAATAAAAGGCATCGGCAGTGTAGTAAGGTATATATTTCAGATTCTAAAAATGAGTAAACACAACTATATCTACATAAAAAGGAGAAGGGTAAAAATCCTTCTCCTTTTACTATATAATTCTCTATACTTAGATACTCTTCTTCATGCCGCATTCCCGACATTCGCGTAAAAAAACGCCACCTTTTACAGAACTTTTGAAGTAAGGTGAATTACAATTGTCACAGCGACCACTTTCTTATTTGGATATTCGGTGTAAATATCTTATCTGTAAGGTTCAATAGTGATAAAATCAAACAAATAGAGCTATGAAACCTCATATATAAATTATCAAATATGAAGTGGACTAATAATAGGATTCGTGAAAAAGTAATTAGAACAAAGGAGAAAGATATGAATGTCAGAATTAATGGATTGGAAAAATAGTGTTTACGGGCATAAATTTATAACTTCTTTTAGTGGGGGAAAGGATAGCGTCTTAGCTCTATATAAAGCAGCGAAGGTTGGAAAAGCGATTGGTCTTATTGTCATGCTGGAAGAAGAAGGGAAACGTTCCAGATCCCATGGAATGCCGCCAGAACTTATACGTGCCCAAGCTAAATCTATAGGTTTGCCCGTATATGCTGCACCTGCAAGTTGGACAGATTATGAAAAGGTATTTATGCGTCTATTAGAAAAAGCTAAAAATCAAGGAGCAGAAGTGTTAGTAACTGGAGACTTAGATATGCCTGCTCATGGCTGTTGGCATGAAAGGGTTACGAAGAATGCTGGACTAAAGCTTGGGATGCCTTTATGGGAGATGAACCATGGTGAAGCTGTTGAAGAGTTCATAAATTTAGGATTTGTAACAATCATTGTAACCGTTAATTTATCATTAGGAATGCAGGAGGATGATTTAGGGCGAACGTTAACCCATGAATACGTGAAAGAGCTTGAATCTCGTGGTATTGATCCTTGTGGGGAAGGTGGTGAATTCCATACTACAGTAATAGACGGGCCCATTTTTAAACACCCTATTCCAATTCGTAAATGTGAGATTGTTAAGAACGGAGAATATGCTTTCTTGCCTTTGGAACTGGATGAGATGGCGGATATGGATGCCTTATAAAGTATAAAATGGGGTACAGACAACATTCCGGAACTTTTGTACGTTAAGCTAAACACCTGATAGTTGAATATAATTAGAAATTGAAAATTTTTTAAAAGAATAGATTAAATGAACATTTTTATTAATAATCTTAGAAGAAAATTAAAAGTAATGCTCCAACGATGAAACAATAATAGGTAAAATAAACCAGTTTACCTTTTTTCATAATTCCCATAAACCACTTCATCGCAAAATAGGTCATTAAAAGTGTTGTAATAAATGCCGTTAGATAGGGGATTGCTAAGTCTGCTTTATTTGTTTCATTCCAACGGCAATTGCTGAAATAATAGTTGCTCCTGAACGGCTAATTCCAGTTATCCTCCCATTGATACTAAATTTATCTAAAATTAAAGTCTATTTATAAAGAAAAAAGCAACGTTCGAACATTGCTTTTTTCTATTTATGTTATTCAGAATTTTTTACAATAGGGAACTTCGACAAAAAAAGTGGAATTCCTACTATGCCAAGGCTTCGATCTTTTTGTAAGGAGGTACTTAACAGTTATAAAGATTGACTAGTCTCTACCCTAGTAGAATTTCTCCCTTTAACCTGCTTTAACGTCGCTACTATAAGAAAGCTAACAATCACTAATAAAAGCCATGAGCTCACCTTTCCTAGATGAACGAAACTCCATGCATCGGTTTGGTTTGGATATTCCCAAGCTCCAAAGAACGTTGCGATATTTTCGGCTAGCCATATAAAAAATCCGATGAGAACAAAAGAAAGTGCGAGTGGCATACGGTAGCGAGTTCCATTAACCTCGTATGTGACCCACGATTGCCAAAAGACAATAATTACGAGTCCAGATAACCACCAACGAACGTCAATCCAGTAATGATGGATGAAAAAATTCAAATAAATTGCAGCTGCAAGAGGTACAACTACCAAAAACGGTGGCCACTTAACCAGGTCAACCTTAAATCTCCTCCACGCCTGGCAAAGATAACTCGCTACACTTGCGTACATGAATCCACTATACAAAGGTACTCCTGAAATTTTAAAATATCCTTCCTCTGGATAAGACCAAGAGCCCATATGTACCTTGAAAAGTTCAAGAGCAAGTCCAATAAGATGGAATACTGTGATAACCTTTAGTTCATCACGTGTTTCAAGACCAGAGCGCACCATCCACCACTGCATCAGAAGGCAGATAATGAGCAGCCAGTCATACCTTGGTAGGAAGGGAAGTGGAATAGCTTGCGTAAGAGCCAGAGAGGCAAAAATAACGACAGGAAACAAACATGATAGGGCCTGCTCCCAACCAAAACGAACCAGTTGTTTTAGTGCTCTCATGACTTGTGCCTCCAAAGGTTCTTTCTGTATATATGTAAGTGCTGCTTGGTATAGTAGCTAAATAGATTTAGGATTGTGTACATAGGTTCACCACCGAATAACTTTCTTTTCCTTTCAATATTAAGTATTTCTACTTTATTAATCTTGAGTGTCTTTATCACTTCGGTATTCTAAAATATCCCCAGGTTGGCATTCTAAGGCTTTACAAATTGCTTCTAAAGTTGAAAAACGAATTGCCTTTGCCTTTCCATTTTTCAAAATAGAAAGGTTAGCCATTGTTATTCCAACTCTTTCCGAAAGTTCTGTAACACTCATTTTCCTTTTAGCCAACATCACATCAATATTAATTATGATTGCCATGTTAATCACCTCAGACCGTTAAGTCATTTTCTGATTTTATATCAATCGCTTTTTGTAAAAGTCTTTTAAGAACTGCAGCAAAGACTGCAATTACCAATGAAGCAAAGATCGGGATCATTCCAACTATTACGAGACCTGGGGCATCATCTTTCTCTGCCACAAGAAAAACAAATGGCATCATTACAACATACAGGCCACTAATTGTCATTGCACAGTATTTTATTTTCCTTAAAGCTATTACGGAGATGTTAGAAAACGCTTTGTTCTTGTCAATATAGATTACAAGTCGGAACGCCTGATACAACGTAAAAAAATACGGGATAGCTGAAAGATACATAATGCTTACAGCAGGATACAGTATGTAGGAATAATCTGGATTTGCTATATTATTAGCTAAATAAAATAAGCCAAATATGCCTAAAGTAAGAACTGGAGCTCCCATAAGAAAAAGAGCTATTTTCAAAAATATTGTTGAACTTTGTTTCATAATAAAGCACCTCACTTATTTATTATCCATTTGAATTTAACACACAATTTATCGTTTTACAATAAATTTTTTCTGTTTATTATTGTATTATTATTGATATGAGAATATGCTTTTCATTTCTTAAAAACATAAAGAGCATTTCTCCTGACAAGGAAATGCTCTATAAATGTAAACATTTAATTTATACCTTCATCAACTAACCTGCACCGATAATTGATGAAGATCGACGTTGTATGAATACAGTAACACTAACGAAATAGATACTAATTAATAAATGTAGTGATTATTTCTTAGATACATGTAGCTGCTTCAGTAAACTTGCTTGCCCATTCAAAAAATAAATAAGAACCCTTACTGCAGTAAGGGATCATTAGATGATGATGTAACAGATGTTGGGTTTTTATATGTTGGGGGTTGACCTAATGGCTCATCTTTTTCATAGAATAGACGAAAGATTCAAAGGTTTTCCAACATCTAAGGAAGAACGTAATGAGAAGCAGTAGCATCGTGAATTGTATGCCACAAGCTCAAAAAAAGAGAAAACACACTTGAATTAAAAAAGGGAAGGGAAAGCCCTTCTCTTTTTACTATAACCTTTATATTTCCCTAAAGTATCTATATCATAACTCTGAATAGTGCGATTTTATGAAACGTAGAGGCAAACTTAAAAAATATAGAAGGATCTGATCCTCTTACTGAGAATGAATTACATAGTTTTTCTTGCTAATTGGGCATTTCTAAATTCAATTGCATTTTTCTTATCATTTTGCAATGTATATATTGATACTACAGTAATAATCAATACGATTGCACTTAGGATATAATACGTATTTTGGTAACCCGTCGCACTGTATAAAACACCAGCAACACTTGAGAAAATCATGACTGATGATTGCTTGGCAAAGTTGAAAGCTAATAAATAGATTGTAGCTGAAAGGCGAACATCAAATACACTTGTAATATATTTAAAGATTGAGATTAGCAATAATGGCATTTCTACAGCTGCGATTAATCGAACTAATGAAAGAGAGATTGGGCCTACAGCAATGGCACTACCTAATATTCGAATGAAAGTAAGCCAACCAAAAAGAATTAATCCTCGTTTTGCTCCAATTTTGTTAATGAAAAATGGCATAAATACCATTAAGATTGCCTCTATACCGATTTGTAGAGTAACTAGCTTGCTGAATACATTTATTCCTTCACCAGGTGTTGTAAAAAAGTGTTTGTAATAATTAGGGAATTGTTGGTCAAATACATCATAAATGGTAGCTGTACCAATAATGAATAAACCTAACATCCAGAAATTTTTAATTTTAAAGATAGATAAGATTGTTTCTTTTGTTAATGGTTCAGACTTTTGCTTAGATTCTTGATCAGTATTATCAATGTTACTTGTGTTAACTTTTGCCGTGAATAGTAAAACAGCAAGAATTATTGCTGATAATGAGGAGATCCAGAAAATACTACCAGGATTCATTACGAATAAAACTCCACCTACAAATGTCGCAGTTGCACCTGCAATTGATCCAAATAACCGAGCGCGTCCATATTCAAATTTGTTCGTACGACTTGCCCTTTCGATATAGGATTCAACTACACCTACACCACCATAGAATACAAAGCTTAAATAGATACTGCCAAGGATGGCACCAACAAAAATATTAATGTCTAATAGAGGAATAAAAACATAGCTAAAGAATGGTCCCATAAACATTGCTACACAAACAACTGTTGCAAATAAGTTTTTCTTAAATACTAATTTATCCGAAAGGATTCCGAAAAACGGTTGATAACATAAAGCAATTAATGACATAGCTGAAAAGACATAGCCAGATTCCTTAGCTGTTAAACCTGCTTGTTCTTCCAACCAAATTGGTAAAAAGGTTAATACTGTAGCCCAGATGAAAAAATAGAAGAAAAATAACCCTCCAAAGTTCCAAAAATTCTTCTTGGTTCCCTGCATTTTAAACGCTCCTTTAAAGTTCGAATTGGCTTTCTCATATATAGACTGGCAGTAGAAACCATAAAATAATAATGAAAAGCAGTTCAGCTGCCATTATGTATCATAAAAATATATAAGATTGAAGTAAATCGAAGTATAGCTTCAATGATAGATAAGCTTATAAATCTGTATATGGTACAGGTTTGCCAAAATTAGGCGTTCCGTCTTCATTCCAGTGAATAGCTTGAGCTTTTGTATGACGATTTGGATCATACAGTGGATCACCGATAATTTCTGTATAGTCACGGCAATGATAGATAAGAATATCTTCTTTGCCATCTTCACTTACTGTAAATGAATTATGACCAGGTCCATATTGATGATTTTCTAAATTGCTTTGAAATACAGGCTGTGGAGATTTTATCCATGATTTTGGATCTAATAAATTTGCATTTGATTTAGCAGTGAGCATACCCATGCAATAATTTTCATCTGTTGCACTTGCAGAGTAAGTTAGGAAGATACGATCATGTTTCTTTAAAATAGCAGGTCCTTCATTTACCCAAAAACCTCTAATTTCCCAGTCAAATTCAGGTTTTGAAAGCATTACTGGGTTTCCTTTAATTGTCCAAGGGTTTTCCATTTCTGCTATATAGATATTTGAATTCCCTTTGATTTCTGGGTCCTTTTGTGCCCACACGTAATAAAGTAAATCATTATGTTGGAAAGTCGTTGCATCTAGGGAAAATGTCTCCATATTCGTTTTAACCTGTCCTTTTTCAATCCAATTTGGACTCATAGGGTTTTCTGAATCATTTTCAATTACATACATTCTATGTGTGAACATGCCATTTTCATCTAACTCTTCGGTATCCGTCGCTGCAAAATACACATACCATTTGTTATTAATAAAATGTAATTCTGGGGCCCAAATTAATTTACTCATTTCACCTTCATTATGCTTTAACCAGACTGTTCTCGGTCGTGCAAACCCTAATCCTTGAATCGTTTTTGCACGTCGAATTTCGATACGATTATAAGCTGGAACAGAAGCAACAAAATAGTAATAACCATCTGTATGCTTATAAATCCACGGATCAGCTCTTTGGATAACGATTGGATTCATATATTCGTAGTTAGTTTTCATTTTACATTCCCCCAATTTCAGATTAATCAAAATAAAGAAAGCGCTTACTATTATGAAATATATAATTAATACGTACAAATGTCAATATTAAAAGAATTAATACGTACAAAAATGTACGTACAAATAAATGGTTTATTGTTATGAGAGCGGATTTATTTCGGAGAATTCATTTATAAAAACCGATGTTTTTTTGTTCAAACTATCGGAAGAAAAGAATAAAATCCTCCAATAATGGAAGGTTTACTTTAAATCGAATTTGTTAATTCTTGAATAACTAAAGGAATAGAAACTGTTTAGCTACTGCAGTAAGCTTGCCTGTCCATTCAAAAAATAACAAAGAACCTTTACTGCAGTAAAAGATCAGTAGTTGGGGAGGTAAGGTATGATTGTTTTTTATTATGTTTGGACTTGACCTAGTCGCATATATTCTTCATGAACTGGATGAGAGACCTAAAGGTGTCCAAAGGACTAAGTAGAACGACTGTGGGATCAGTGCGAGATTAAAGAATGAGATGTCTTATTTTTTAAAAAGGATGAGCACGAGTTCAATAATGGTTCCATTTATTATGTCAGGCATTATGACCAAGTTGTAGATATTTGTATATTATATTGCTACTGTAAAATATAATTATTTGAAAATTTAGATATATGTAAGTTCATTTCTACATTTATAAGAGTCTACGCATTACAAAGTTAGCCAAATAGCATAGAGGAGAGAAAATATTTGAAGAAAGATTACTCATATCGAGAGAAAAAAGTAATGACTATGAAAACTGTTACTGAAATGACTGGACTTTCTGAGAGGCAAGTTCGTTATTATGAAACTCAAAAGCTTATCTTTCCTGCACGTACTTCCTCTCGTACCCGTAGATATTCTTTTTCTGATATTGAAACACTAATGGATATTGCAGAAAAAATAGAGGAGGGAGTTCTCACACGCGAGATTCGAGATGATTTTGATAAGAAGAGAAAAAAGATACGCATAAAATAAGTATTAGTTAAATAAATACTCATTGCCTGTCCACTTAAACCACTTAACTTGCTGTTAAAGAGATTACATTGTCCCAAGTAAAGACCTTTAAATATACGTAAGTTCCAAAAGAATGAGGTATGGAGGAAAGGAGACAATAACATGAAAATATTTATAGGTAAGGTTTTTAAAAATTGTATGTGTTCAGTTGAATTCATTTATCTATATGCGTTGCTCTCTTTTGTAGAATTACAAGTTGTTATCATAAAATCACTGCCAATGAGGTAGTTTTTCGCCTTTAAAGATGTATAATATATATATCTTTGGTAAAAGGTGAAAATGGCGCAAACAACGCTTTATAGAACAAATAGATGATCATTCGTGTTATACTATAGTTGGGAATAATACGTGAATCATTTAATGTGTTCAACGTAGCAAAAAGCCACTTGTAGTCTACAAGTGGCTTTTACTTATATACATAGCGATAAGGCCTCACAAGGGAAAACAGTTATGTTTAAACGATATAAGCCTCCATCAACGTTGATGGGGGATTCTTTATGCTATGCACGTGTTTCTTTTTATTTAAATCATAGAAAAAAAGAAGGATGGACGCCATTCTTCCTTTAGCCACGATTCTACAATTGTCTTAGAAACGTCCGCCGCCAAGTTGTTGCTCAGCCATTTGTACAAGACGCTTTGTAATTTCGCCACCTACAGATCCGTTTGCACGAGCAGTTGTATCAGGACCCAGGTTAACACCAAACTCACTAGCGATCTCATATTTCATTTGGTCAATTGCTTGTTGAGCACCAT
>Ga0209463_1002509_pt1 | contig 10073 bp, 6 predicted proteins | sample AgamicMgSfrz_FD_187169 | JGI IMG/M metagenome (GOLD analysis project Ga0209463, IMG submission 187169) | Agave microbial communities from Guanajuato, Mexico - Mg.Sf.rz (SPAdes) (version 2) | ecosystem: Host-associated > Plants > Phyllosphere > Phylloplane/Leaf | place: Guanajuato, Mexico... | reverse complement strand
ATCCAAGCGGGCGGTAATACGTCCAATGCGGGCGGAACATTCAGCCCGAACCTCAAGGAAATCCTCGGTGTAAAGAATGACGGTACCAAAACGAACTCTGCAGGTAACTACTGCGAAGTATCTCTCCGTGCAAACATCCCCGCAACAGCGACCGCAGGTAACGTAGACTTCCTCACTCGTGTTGCTTACCAGTACGTGTAAAACATAAAACATTCCAATGCAATGGGAGGTAGCAAAAATGTCAGGGTTTCAACGGGAACAATCGCCTGTTGACCAGGACTTCATATGGGTAGCGGATTACTACGATGGCACTCACTTGGCGGAGTTTGACTTCGTGACCAAGCAAGAGAACAGCTTCTACGCTATCCAACGAGACCGCTTGATGCGGTTCGGCATGGTCGGTCATGGTCACAGGCTTTCCTTTGAAGTCGATGGCACCTTTTATCTTTCGGGACGAGCGGTAGAGCTGATCTACCGCACGAAGGATAAGGATTATCGACTCACAGGTAATGTCGCTAATAACTACAACGACATCATTACTTACAAAGACGCAGAAGCGGTAACAAACATCACCGCAGTACCAAATCAAGAGGGCGGCTTTAGCTCGACAATCACTCAATTTAACTTCGGCTATAAGGCAGCTATTGAAGTCGAAGGTGTTCGGTTTGGAATCAAGGCGTTGGTTCAGATTCCTCACAGACAAGCCATGACTCTGCATGTCCGTCTAGTTACGGATGTAGATTTGGACGGCGAACTCGTGATGAGGGTGAACGGTATTCGGGAACATGTTTTTCATGCTCCACTGCAAGCAGAAATAGGAGGTGAGCTGAATTGGCAAGTACAGTAGACTACAACGAACTATACCGCATCTTTGACGATGTAGCATTCGATGATCGAGGGTTCGCAGAGCAAGAGGTGATCCGAGATTACACCATGGTTGTTAAGCGAGGGAAGACGGTTATTGAGCAATACAATAAACCTGTTGAAATCCTGCTTAACGGTGTCTGGACAAACCTGCATACGCTGTTCGAGGTAGAGAACGAAGAGTTCTTCCTTCAATACCCAGAGGAACTAATGACTCGTGAGCACCGGATTCGCTACACACACTACCTGAACTTGACTCGGACTCACATGCTTCTGGAGCAAGAGAACACGATCATCATTGACACCAAGGATTGCTCTGGTATCCGGCTCCGTGGGCGGGACTACCATAAACATGTCATGGAGAAAGAAGAAGAACATGCGATTCCGTTCGTTCGTAACTTCTCGTGGGTAGATGGTGCATCGGATATCAGCGGCGTGATCATCCTTCCTCGTGACGACTACGACCGTGTGTACACGGTATCTGACCTTGACGGAGACGGAGAAGCAGACTTGATCTTCTTGGATTCGAAGGAAGAGACAGGCGGGGTTCGTCCTTACTACGAGAAGAAAGACGGTAAGACGTACATGTACCTGAATCACTTCTCTGGCGGGGCAGGTACACAAGACAGCCCGTACATCATTTCTACGGACAAGGAATTGAACGATATCCGAAATAACTTGGCAGCATGGTACGCCCTAGATAGAGATATCGTCATGTCCTCTTATAATACTGGTGAGGGTTGGGTACCCATTCCGACATTTAGCGGAACACTTGATGGTCGTGGTTACCAAATCAAGGGACTGTACATGAATAAGTCATCCGCCAACTACGGTGGACTGTTCTACACAATCTCTTCCGGTACGGTTCGTAACTTACGTATCACAGATGCCACCATTTACTCAAACCCTGCCAATCCAGCAATAAGCAACGTATACTGGGGAGTTCTCACAGGGTACATGTCAGGAAGTGGTGGTTTAATTGAAAAATGTTCGGTTTCTGGTAAGCTTGCCGGGCAAGTAAATGTGCAGATGGGGAACGCTGGAGGATTAATCGGGCGTATTGCTGCAGGTACCATTCAAGATTGCTTCTCTTCTGTAGATGTCTCGTCTTACGGGGATACTGTAGGAGGTTTCGTAGGAGCCTTCACGGGTGGTAACATCTACCGTTGTATGTCCATCGGAAAGGTAGAAGACATGACCATCGCTAAATCAAACGTGAACCAAGGCGGGTTTCTAGGTTCAGGAGATAACGCAAATCTACAATACAACTTCTGGGACATTGAAAAGTCAGGTAAACTCAACAATCCAGTAGGTGCTGATCCGACAAGGATTAGAGGGCTTACAACAAACCAGCTGAGGGACGTCAATCAGTTTCTTTCGTTCAATGGGCCAACAGGAGGTAACGGTTACTGGGACTTTGACATCAATTGGATTTACGGTGACGACCTGAATAAAGGTTACCCGGAGATTAGGGTGTTTAAGAAGTATGCTTTAGGAAAAGGTACTGCAGGAGACCCCTTCATGATTTACACCGAAGAAGACCTGAACCAAGTACGTCAATTCCTTTGGGCATCTTTCAAAATGGGCGATGATGTTAAAATGACTAAGCACCAGACGGGTGCAGGGTTCATACCAATTGGTCTGGATGCGGCGACTGGGCCGAAATCTTTCACAGGAACGTTCGATGGGAACGGTAGGTATATTGCCAATCTGTTCATTAATGCCTCTTCTCAGCAGTACTACGGACTATTCCGTTATGTGTCTGGAAAAGCTGTGATCAAAAATCTGGAACTTGTAGATTTTAACATTACAGCGGGAGCCTACACAGGAACCCTAGTGGGCAGACTCGACAGTTCTACAGTCAGTAACTGCCGTGCCGAGAAGTACCAGAATGCAGTCCTTGATGTTCGGGGAGCTTATGGTGGGGGGTTAGTTGGTTATGCTATTCTATCTACCATTGAAGACAGTTATGTGGGAAGAATAACACTGAAAAGCAGCGGTAACTACACTGGAGGTATCTTGGGAGTATCCACGAACACTTCTACCGTTCGTCGATGCGTAGTCAGAACAGTAATGGATTTGTTCTCATCTACCTACGCAAGTGGTGTGGTAGGTTTGTGGGAATCAAACAACGGCACTATTGAAAACATCTACGTGGACTGTGTAATCACGAATACTGCATCTACTTCAGGAGTCGTCGGCTACTTCGGTTCCCATGCTGCCGTCGTCTCCATAAAGAATATCATCATCGCCGCAGTTGTTAACAACACGAGTAGTACTTACGGGGTCTACGTTAGCCCTAGCACCAGCTACACCCAACCTGTTGGGGCAGAGATTTACTTCGACAAGGAAACTATGCAGACAGTCTCAGCTTCTAACATAAGTGCGATAGGTGTTGCTAAGGCAACTGCAGAAATGAAACATCCAAGCATCCTTACGAATGTATCTTGGAACTCAGGCGTACTTTGGGATTTTGGCTCCAAGGACTTAAATGGCGGATATCCCTACCTTAAGGCTCAGATTCCTCTTGACCTTCCGATCCTCGGATTCCGTAATGAGTTTGGTAAGTACTTTGCTGATAAGAACGGTAACCTGCTTCGGTACCTGGAGTACGGAACGCTTATCGCAGGTCAAACCTCCCCTGCCAAACCTGTCTGGCTCCAAAACAATGCGAACTTCTCCATTGTGCTACCTAAAGTTTGGGTTGACTTACCAACGGTAGCCACAGGGATCAAAGCAGAACTATCCATGAGCGATAACCCGTTTACCCCTCTAGCGGAGATCGAGTTCAATGGTACCTACAAGACAGGCGAAGCTGCCAAGTTCTTCGTGAGATTCAGTTCCGATGTGACCGTCAAGGTCGGTGGAACCTTCGATCTTAGAGCCAAGGCTAGTCCGGTTTAATCCCGCTTAGGCGGGGTTATCCAATACAATGGGTGACAGCACATGTCCTATTTACTTGACAGTCTTGTCCTAAGTCTCCACGCATCCTTTGCACAGGATGGAGTCACCAGGGGTGTGAACTCCATTCCAACCACACAGTGGTTCGACATCAGCGGAAAAGGAAATCACGGGACTCTGAATAACTTTGCCTACAGTTCAACAGGAGGTAGTGGTTGGGTAGGCGAGAACACAACAGAAGACCCTTTCACCCTTTCCTTTGATGGCAAAGGTAGTAACGTTACATGCGGTAGTGCCAGTATACTTGGTCCTACCGCATCTGTTTCATTTGAAGCATGGTTTTACTATGCAGGAGGAACAGGGGTTATCCTTGACTCCGGTTACATTACAGGGACTCAAGGATACGCCATCTTTTTCGATGACACTAGGCAGCTTACTGTCGGATTTAATTCTCCAACCAAGACTGCTACTGCCAAACTAGGCGAAAAAGACCCAGGTTGGTACCATGTCGTAGGTTCTTACGACAACTCGACGAATGACTTCTACGTTTACCTGAATGCGGCACCGGAAGCCTATCGTCTAGCTCAGAGCGGAGTATACCCTAACCCTCCAATTGAATTGACGTTGGGTAAGCAAAGTGGGCAAGACCTCCTTTTCTTTAAAGGAAGAATCCCTGTTGTAAGAGTATACCAGAAGGCGCTAAACGGTCTTGAGGTATCGGAAAATTACCAATCCGGTTACATTCTGATTGACGATGTGACTAACTTAAACGGGCATGTTAACGTTCCGCCATACTCTTATTTGCCTTCTAGCATGAAGGTGGGGGCAATTGATAAGGTTAGTGCGAAGTACGACATCGTCAGGGTGGAGCAGGAAAACTTAACCTCCAACGTGACCGTTCAGAAGTATTTAACCTTCCCAGGTAATCTCTCAGTCAATCCTACAGGCTTTGTATCTATTTCCTACGGCGTCTTGTCGTATGATCCAGTAGAGCTTCCATCCGTACTCCGAGTACCGGAGAGGTACGACCTACTCTCTACAATGAATATACATCGGTCGGAGATCGTAGCACACTACGGTATCATTGCACTAGGAGATTCAGCCCTTCAAGGTAATTTACAAGTCTATAACTACAGGTCACTGAGATCAAACATTGTAGTGGCTCCAATTGCACGGATGGGGATTTTGTACTCCTTCTTTGACGGTAAGTACTTTAAAGGTGCTGACCTGCAGTCTAAGATTAACGTACTTAATGCGAACCCACCGGCTCCGGTAGTGCTAGAAACCAAAGCACGAGTCAGCTACCGCCACATGGCACCATCAGGTTCCGAAGACTTACAAAGTAGTGTATCTGTTAAAGCCACAGGTAACTTGAAGAGTAACATCGCTGTCAGTCCGGCGTCCAAACTTACTGTTCATTACTGGATGAACGGGCAAGTCGCACAAGATGAAATGACTGCCAGTGTAACCGTAGCAAACTCAGGAAACCTCAAGTCCCGCCTGTTGGTCACACCTGCTTCCACGCTTACTGTAAGGTATGACTTGGATAAGGCAGGGCAAGCGGATCAACCTGCGAACATTAACGTCAACTCAGTATCCCAGCTGCCTTCAAGAATCACTGTAGGCACATACACGTGGATGCGGAACCGTTATACAATCCAAGGAATCGAGATCAGTGATCTCCCAAGTACCTTGGGCATCAAGGAAGTAAGCCACCTAAAAGGTCATCTCTTTATCTCTTCCGAAGCCAGGCTGACCGCTAAGTACAACATCAGCGGTATTTATTCGGACGATTTAAAATCACGACTTTCAGTTCGGGAAGTAAACGATCTTAAGTCAAGATTGGCGATCACTCCGTATGCGGCTATGACCGTACGGTACGGGATACACCCATTCTCGTTCGATGACATGCCTTCAACCTTTACGGTAAGGGAAGTAAAGGACTTACCTTCAAGAGTCCTGATCCGTCCATTTACCAACATGGCTGTTCGCTACATTGTAGAAGAGAGACCAAACCGCATTGTCGAACTTAATGTAATTCAAGATGCGTTCGTCCGTGAAGGACGGCCAACACTGAACTACGGCAAGCAAACGGGAATGATGGTCGGACGATCTGCAGCTGATCAAGAGAGATATCGTGGGTATGCTTCATTCGACATTTCTTCCATCCCTAAAGTCAACACAGAAATCGGTAAAGCGTTGCTTAAGCTGTATTTCACGGGGGCGGATGTCAAGGGAGCTGTTAAACTTCAAGTCATTGAAGCCACAGACACTTGGAATGAAACCACGATTACATGGTCCAACCAACCCTATCCGTATGTACAGCCGTACACTGGATTCGAGACCACACAAGATGCCGGAGGTTCCCGAGGATATGTAGAGTTTGATGTGACGGAGTTAACCAGAGACTGGTATGCCGGAACTAAGAAGAACAACGGCTTCATCATCAAGCTTCTGGACGAGAACAACGACACAGTCAAAACGTTCGCAACCAAAGAACAGCTGGAACATCCTCCCAAGCTTGAGATCACGTACTACGACATGCAGGTGTACACTCCCGGCTATGACAATATGGACGGTAGTATTACAGCTAGACAGTCCGCTTCCAAAGACCTCAAGTCGCACGTAAGACTCGTTAACCGCAACCAGAAGGACGACTTCAAAGGAAGCATGAGAGTCCGTGACAAGAAAACCATGTACTCTTCCATTACAGTATCCAGACCGGATACAGTAGGTAATGTGAAGGTGCGGCGGAAGTGGCAAGACGATCTCGACAGTGCCCTAGCTGTAAGGAATACAGTAGAGGATGAAGAGATTACCGGTTCAATTACGGTTAGCAAACCGGACTTGCCTGTAACCTTTACAATCCCTCAGAGATCTGAACTGCCAGGTAGCGTAGCTGTTAGAACATTCGTGGTAGACACGCCACCACTGAAAGGTTCCATTACAGTCAGCAGACCGGACACATTCGGGGACATGGTCATCCGAGTAGGTACACATGGAGATCTTCCGTCATCTGCGTACGTCAACCAGAACTACCTGATTGGTAGAGTGGAAGTCCTTCGAGGACAGAATCTCCCAGGTAAGGTGGGCGTCAGAGTAAACGGTGACCCAAGCGACTTGCCTTCATCACTCACCGTACCTTATAGCGATAATCTGGATTCGTCCGTTGTCGTTAACAAGCTATGGATGCACGGTAGCGTTGAGCTGAAAGTGTTCAAGCACTTGGAAGCCAATGTGAAAGTAAGGGCGTGGGGCGTACCTGCAGACCTGCCAGGTAACCTGTTTATCCGGCTTACAGATGACCTAGACTCTCACGTCAAAGTCAGTCCAATCAGTCAGCGTCCAGGGCACTTGTTTGTAAGGTCTCCGTATCTTGCCGGTAACGTTAAAATCCCGTACTCGGTAGAAGAGGACTTCCCGTCCTCAGTAGCGGTTCGGGTAGATGGATACGCAGACTTAGCATCTAGCATCTTCGCTAATGCTCACTATGTAGACTCGGACGGAGAGATGAACTTAGGTTCCTCCATTGCCGTTCGTGGCGAACATCACGAAGACCTTCCTTCCAACCTTACAGTTCGACTCTCAGATGACAGTGACCTACCTGCCAACCTCTTCATCAAGGCATTAGGTATTAGCGATCTGAAAGGTTCGGTAGCAGCTCGTAAGTACAGGGACAGCGATAAGGACGGCCATGTAGCTGTTCGTGGCAAAGACTTTGCCCATCTGCCTGGTCAGATTGGCGTAAAAGGTTGGGGTGCCGATGATCTTGATACACACATCGGCATTCGTCGAGACTCCTTTAAGAACCTGAACAGTAAGATTGCGGTCAGACAGTTTGACGCAAGCGATCTCCTGAGTGTCTTCATCGGCATTCAGCAGCACTCTAGCTTACCGGGTTCGATTCTCGTATCCCCGTGGGCGGTCATGTCAGCAAGATACAATGACACGATCACACCTGCTGTTGCAGACCTGCAGTCCTCCGTATTCGTACGTGAGGTGCGTTTCCTCCCAGGTAACATTAAGGTCACTGCAGAGCACCAAATGTCTGCACGGTACGATATTATCTCTGTGGATCACTCTGAAATCCCTGCAAGTGTTTCTATCGCTGAATGGAGCCAGTTCGACGGTCACGTCTCTGTAAGACGAGATGACAAAGCTGACCTGCCTGGTAGAGTAAGCGTATGGGAGAAGAGTCTTCTGGAAGGTAGCGTTACCGTTAGACAGGTCGGAGACGACGATCTGGACGGACACATTGCCGTAAGGCAGTGGGGGCAAGACGATCTCAAATCCCACGTTGCAGTTAGACGTTCGGATCACAGCGATCTGGATTCCCATCTGGCCGTACAGCTCGGTCTGTGGGGCGACTTGCCAGGGGACATGGACATCAAGATTCCTAGCGACCTACCATCATCCATTGAGGTACTTGCTAACGATGGCTATGTATTCATCATGTAAACAAAAGAAAACCTACCCTTTATTGGGTAGGTTCTTTTTGTTTTTATCTAAGTGGTCATTTTTTCTGACGCACCATTTCTTTGATGTTTTGAGAGTGAGAGGGCTGCCAGAGGTCATATCACCATACCCGACGAAATCGAAGAATAGTTTATCCTTTTTTCTATTTTCTTCGTTTCCCGGATGCTTGCAGTAGTACTTCTTACGTCCCAACCTGTTCCGCTGAGTCTGCATTCTACCTATCTGCTCTAAGTGAGGGCAGTACTTACATTGAATAGTCATTTTGTTTATCACCCTCCGGCTCTAGTCTATTGTTTTGTCAAAGCTCTTAAGTACTTCATCATAGTCAGCACCAGCACGAGCCTTTTTAACCCATTCCGGTTCTTCACCAGGCTTTCCATCCCAAGTCATGTTACCTGTGTCCATTACAGCCTTAACTCGGATGTCAGTTGTGTCGTTAGCTTTAGATTTGCGGTAGTACTCTGCTACCATAGAGGCCAGCATGTTGTGAACACCTATATCATTAATGTTATATTTCTCTGCGATGTCTTGAATTGCGGATTTGATCTCTACCTCGGCTTGTTTATATGCTTGGAAATCTTCCATTCTCATTACCTCCTAATTTTGGTTTGTTTCTGCTTTTTCATGGTGTATGTAGGGTACTGGGAGGGCTATTCCCAGTTGTTTCAAGATTCTCACGACTTCGACCGGCTTGCGTGCAACTTGCTCTCCTGATGTCAAAACGCTACCTCCTACGTGTGATGTACTGGGAATATCTACCTATAATGTACCTGATTAGCCCAGTGGGTGGTACTTATCAAAGTTGTTCCGCTTCACTTTCTTATTGATATGAGCGTAGATTGATGTGGTTTCAATCGACTCATGACCAAGAAGTTGCTGAACCTGAGCCATGTCAATACCGTTGTCCATCAAGTGAGTTGCGTAGCTATGACGGAAAACGTGGGGGCTGACCTTAGCAGGATCAAGACCTGCATCCTCACCAATAGTCTTCACTAGCTTAAGGATACTTCTGCGATCCATGTGACGGTTAGGATCAAAACGGTGTGGGAAGATATAACCTGATTCTATCCCGGTTTCTTTTAAATATCTACCCAAAAGTTCTATACAACTCTTGTGAATCGGATTGTCCCGATCCTTACGCCCTTTACCGAAGATATGAATGAACGCTTCCTCGAAGTCAATGTCTTCTACCTCTAAAGCAGCTACCTCTGAAACCCTTCCTCCAGAACCGTAAAGAAGATTGATGATCAGCTCACTCTTAAGCCCCTTTTTCTTCGACTCTTCAAGGATAGCATTAACCTCGTATTGCGGAAGAAATTTAGGCAGAGATCGACCACGCTTTGTCGTCTTCACGCTGATAGGTGACTTTTCAATTACCTCTAATTCTTCAATGAGGTAATTGTAGTAGGACTTCAAGGATACGATGAAACGATTGATCGTACTTCTTGATCTGCCAAGCTCTGACAGGTGACTAATAAACTCTTTGACTTGCTCTTTAGTAACTGCTTCGTAATCTTCCGGGGTGCTGTTCAGGTATGTGAAGAAGGTGTCAATATCTTTCAAGTAGGAAGCGACAGTGTTAGGGGATAGTTCCTTTTCGATAGTCAAATATTTTTCATATATGGATAGTTTGCTCATGAATTTTCCTCCTGTTGCTGTTCTTGTTAATGTCATAATAACAAGTATTATGGGAACTGTCAACAGGTAGATATAAATAGAATCAGAGGGTGGGTGAGAAGATGGAGCCGGTAACATTAACAGCAATCATAGGTGGAGTCGTTACTGTCGTAACAGGATACCTGACATACCTCGGTGCCAAGAACTCAGCTAAG
>Ga0209463_1002506_pt1 | contig 10086 bp, 6 predicted proteins | sample AgamicMgSfrz_FD_187169 | JGI IMG/M metagenome (GOLD analysis project Ga0209463, IMG submission 187169) | Agave microbial communities from Guanajuato, Mexico - Mg.Sf.rz (SPAdes) (version 2) | ecosystem: Host-associated > Plants > Phyllosphere > Phylloplane/Leaf | place: Guanajuato, Mexico... | reverse complement strand
ATTTCTTTGAGATCGGTGGACATTCGTTACTTGCCATTCAGCTTTTTAATCGCATTCAAGAAGATTTTGACGTTGAATTGCAAATTGAAGATATGTTTGATGATCCTACGATATCTGGTCTTTCAAAGCAAGTAGAAGAAGCCTTAGAAAGTATGCGAGAATTAGAAAATGAACTAGTGGAAACTTCAGATGAAGAGATTGAAGAGATACTCAAAGAGCTTGAGGGAGAGTCTCTAGATTTAGAAAAGTTTTTCACAAATAAAGGATAAAGGTGGGAGTAATTTGGTTGATCAATTGCAAATAACAGAAGTTACATCAATTGATGCGAAAATGCTAGACGATTTGGCTGATTTATTAATTGATGTTGTTGACGATGGGGCTTCAATCGGCTTTTTACCACCGTTAAGTAGGGAAGAGGCAAAAGAATACTGGGAGAGTGTGTTGGTTTCTGGCGTAATTTTGTGGGCTGCTAAATTAGAGGATAAGTTGTGTGGAACAGTTCAATTACACCTTTCACTAAAGGAAAATGGAACTCATAGAGCTGAGGTGGCGAAGCTAATGGTCGATACTCAACAACGTAAAAAAGGGATTGGAAGAGAGCTAATGACCATCTTGCAAAGTCGGGCTAAGTTAGAGGATATAAAACTTTTAGTCTTGGATACCAGACTAGGTGATCCGTCCAACACATTATATAAGTCTCTTGGATATGTTGAAGTTGGAAAGATCCCGAATTACGCTAAATCTGCTGATGGGAAATTAGAAGCCACTGTATTTTATTACAAAGAAATTTAAAAATTATTTAAGCAGTCCTCCTAATCATTTTTAGATTGGGGGTCTGCTATCAATTCTGACAGTGGATTGTAAATAGCTTTGGATAGAAGAGCCTCTGTCATGATAAATCATACAGCAATATGAAATGCTAAATGCGAAAGAAAGGGTGGAAGGTATGAACCAGACTGTACCGTTAGAACGTATATCTCGAACACAATCTCTTCCTCTTACTGTGGAACAATACCGGCTTTGGTTTCTCAGTCAATTGGAACCTGATAGTATTCATTTCAATATTAATTTAGCTTTTAGAGTAAAAGGAGTACTACAGAGTGAGATTTTAGAAAAGAGCTTAAATGAAATTGTTAGCCGGCATGATACACTGCGCACGGTTTTTCAAACTAGGGGAAATGAGCCGGAGCAGATTGTTCTTGATAAACTATGGATTCCTATTCAGAAAGTAAACTTGAGGAGGACTCAGGTAGAAGATCGTGAGTCTCAAGCCATTGCTCTAATGGATGAAGAAATACAAAAACCATTTTTATTGGAGACAGGCCCACTCTTAAGTTTATCGATGTACCAACTAGAGGATGAAGATCAGTTTTTGTTATTTAAGATTCACCATATTATTGCCGACTTTGTATCGTTAGAGAAGTTAATTCAAGAACTTGGATTTTTTTATAATTCCTATGTCCAAGGAAAAATGAGTACACTTCCTTCACTCCCTATTCAATTTGTTGATTATGCATATTGGCAACAGCAGAATACCAAAGGAAACGTGTACCAGAAACAATTGAAATATTGGAAGGAAAAACTAGGATATGATCTTCCAGTTCTGAGAATGCCATTGGATCGTCCTAGACCCGTCGCTATGACGCACAATGGAGAGCGAATACGCATGAAAATTCCTGCTGAAATTACGACAGCTTTAAAGGAATTGAGTCGTAAGAGTGGCGTTACGATGTTCATTACGATGCTGGCAGCATATCAAACATTACTATACCGATACACTGGTCAGGAAGATCTATGTGTAGGGACTTCAATTTCTAGTCGTAATCGCCCTGAGTTGCAGAATTTAATTGGTCTTTTTGCTAACACCCTCGTATTGCGGAACAACTTAGAGGGGAATCCAACGTTTGCAGAGGTGCTGAAGCGCACACGTAAAGTTGCTTTTGGTGCATTTGCACATAAAGATATTCCTTACGAAAAATTAATTGAAGAGCTAAAAACAGAGCGGAACATGAGCCATAATCCCTTCTTCCAGACCATGTTAACCTATCTCACGGCCCAAGATGAAGAAGATCAGCCTTTTCAGGGTATAGAAATGGAGACTCATGATCTTAAAAAGAAGGCAAGCGCCCTGGAATTGAGCTTCACCATAACTGAGCAGAATGACGAATTGGTATGCTCTATGGATTTTAATACTGATCTATTCAATACTGAAACCATTCATCGTCTGTTAAAACACTTCTTAAACGTATTACAGGCTTGCGTAGATAATCCACAACAACCGATTTCAGAAATTCTGCTGTTATCCGAAACAGAAGAGCAACAACTTGTTGAAAAGTGGAGTGGTAGAAACAAGGTTAAACAGTTACCAGATGCAAGTGTTCATGAACTGTTTTCCCAAAAAGCCACTAGCACTCCGGATGCAATCGCTGTAAGGTTTCAAGATCAACAGTATACCTATCGAGAACTGGATGAACGTTCTAATCAACTTGCCAATTACTTAATTAATAAGGGACTAGGTCCCCGTAAGTTAGTCGGAATTTGCATGGAACGTTCACTAGACATGGTGGTTGGGCTTTTAGGAATATTAAAAGCAGGCAATGCTTATGTTCCAATTGACCCGTCTTACCCTCAGGAACGCAAGGTATTTATGGTTAAGAACTCTGAAGTTGAAATTCTACTTACTTTAGATTCAGAAGTAAAGAATTTAAGTAGTGAACAGTGTACGGTTATTTCTATCAATGACGAGTGGGAATTGATCGGACAGGAATCACGTGAAGCAAGCAAATTAAAGGTAGAATCAGAAGATTTAATGTACGTTATTTATACTTCTGGTTCCACGGGGAAACCTAAAGGAGTTATGGTATCACATAAAGGAGTAGTTAACCATTGCTTTAACATAGTAGACCGATTTAAACTTAACCATCAAGATCATGTGCTACAGTTCACTTCGATTAGTTTTGATGTTGCTGTGCAAGAAATATTCCCTACTTTACTAACGGGTGCTACTTTGGTTCTTTGGAAAGATAAATATATCTCCGAAGGTAGCGAGTTTTTAAATTGGGTTGGGCAAGAAAAAATTTCAGTATTAAATACGACGACTGCCTACTGGAGTACCCTTGTAGCTGATCTGAAATATGAACGTGCCATTTTACCTTCTAGTTTAAAATTAGTCATCGTCGGTGGAGAAAAGGTCTTACCAGAAACATATATGACATGGAAAAACGTTACGAATGGTAAAGTGAGATGGATCAATGACTATGGACTGACGGAAACAACAATAACTGCTACTATGTTTGAACCAGATGCCGAATGGGATCCGCAGAAAGTGGTTCCTATAGGGACTCCACTAGATAACGTAGAAATCTATATTCTAGATAACAGTCAAAGACCTGTGCCTATCGGCGTTTACGGAGAGTTATACATTGGTGGGATAGGCGTAGCTAAAGGATATTGGGGACGTCCAGAACTGACGAAGGAGCGATTTGTAGTAAATCATTTCTCTGAAAATTCAGTTGATAAATTGTATAAAACAGGGGATCAAGCACGTTTTCTTTCCGATGGTACTATAGAGTTTTTGGGACGCTTGGACGATCAAGTTAAGATTCGTGGATATAGGATAGAAATTGGTGAAATTGAGGCTGCAATAGAGCAATATGGTAAGATATCTCAGTCAGTTGTTGTTCCTTTTAAACTAGCAAATGAAAGCACACAGTTGGCAGCATATGTTGTATCAGACGATTCTGCAGTTAGAATTGATGAGCTTAGAAGTTTCTTAAAGAGTAGATTACCAGATTACATGGTTCCTTCACATTATGTTGTGATGGATCAGATTCCATTGACTGTAAATGGAAAAGTGGATGAGGCAGCACTTCCGAAACCGGAGTTGCACGCTATTAAATCCAAAGAATATGTTGCTCCACGAACGCCATCTGAACAAATTGCTGTCTCAATATGGACGGGCTTGCTAGATTATCCTGACATCGGAGTTATGGATAACTTCTTTGAAGTTGGAGGGAACTCATTGTTGGCGACTCAAATTGTATTACAGGCAGCAACTAAGTTTGAGTGCAATGTTCCTCTAAGAGTTTTGTTTGAATATCCAGTCTTAGCAGATTGGGTAGCAGAAATTGAACGCATAAAGTTACTTGAGGCATCGAAAGGTACTAAGCTGAATTCTGAAAAATGCATCGTAAAACTTCAACAAAAAGGAGATAAGACTCCACTTTTCTTCATCCATCCTGTGGGAGGTACGGTAAGTTGTTATTTTACGCTTGCACGTCAGCTTGGAGAAGACCAACCTTTCTATGCTTTCCAAGATCATGGGTTTGTTGAGAAGAACTCCACATTAGACTCAGTAGAGAAAATGGCAGATCATTACCTTAAAGAAATTCTTGAAGTACAGCCTGAGGGTCCATATCGCTTAGGGGGATGGTCTATGGGTGGCTTCATTGCTTATGAAATAGCCAGTAAGCTCAAGGAAGATGGTCATGAGGTTATTCAGTTAGCTATTATTGATAGTTATTTGTCTAAGAATAGAGATGCAACCGAAGATTCAATTTTCTACAACTTCATTAGACAATTAGCTGCACTGACAGGAAAAACAATTTCTGATTCAATAATCTCGTCTTGGCAGGAGTTGAATATTGATCATGCGTCTATGTGCAAGGAACTTGAAGCATTTGGATTAGTCCCACTTGGAACATCCACTGAGCATATACGTCGTTTGATTGATATTTATAAGAATACAGCACGTGCATTTCACAAATATATTCCTTCAAAACGACCTAAACTGGAAATTGCAAATGTGCAATTGTTCCGTGCAGGAGACTCTCCTGAAGGAGAAGGAATCTGGCCAGAATTGGTGACTAAACTTTCCTTGTATCAAATGATTGCTGATCATTTTTCGATCGTGCATCATCCTAAACTTGGGGATATTATCAATACTCATCAATCAGATGTAGTTAAAAATTAGTCGGTCTTTGCTTATTTTCATCTCAATCTAATTAAAGGAGGTATTGATATGATTTTTGTTTTAAAACTTATAATGTACTTTCTTTTGTGGACGCTATGGTCTTATACCATGCATGTGATTGCTCACATCCCGCATAAAAAAAACGTCTTGGGCAAAATTCATGCAGCACACCATCGTTATGAATATGGAGAATCAAAATGGCCACCTTGGCATGATTATTTCTTATGGTTTGGAGGGTGGAAAGAGACTCTAGACGTATGGATTACATTTACTTTGCCTATTATTGCGTTAATATTTTTCGATCCGGTTTATGGAATCATTCTGTTTGTGTTCCATTATATCTATGAAATCTTCTTGTCACGAAATGTCCTAGATCACAATCCAAATATTACATCTAAGATCACAAATATTATTCCTATAGGGGTATTTCATATGAAACATCACAAATATTATCAGTGTAATTATTCATTTTTTATTACACTTTGGGATTTTTTATTCCGAACAAATGATGAGCGTATGATGGAAAGAAGAAGGAAAAAACGATTAGAGCGTAAGCGTACTGTATAAAGGGAGGAAAGTGTAATGAGTGATTTAGAAAAAAAATTGGCTGCTTTAAGTCCAGAACAACGTAGAATGCTAGAACAGCGGCTAAAACAGAAAGCAACAGCTACCAAAGATAATGTGGCAAATACAGATAAACCAAACATTTCGGAAAGCCTTAAAAAGAAGGGAATGGATTTCTCCTTAATCTTCTTCTCTGGTGAGGGTTCTTCCAACAAACCAGATAAGTATCGTTTGTTATTAGAAAGCTCTAAGTTTGCAGATCAACATGGACTTAAAGCTGTATGGACACCAGAGCGACATTTTCAGGAAATTGGAGGACTTTATCCTAACCCGTCGGTACTAGGTGCTGCCCTTGCAACAGTTACTAAAAACATTCAACTGCGAGCAGGGAGCGTTGTATTACCCTTACACAATCCCTTGCGAGTTGCTGAAGAATGGTCAGTAGTTGATAACCTTTCTGGTGGACGTGTTGCAATTTCTGTTGCTACTGGTTGGCATCCAGCCGATTTTGTTTTAAATCCTGGGGTGTATGACAACCGAAAAGAACTAATGTTTAAAAATCTAGAACAAATTCGCCAACTATGGCGTGGAGAAGCAGTAAGATATCCAGATATAACTGGGAAAGAGATTGATATTTGTATGTTACCTAGACCTATCCAACCTGAGCTCCCTCTTTTTCTTACAGCTTCCGGTAATCCGGCCACTTGGGAAAAAGCCGGAGAGATGGGATTCAACATTTTATGCTCTCTTTCTAATCACCCAGCTGATGGATTAAAAGAACGTATTAAGCTCTATCGTGAAAAACGGGAAGAACATGGACATGACCCTGAAGGGGGCACAGTAGCTGTAATGTTACACACTTACGTAGGAGAACGGGATGATGAGGTTAAAGAGCTAGTCCGGGAACCATTGCGAGATTACTTAGATACGTTCTTAGATCAATACGATAATATGAACCCGAATGGAGACGAAAATGTAAGGTGCATGTTGCACAATAGTCGAGATTCCCTTATTAAGTTCGCTTTCGAGAAATACTTTCAAATGAGCTCATTAATGGGATCTAAGAAAAAGTGCGCAGCAATGGTTGAACGTCTACATCAATATGGGGTAGACGAAATTGCTTGTCTTTTAGATTATGGTCTTGAATACGACCAAATCATGAAGGGCTTGGATGGTTTAAAAGAATTAAATGAGTGGTTTACTCCGGCACAGCAGAAACAGTTTGTTTAGAACGAAAGTTACTTTGTTGATATTCCATAATCTATGGTTAAATTGTAGCTTTATGTGAGGCAATAAATGTTAGAAAATGAGTACCACTTTAACCATCGCTATAAGGAATTAAGACATATCATTACTACTTAGAGGGTGATCTTATTAAACTGATTGAAGTGCAACAGGAACAAGTGGAGCAGAAGAAAGGACTATGGAGAAACAGTAATTTCATGAAATTCTGGATTGGGGAGACCCTTTCCTCATTTGGTTCACAAATTACACTGATGGCATTACCGTTAATTGCTACGATTTCATTAAATGCTACCCCATTTGAGATGGGGATATTGCGTACTGTTGAGTATGCACCTTTCCTTTTGTTTGGCTTGTTTGCTGGAGTGTGGGTTGATTATTTGCCGAAACGATTACTTCTGATTACCATGGATTTTTGTCGTGCAGCCATTCTGCTCATTATCCCGCTCCTTTTCGCCTTGGGGACATTAAATATGCCTTCTTTGTGGATTGTGGCATTTCTTACTGGAATCTGTACTACGTTTTATGCTATTGGCTATCAATCTTTCATTCCTTATATGTTAAACAAGGACCAATTGGCCGATGGAAATTCTAAATTGGAATTAAGTCGATCCATTTCTGAAACTACAGGTCCTGGTTTAGCAGGGATGTTAGTACAGTTGTTTTCGGGGGCGTTTGCTATCATCCTAAATTCAGTTTCATCTGTTATATCAGGTATGATGCTACTCTTTTTAAAAGTAGATGAGCCTAAACTAAACAAAAAGGAAAAATCAAACTCCAATGTTTGGAGAGACATAGGAGAAGGTCTTCGTTTTGTATTCAAGAATCGTTATCTTTCTGCAATCGCAGGCTGTTCCGCGACGACAAACTTTTTTCTAAACCTTCTTTTCGCTATTCTTGTTTTATATGCTACGCGGGAAATTGGTCTTAGCGCGGGCCTTGTCGGAATGTTAATGACTCTAAGTTCTATTGGAGCGTTAATTAGTGCAGTTGTAAGTAACCGACTTGTCGCACGATTAGGATTTGGTGCAGTCATAGTAAGTTCTGCTTTTTGCCAAGGACTTGGAGGATTATTCTTTTTAGGCGCAGTTGGAAACAAATATTTTGCGTTCGCAATGATGTGCGTAGCCTTGTTTATCATAAATTTTTCTATGACTATTTATAATATTGCCCAAGTTAGTTTTCGTCAAATGATTACTGAGAAGCATTTACTAGGGCGTATGAATGCCACAATGCGTACGATTGTATGGGGAAGTATTCCACTTGGAGCGTTTACGGGTGGACTGCTAGGTACTTGGATTGGATTATATCCTACAATTATTGTTGCTGTATGTGGTGGGATGTTTTCTTTCTTGTGGGTTTTGCTATCTCCAGTGAGAAGCATTACTGATGGTAATACGGTAGTTATGAAAAAATAATAAGTGCAATACTAAATTATCATTGTTAGCCCTTTTTAGAGTTCTGGTGTAAGGATACAATGAAAGAGAATATAGCACATATATTTCTAACGGGATTGTATTTCTTGCTGTTAGCCTAAATAATTGATGGATGAATTTTCTTTGATTTTGGACAGACTGAACTCGTAAATCAACCTGTTCCACGATGTTATTCAGAGATTGTACTTGTCTTATTTTGATGCCTTCGGGCATCTTTTTTTTGTTTTTTAGCAGTTGAATCTATATAACTTTACAATTGAATAAGCCTTCGTATTATGAAGAAAGATGGATCAAAATAAGAGGGTTAGTTTATTTGGTTCTGGTGCAAAGATTGCATTTATTTGCAAGAGGTATATAGATTCCTAATGCAGCTATTCCGAATAGTTGATGAATAAACTTTATTTCGGCTAGATCACGAAAAATGAGGTTGTACCGTAGGTACCATCTCACGGTTAATAAAATAATATCCGGTTGAATAAATTTTTCTTTTCCATACCAATTACATCCTTTTTTTAGAGTACTAGTATCAATATGTTCAAGTTTAAGAGTTTACTTACAGGTGTTTTGGAGTGTTCGCGCCAGAACCAAACAATATTTATACTTACTAAGAATGTTAATACGTACTTTAAAGTTACTACAGTTTTCTTTTGTGTTTTTTATAATGCTAAGGTAATAAATCCATTAAGTATAAGTAAGCTACTAATAGTTTAGAATTCTATTAGAAAAAAATACATAGTCTAAGTTTAGTTAGTTTAAAACATTTGGGACTTGTATATTATAAAACGGGAGTTGTACCTCGGTATCCTAAGGGGAGGGATATATGTCATTGATTATGTTTTTACAAAACAATAATATAAATCAATTTTACATTAAATCCGTGTTTAACGTAACCAACAATTGTAGGAATCTAAAATTTCTATTTATATCCATCGAGAGAGAGTCTTTATATACCAATTATAGAAGGATTTAAATTATGTATTTTTTACATAATAAAATCAAATTTAAAACGAATAATAAATAGCTGAATAAAGTATGTAAAGGGATAAAAGTTCAACAATGCAAAATTGCTGAACTTTTATCCCTTATTCTTTCCTATTCTGCCTAAACTATCTTTAATAGTTGTTTCCCCAAGTTGTGTATATAGCAAAGCTGTATCTTGACTCGTATGCCCAAGTTGCTGCATCACTTGTAATGAGTCTTTCTCTTCCATATATAATTTATTTGCCAATGTATGTCTTAATTTATGAGGAGACATTCTTTTTCCATAAGCCTTAGTATATTTTTCTACTATATCTTGGATAGCCCTAACTGAAAGAGGCTGTGCAGTATGTTTATATTTTGATAGAAACACATTTTTTAATTCTTTCCCTGGAGCGTATTTGTTATCTCGAATTTCCATATATTTTTCAAGGTCATTTAATGCAATTGGGGTAATCCATACAGAATCTTCTTTGTTTCCTTTTCGGATTACATCAATGAGTCTTTCTTTTAAGTTTATATCTTCCATGCGAAGATCCGCCAATTCACTTACACGAATGCCACTGCCAAGAAAAAGAGAGAGGATTGCTACGTCGCGATCTTTATCTCTTAGGAAATAGAACAACTGATGTTTTGTTAAAGATTTTTCATGCTCATACTTAACGTAATTTAAAAACTCTTGATCATCATTATTATGAAATATTTTAGATCTCATACGTTTTGCACGGGCATTTAATGTTTCTTTATCTTTATGAATTTCGATTTTAGCCATTACATTTCTATAAAAATAACATTCTCCATCTTCGTTCTCTGATAGGGAGGTAAGGTATTTAAATAAAGATTTTAAGGCTGAAATTTTCCTGTTAACAGAAGAATTCTGCATATTCTGTTGTA
>Ga0209463_1002504_pt1 | contig 10089 bp, 9 predicted proteins | sample AgamicMgSfrz_FD_187169 | JGI IMG/M metagenome (GOLD analysis project Ga0209463, IMG submission 187169) | Agave microbial communities from Guanajuato, Mexico - Mg.Sf.rz (SPAdes) (version 2) | ecosystem: Host-associated > Plants > Phyllosphere > Phylloplane/Leaf | place: Guanajuato, Mexico... | reverse complement strand
TGCCCTCGGACGGCGCGACGGACGTCGAGAACGGCACACGCGCCAGGCGGGCGTCGGTCCCGCCGCCGACCGCCTCGCCCCAGCTCGCAGCGCCGCTCTCGAAGTCTCCGGCGCCGCTCACGGCGACGCCGGCCTTCGTGACGACGACCGCGCGCGCCGCCGGATCGGCGCGGCACGCCGCCACCCACGCAGGATCGCCGCGGCGCTCTCCGGCTCGGCGGCCAGCGTAACCACATTCGTTTTGGTGTTGATAGACATGTCGGCCTCACTTAGCGTTTCATAGCAAAACTGTTGGCATAGTCAGCGGGGTTGCTGCCGTCCCATACCTTGCCGTCGAACAGGGTGCTGCTGCGCATATCGCTGGCGGGCAGGTTGATGCCCCCTACCGCCGTCGCCGCCTGCTTATAGAGATCGGTGCGGTTGATCGTCTTCGCGACCGCCAGATAGTCCGGGTCGGCATCGATAAGCCCCCAGCGTTTGTGCTGGGTCAGGAACCACATACCGTCTGAGAGATACGGATAGTTCACCGCCCCGTCGTTGAAGAAGCGCATGCCGTGAGCGTCTTTCCACTTCTTGCCCAGCCCGTTGTCATAGTCGCCGAGCATCCGTCCCTGAATGGTCTCGGGTGAGGTGTTGACGTAGGCGCGCCCCGCTATGGCTTTCGCGGTTTCAATGCGGTTGGCGTCGGAGGTGTCGATCCAGCGGGAGGCTTCCAGCACCGCCGCGGTCAGGGCGCGGGCCGTATTGGGATTGGCGGCCACCCACGCCGAGGTGGTGCCGAGAATTTTTTCCGGATGATCGGGCCAGATCTCCTGTGTCGTCGCGGCGGTAAAACCAATCCCGTCGAGAATGGCGCGCTGGTTCCACGGTTCGCCGACGCAGTAGCCGCTCATGTTGCCGATCTTCATGTTCATCACCATCTGCGGCGGCGGCACGACCACGTTGCGGACGTCGTTAAAGGGATGGATCCCGGCGTTGGCTAGCCAGTAGTAGAGCCACATGGCATGCGTGCCGGTGGGAAACGTCTGGGCGAAGGTGTAGGTTCCCTTTGCGCTGCCCTCAATGGTTTTCTTCAGCGAGGCCGCATCGGTCACGCCCGCCGCTTTCAGCTGGTTTGAGAGGGTGATCGCCTGGCCGTTGTTGTTGAGGGTCATCAGCATCGCCATATCATGCTGAGGACCAGAGACGCCGAGCTGCAGGCCATATACCAGTCCGTACAGCACATGGGCAGCATCAAGCTCGCCGGAGACCAGCTTGTCGCGCACCGAGGCCCAGCTGGACTCTTTGCTGAGGATGATTTTGATCCCGTACTTCTCATCAAACTTCTTCACCGCCGCCATCACCACCGAGGCGCAGTCCGTTAACGGGATAAAGCCCACGCGGATCTCTTTTTTCTCTGGCGCATCAGAGCCCGCCGCCCAGACGCTGTTCATAAAACCCGGTAACAGCATGCTGCCGCCCAGCAGCGCGCTGCCTGCCAGAAATCGGCGGCGGGAGAGACTCACCATGGTGTTACTGTCGTCTTGCTTCATTGCGGCTTCCTGTAAGGTGAAAAATGCGCAAAAAAAAGCGTCCTGTTAGCGCTCAGTCTCCTGAACGCTAACGGACGCCTTTATCCGAAACGCTGACTAAACCGCCGTTGGCTTAGTCTTTCTGTACTTACCGTAATGCAGCTTGTGTGCCAATCTGAGGATGCGCTTTAAAATCAGCCAAATAAGTTAAATTCGACGGCGGGTAGAGCGTTATTTGCACCGCAACGGTTGGCCATTTGCACACCGGCGGTGCAGCTACTCCGTAAGGGTTACGACGCGGGCTTACTCGCTGATGTTCCCATAATGGCCGCCACGGAGAGCATCGCTTCCGCTATCTCTGCCAGCTTCTTGTTCTGCTTCATCGCCATGTCACGCAGGATTTTGTGGGCCTGCGGCTCGCTCATGCCGTGATGCTGCATCAGCACGCTTTTGGCGCGCTCCACCAGCTTGCGGTCGGCAAGCGTCGCGCGCAGCGTGGCCAGCTCCGCATCCTGCGCCTGCAGCTGGCGAGACTGGCGTTCGATAAGCTCAAGTACGGAACGGCTGAGCTGGGGCGGGATCAGCGCCGCGTAATGGCTATCCTGCTGCGGCAGCTGCGCAATCTCCTGCTGTTGCAGAGCGTCGCAGCGTTGTGCATCGCCGATCCGCTGCTCGCAGCAGGCCATCAGTCTCTCCTCCAGCCGATCCTCGATAATTTTCATTCCGTCGATACGTGCCGTGGTGATATCAAACCAGCGCAGCGCGATGTCACTAGCAACCCCCTCAGGCGTGGCACAGGTGCAGGCAATACGGCGAAAGCGCTCCAGCTCGCTGCTGTCGGTGCGCTGCTGTTGCTGCCACAGCGCCAAAGAGCGCTCGTCAGCAAACTCCATAAAGGTGTTAAAGCAGCGCTCCTGTCCCTCGATAAGCGCCAGCAGCTGCTGATGCGTAGGGTCATCGAAATGCCGCGAGGTAAAACCCGCCGCCGCCAGGGCGCGCTCCTGCCCGGCGAGCTCTTTGCCCTGCATAAAGCTGAACATGGCCAGCAGGGCCCGTGACACCGTGGGATCCCCGGAGGTATCGGCTGCTTCGAATACCAGCGCCAGATGGGTGCGGATCACCTCGCTATAGCGGTTCATCGCGTCGGGCTGGGAGATAGTCAGCGCCGCAACCTGCTCACGCAGCGCAGGCAAACCGCTCATGCTGTGCAGGGCGTTGGCGATGCGGCTAAAGAGGCGCGGTGCGTTAGCCAGTGGACCGTTGAGATCCAGCCTTGTGAGCTGGCTATCTACCGCTTCTGCGGCAAGCTGAACCTGCTGCGCACGTTCATCAAGGCGGCCGCCCCAGGTATCGCCGCGCGAGCAGAGATAGATGTTGACCGTGCCCCGCTCGCGCTGTAGGAGATGGATGAGCTGGCTGACCGCCCCCACCAGCTTGCTCATTTGCAGCAGCTGCTGTAGACCCGTGATTTCACTTCGTCGGGCGGCCTGGACGAAATCGAGAGCGGAAAGAGGCATATCGCTACCTGCACAAAAGGAACATATCGAGGATAAAGCAAGATGCATGCCGCATTTCCCTCTTTTCTTTTACTCCGCGCCCGCTATGCTAATCACCACATCCTAAACCATCGGAATGGTCATGACTGCACACGTATCTAAAGACCCTTTGCACGGCGTAACCCTTGAGATGCAGGTGAATGCCCTGGTTGCGCGCTATGGCTGGAGCGAACTGGGCAAGCTAATTAATATCAACTGCTTTAAAAACGATCCCAGCGTAAAATCGAGCCTGAAGTTTTTACGCCGCACGCCCTGGGCGCGCGCGGAGGTCGAAGCACTCTATTTAGATTCACTGGATGATGCCGTCCCGGAAAAACAGGACGAGCCTGCTGTAAACCCATGGGCTAATAGCCGCCTGAATAAGAGCTGAAACAAAGATGGCGCGACACATTACACGGTTAGGCGCACTGGTTGGCTGCGCGCTTTTACTTGCCAGCTGCTCTTCTAAACCACCGAAATCCGTGATCACCCCGCTTCCGCCTGTAGCGAAGCAGCCCCTGCCGGATAAATCGGCGCGCAGCAATGAACCCGTGCGCGGCGTCTGGCTAACCACGGTTTCCCGGCTCGACTGGCCACCGGCGTCGTCGGTCACCGCCAGCCCGGCGCTGCGCGTCAGCCTGCAACAGAAGGCGTTGACCGATAAGCTGGACAACCTGAAACGCCTTGGGGTAAATACCGTTTTCTTCCAAGTGAAACCTGACGGAACTGCCCTCTGGCCGTCGAAGATCCTGCCGTGGTCAGATATGCTTACCGGCACCATCGGGGCCGATCCGGGCTACGATCCGCTCCAGTTTATGTTGGATGAGGCCCACAAGCGCGGCATGAAGGTGCACGCGTGGTTCAACCCCTACCGCGTCTCTACCAATACCAAACCCAGCACCGTTGCCGAACTGAATCGCACCCTGCCGCTCAATCCCGCCAGCGTGTTTGTGCTACACCGGGATTGGATCCGCACTGCCAGCGATCGCTACGTGCTTGACCCCGGTATTCCGGAAGCGCGGGACTGGATCACCAGCATCGTCGCCGAGGTGGTGGCCCACTATCCGGTGGACGGCGTGCAGTTTGACGATTACTTCTATGCCGAAGCGCCCGGCTCTGTCCTGAACGATAATCAAACGTTCCAGAAATACGGCAGCGGGTTTGCCTCAAAAGCGGACTGGCGGCGAAACAACACGCAGCAGCTGATCGAGCAGGTATCGCGCACCATTAAGCAGCTGAACCCCAACGTCGAATTTGGCGTCAGCCCCTGCGGCGTCTGGCGCAACCGCTCCCACGATCCGGCCGGATCCGATACGCGCGGCGCCGCGGCGTATGATGAGTCCTACGCCGATACGCGTCTGTGGGTGCAAAAAGGGCTGGTGGATTATATCGCCCCGCAGATCTACTGGCCCTTCTCCAGAGATGCAGCGCGCTATGACGTGTTAGCTAAATGGTGGGCGGACGTAGTGAAACCCACCCATACGCGGCTCTACATTGGCGTAGCGCTCTATAAGGTGGGCGAACCGTCGAAAACCGAGCCGGACTGGACGGTCAACGGCGGCGTGCCGGAGCTGAAAAAACAGCTCGATCTCAACGATGCCCTGCCTGAGATCGGCGGCACCATTCTGTTCCGCGAGAACAACCTTAATCAGCCCCAGGCTCAGCAGGCGGTAAATTACCTGCGGAGCCGTTGGGGCAGTTAATTAAGAACGGCTGACTAGCGAAGCGCGCCGGAGGTGGCCACTGCCTCCACGCGCTCCATCGCTATTGGGATGCTCTTATACGCCGGAATACCACTTTTGGTGTCGTGGCTGTCTAGCGGCACCATTATGTTGGCCTCGGGATAGTAGGCCCCAACCGAACCCGGGGCCATATCGATCACCACCACGGTCAGGTTGTGCATTCGCCGCTCGGTGGCGTTACCTTCATGATCCAGAGCCGTTATGTTGACCTGATCCCCCACCCGCAGATTGCGCTTCTCGGCCTCATCGGCGTTGATAAACAGCACGTCCCGCCTGCCGGTCACCCCGCGATAGCGGTCATTCAGGCCGTACAGCGTGGTGTTGTACTGGTCATGGCTGCGCAGCGTGGTTAGCACCAGATCGTGACACTTCAGCGAGCGCGGATCTTCATTGATGCCCTGCATGATTTTGAACTCGGCTTTGCCGGAGGGCGTGTTCCAGACTCGCTCTGACGCCGTATTGCGTAGGCGGAAGCCACCCGGTTTTTTCACCCGTTCATTGAAATTGTCGAAGCCTGGAATGGTGGCCTCAATGGCATCGCGGATAAAGCTGTAGTCACGCACCATTTTGTCCCAGTCAACGACGGTATTGGGCAGCGTGGCTTTTGCTAGCGAGGCAACCAGAGCAGGCTCTGACTTCAGGTGCGGCGAAGCGGGCTCCAGCGAGCCGTGGGAGGCGTGCACCATCGACATGGAGTCCTCAACGGTAATGCTCTGCTCACCGGAGGCCTGAACATCCCGCTCGGTACGGCCCAACACGGGAAGAAGATAGTTGTGCTTGCCCAGCAGCAGATGGGAGCGGTTGAGCTTGGTCGCCATATGCACAACCAGATCGAGGTTGCGCATCGCCGGGAAAGTCACCTGCGGATCGGAGATCGCTTCCGCCAGGTTACCGCCGAGACAGAGCAGCGCTTTGGCCTGGCCGTCGCGCATCGCCTGAATCGCCGCTACCGCGCCGTGGCCGTGCTTTTGCGGCGGCGTGAAGCCGAAGACCTTTTCGATGTTATCCAGCAGCGACTGGGGTGGGATCTCAGTGATACCCACGGTGCGATCGCCCTGCACGTTGGAGTGGCCGCGCAGCGGACAGATGCCAGCCCCTTTTTTGCCGATGTTGCCGCGCATCAGCAGCAGGTTAGCGATCTGCTGAACGTTCTGCGTGCCGTACTGGTGCTGGGTGATGCCCATCCCGTAGCAGATGATGGTCCGCTCGGCGTTGGCGTACAGTCGGGCCACGTTCTGGATCTCTTTGCGCTCCATACCCGACACCTTGAGGATATGCGCCCAGTCGGTAGCATCGAGGTCGGCTTTCAGTGCCTCAAACCCCTGGGTGTGTTCGCTAATAAAGGCTTCGTCAATAACGCCGGGCTCGCCTTTGGCTTTCGCCTCTGCGTGCATTGACAGCAGAATTTTCATCACCCCTTTCAGCATCGCCGCGTCGCCGCCGACTCGCACCTTGTAGTAGGTTGAGGCGAGTTCGGTGGAGCTCAGGGAGAGCATCTCGATAGGGCTTTGCGGGGAGGTAAAGCGCTCCAGGCCACGCTCGCGCAGCGGGTTGATAGCAACGATGGTGGCACCGCGTTTTGAAACCTCCCGCAGCGTGCCGAGCATGCGCGGATGGTTAGTGCCGGGGTTATGGCCGATGCAGAGCACCAGGTCGCAGTGGTCAAAATCCTCCAGCTCAACGGTTCCCTTCCCGACGCCGATGGACTCCGGCAGGCCGACGCTGGTGGGCTCATGACACATATTCGAGCAGTCCGGGAAGTTGTTGGTGCCATACTCGCGGGCGAAGAGCTGCCAGAGAAATGCGGCTTCGTTGGAGGCGCGGCCGGAGGTGTAAAACTCGACGCTATCGGGGTCATCGTATCTGCGCAGATGCTCGCCGATTTCCCTGAAGGCGGTCTCCCACTCAATGGGCTGGTAGGTATCGCTGGCGGGATCGTATTTCATGGGATGGGTAAGTCTGCCCTCGCCCTCCAGCTCAAAGGCGTTGCGCTCCCACAGCTCGCTTACGGTATGGGCGGCAAAAAATTCGGGGGTGGTACGTTTGCTGGTGGCTTCCCAGGAGACAGCTTTCGCGCCGTTTTCGCAGAATTCAAACGAGGAGGCATGTTGCGGATCGGGCCAGGCACAGCCTGGACAGTCGAAGCCCTGGGGCTGGTTAACTTTGAACAGGGCAATGACGTCCTGCTTTACCGACATCTGGCCGCGTATTGCGTCGGCGACGGCTTTGAGTGCTCCCCAACCGCCTGCTGAACCACCATAGGGTTTGATACCGATAGTACGATTTTGCTCTTTCATAATGCTCCACAATTGCTCTGACCTTTTCGTTAAGCCTGGTACAGGAATTGTGGATAGGTGAAACAATGGAAACAAAAATTAATTAGCAGGCTCAGTTATGGACCATGAAACGCAACGGTAAAACCCTGCTCCTGCCAGTGTTCCAGCTGCTCTTTCTGACGGTGGGTCAGCGCTTTGCCGGTCCATAAAAAGATATGCTGGCCGGGGAAAAGCTCGGGACGCGGCACCTCCAGCGGCTCAGCCAGCAGGTCGATATGCCAGCCCCGCTGCGACAGTCGCCACGCCTCAAGCCACAGCCGGGTGCGATCCTCGCTGCCCCAGCCAATGAGCAGCGCTTCCCTGCCCGCTTTTTTACGCGCGGTGATCACGCAGGAGACAGCATGCTCGGTAATGACGCCGTCCAGCAGGCTGGACATGACGCGGGCGGTGTATTGATCGAGGGTCAGACGCTGACGCACGGGAGTAAGTATATGGTCGATAAGGTCATCCACCGTATGGTCCCGTCCAAGCGTTGTGATAGCCGTGCGCAGTTTAGCCGGACGGGCCTGGCGCAGCACGCCCATCATCTCTTCCTGCAGCGTAGCCCAGTCATCATGGGCAACCACCTTGTTATCTTCCAGCAGCGCCTTGACTTTACTGACCGGGACGCCGCTCTCGATCCAGCGTTTGATCTCTTTGATGCGTTGAATATCTTCTTCGTCAAATTGACGATGACCGCCTTCGCTGCGTTGGGGTTTGAGCAAGCCATAGCGACGCTGCCAGGCACGGAGCGTGACCGGGTTTATACCGCATCGTTCTGCTACATCGCCAATACTATAAAAAGCCATCAACTCCCCTAAACTCAACGCTGCTATGCTCATATTCAAACGCTATCATTATCTCATAAACCCGCCCGCTTTTCTGGCCATGCCACGGCAGGTATGCCGGCAAATTCGGGACGAGCAAACAGGTAGCCCTGGAACTGTGATATGCCCGCTGACTCCAGCCACATCCACTCTTCAGGCCGCTCAACGCCCACTGCGGAGACCATGATCTCCAGCGAACTACAGCATTTAATAATGGCCTGTATTATTGCCTGCCGTGGGCCACTTTTATGTACATCTTTGATCAGGTCGCGGTTGATCTTGATTCTGTCCGGCTGAAACTGCGCCAGCAGCAGCAGACCGGCAAAGCCCGCGCCAAAGTGATCGATAGCAACACGGATACCCGCAGCTTTTAACAGCCTTACCGCATCGGTGAACTCATCGAGGCGTGAAATCACTTCGCTCTCGGTAAACTCCACGATGACCTGCTCGGGAACCAGACCATTGGCTTCGATCTCCTGAAGCAGGAAATCGACCGCGCCGGGGACCTTCACCAGCGTCATCGGCAGCAGGTTCACCGACAGCGTCCGCTCACCAATATTCAGCTCGGCCGCCATGGCAAAAGCCACTTTCTTGCTGCGCAGGTCAGCCTCGTAGGCCTCATCTCCCGTCAGCCCAGCAAACCAGGCCTCGGGAAGGTCTCCCCCTGGCGTACGCAGTAACGCTTCGATCGCGACCACCTCACGGGCAAACGGATCGATCATCGGTTGAAAAGCAAAGCTGCACTCTGCCGTTTCATCCACTTCTCGCGTCTCTGCGCGGGAAGCCGCGTCGTCCAGAATAAAATCCCATGCATCCGCAGGTGGAATTTCAAAGTAGTTCTCTTTCTCACGCTCCTCGACAAAGGTGCGGAAGAACTGCAGCGCACGGTCGTCATAGGTCAGCTGGTACTTAGAGGTGCCTTTATCCAGTACGCGCTGCAGCACATCATCCCGGTCATACTCTCTTAAATCGAAGAGCTCCATCCCCGACTTACCAAACCGCCGTGACGGCGCGTAGTCACATAGCAGCTCAACGAGGTTGTAGTGGCGGGTATCCTGACAAATAGCGCGGTAGATTTTGAACACGCTCTCTTCCGGCCCTTCCAGCAACTGGAAGAAGTGAGTCCCGTTAAAAAGCAGGATGCCTGTCACCTCGGAGTGACCATTTTTTTGGTTTGCTGCGGCAACCATCTCTTCCAGCATTTTAACCGGTACGTCGTCGCAGAGATGGCTGCGGTAAATAATGGTTGTGAGCATATTCATTCCGGGAATGGGTGTGTGAAAGGCCACCTTAACAAATGTCAGCACGCAGATCTTGTGATGATTGTGCCTGATTTTAAAGACAATCTTTCCCGTGTATAAGTATGCTGCTCTATAAAGAGTACAGCTTTTTGCCATACCTGTACAAGAATTCTCAGATCAAGTTAGGATTTTTCTGTAACGCATTGATAATAAGCATATATTAAAATTATCTATAATTAATTACGTAAATTTGTACAATTTCGGTGTACAAGTTTCTGCGATTTGTATAACTTTGTACTCGTTATCACAAATTACTGAATTTTACAGGAGTGACATATGCAGCAGAACGGTTTTGTTCCGAACACAGCTAATGCCATTACCCGGTATTTCAATAAAGCTGCACTGCCAAGCCAGCAGGAGACGCTGGGTCAGATTGTGGTTGAAATTCTGAGCAGCGGTCAGAGCCTGAACCGTAAGGCAATTTGCACCAAACTGCTCAGCCGCCTGGAAATGGCGTCTGATTCAGAAGAAGAGAGCCATTATCACACGCTGATTGGCCTGCTGTTTGACCGCTAAGAGTTGGCAAAATCACAGCAACGGGTAGTTAAGTTTTTAAAGTCGCCTGGGGTAGGCTGGTATTCACGGAAGATAACACGGCCTTAGCCTGGCGCAGACTCATGCCGCGTTTCCATTTCCGGATTAGCGTGGCATCAGAGACGCAGTTATGAATAGAAGTGAACGTGAACGACTAACAGATGAGCTGATCGGAGAAGCCGTCTTATCTCTCCTCAGTGAGAATGGGCCCGTCAACACCAAGGCACTTATCACGAGGTTGCAGTCTATGGAAGCAAAAGAAAAGGATATCCGACGACGTGAGACGCTTGGGCGCGTCATCGCGGAAATAACAAATAATGCAAA
>Ga0209463_1002503_pt1 | contig 10090 bp, 8 predicted proteins | sample AgamicMgSfrz_FD_187169 | JGI IMG/M metagenome (GOLD analysis project Ga0209463, IMG submission 187169) | Agave microbial communities from Guanajuato, Mexico - Mg.Sf.rz (SPAdes) (version 2) | ecosystem: Host-associated > Plants > Phyllosphere > Phylloplane/Leaf | place: Guanajuato, Mexico... | reverse complement strand
CTTATTAAAAGTAACTATAAATTCCATTATGTTTCATTCTTGTAATCAGTACGGACGATTAATCTATAACCAGTTATATAAATGTCATTAACTACGGAATAGAAATCTCCTTAAAGTTTCTGTAGTGACCCAAATAATTGAAACAAGTACGTAAAACCCCTTATCCAATTTGGTTAAGAGGGTGTTTTTCTAAGTTATGGGAGTTAATTATCAGGAAGGAAATTGGAAACCGATAAGGCTATAGCACTTTGGTAAGAAAAACAGAGAAAAAGGAATAAACTATAATAAACCCAAATAAAAAAAGGATAAAATAGATTAAACAGGTCAAACTCATCTTTTTATCAACAAGTAGAAATAATTAACCCTCTAGGTAAGAGATGGAGGAATTAGGGGAATTAGAACAACTGAGATTAAAGAATATGCAGTTAGAAAAAAACTTATCAATAAAAAAAGTATAGGAAATTAGTAAGAGTTAAGTCTTATCATTATCCATTATCCAAGTAACAAGTAACATTTCAGCTAGGGATAGGAAATTGGAAACGAAAGTGAATCCTTTAGAGGAGTTGGAGCTTAGTGGGGGAACTAATATCATTTATGGCATCGTAAAAAGATTGGTCATCTTGAGAAAAAGTATGGGATACATAGAATATCAAATGCACGAAACAAGTTATCCATTTAGTCTGAGAAATATAAAAACAAGCAATATTCATGGAATTAGCCAGAAGGAGCTTTACTATGCAGTGATCAATGGGCTTTTTACACATCGGACGAATTTTATCCCTAACATTCTGAAAAGCAAGCTACCCATACTAACGCCGTTAATTTTTTCTCTACCTACTTCAGTCGGAATATCAAACGCTTATAGAACAGCATTTATCCCTAACTATAAATTAATATGTTAATAAATTATGAAATAATCACAACATGTTCAGACAAAATTAACTACCTGTCCTACAAGTCAGTTTAAACCTCTAGGGAATACATAATATAAATTGTAGTAAGTATTGCACATTAAAGTAAACAACTACCTAGTAATTTACTTTAATGTGCAAGGCCGTTTCCAAATAGACGTCATTTTATTCAAGAAGATTTAATTATGCAATGTCGGAGACCTTAACTAAGTCTTCCTTCCATAATATCTCTAGAAAGTTAATAACTTCTCTTCTGCAATCCTCTTTATTCACTTCATATTTTTCAGTAAGATTGCCTATTATCCCTTCAAGAGTTATTGGTGAACTAATAAGTTCCCAGATTGCTCCACCTGTTGTTCCTAAGTTATAATACTTCCCGTTCGAAATACTTAACATTACCTTTTCACCGTTCATATCGCTAACAATTTGTCCTTCTGATTGACAAATTGTTTTATTCTCTTCCAGTAAAACAGTCTTTAATTCACTCACTTAGATCTTCCTCCAGTAATTTCTTTTAATATTACCTCTGTTAACTCGTTTGCTGTAAAACGGGAATTTGGTCTAAATAGCTTATAGATTTTTACATGTTCAAGTATTTTAGCAGATAGATGAAAATGCCAGTTCACTTTTCCTAATCTCTCAATTAAAAAATTGCGATAAGTATGTTCAAAAAGCTCTTGAATAGCATTAATACTTTTAAGCTCAATCATATCAATGCCATTTTCCTCTTGTTTGTTTAATACAAAAATCCCAGCTAGTGGTAGTTTATTTTGCTCAAATAGATCGTCTATCGGTACAGAGAATTTCGTTTCTCTGTGAACAATAGGATTATACTGGTCGGATTTCATGTTAAATTCTGAGAGACTTTCTTCCCATAGTTTTTGGTACGGGTAAGAAGGAATGACTAAAGGTGCATTATCATGAAAAGTTACTGGAATTAAATCATCGCTTAATAATTTGTATCCTTTCCTAAGAAAAGCTCTTGCTAATGTCGACTTTCCAGCGCCGCATTCACCAACAATTCCATAAGCCTTTCCATGAATAGACAGAATACTACCATGAAGAGGGATTATATCATTCTGTAACAACAATGCCCCCATACAAGTTCCTAATATATATAGGCGAATTTCATCTTCCTTTTCATTCTGAAAAGGTGAAACAACAATTGAATTTCCATCTCTTATCAGAAAAATGCCAGTTCCCTCTACGCGAAACAGAATATATTCTTTTGTGACAACAAATGGACCGTTTTTTTCATCAGAGACTTCAGACCACATTTCTGTCAAGTCACCAATAGAAATCTCTATCTCCCCTTTTAAATCTGATACAATTTCCTCCTGCAATTCAGGTAAGTCAATTTCACTAACTATATTAAAACCAAATGCTTGATAGGACATTTTGTTCTGCAGTTTCATAAATGACACCTCAATTATTACATTGAAAACAATTTTTTAAATACTATTTAGCCCACAACCTTCTTATATTAGAAGGTTGTGAGAAAAGTAAGATAAGTATTAATAACTTCTTAGCTCCAAGTCAATTCTGGAAATGGTGTTCCAGCATTGTAAGTAGCATCAAGACGCGTTCCAGGGTTCGGAGCTGCCATTGTCATTTTCACATCCAAAACTTCCAATTCAGGACTTTTCCACTCTAGTTTCATATCTTCACCCCCTTTCAAGTAAATTTTTTTATAAATCGATAGACAATTAGACTTCTCATCAGTATTCTATAATCCAAATCAGTATCAAACTCAATCTTTGGACCTTCCTTCACCTTATTCAGACCAGCTTCTATTGCCTCTCCATTAAGAAACTCCATTATATCGGCGTTTCGTCTCATCTCTTTTACTTCATCAACAAATAGCTCCCAATCTGGCACCATTCTATGAACCCAGTCAGCACCCTGTACACCTCTAACCTTTTGGTTAAGACGTACATTATCTGGTAAATAGTTTTTAGTAGAACGCCTAATCAATGCTCGGTCCAATCCATCTTGAACAAATTGATTTTCTGGTAAAGAAAGACAAAACTGAATTATTCTCAAGTCATTAGTAGGGTCCCTCTTCCAGAGGCCATGTTTCAAAGATAATTTGGTTGCCAAGGAATTCGTTGTATTCCATTGGAAAATATCTTCGAAGTGCTTTGATCTTTCATCTTTAATATTCGAAGCATACCAGCCGCTTTTATCCATGCCGTTTAATGCTAGTTTTTCATAAACAGATGTCTTCTTTGCAAAATCAGGGTTTATTAATACCGGGTAATTATCAGTAGAATTACCTTTTTTTAATAATGCTGATTTCCCAATAGTAGTAAAATATTTTATTCTCGACCCCCCTACCCTATTAGTACGCAGGGTAAGTTCTTTAAACAATTTCATCCATCGCGCTTTTTTGAACAAAGAGGAATAATAATCAAAAGACGAGCCCCACGAAATCGATAAATTTCCTCTTTCCCCACTTAATAGCACTTTAAGGTTTTCCTCTTCAGCTTTTTGATAAATCCCTTTTATCCAAAAGGAGTTTTCGAAAAATTTATATGGCATTTCCATCACACTGAGCACTTCATTTATATCTCTATAAGAGTTGCTTCCCGGGAAATCTAAATAATGATCCTTTATTCCACCAACATATTGAACAGTAGACTTAATATAAGGAGTTTCATCTGCTAATAAATAATTTGGTGTAAAGTCATGAAAATCCTTTGTCGGTACATAGCTGAAAGTATGGAGATTCCTATTAGATTGCTTTAAACTTTTAGAAGCAAAGCTTACTACTGCACCAGAGTCCAATCCCCCACTTAATTGTGCCCCTACCTGCCCATGTGTTCTTAATCTTGAATTGACTGCCTCTTGGAAGATTGATTGAAATTGCTCAATATATTCACTGTTTGAATTTAATTTCAAAGGCTCCTCAGCTTTCAAAGTCATATATCTTGTTACCTTGATAGAATTGCTCGTAACAACTATGTGATGAGAAGGAGGAACTTGTGCAATATCTCGATAAGGAGTGATAGACGCATCTGTCGTGTCTATTACACCAGATACTGCCAGGTATTCTGCAAGCCACTCCTCATTTAATTGTGCACTTATATGACCGCTCTTTAATAAAGGCTCCATCAGCGTGCAAAAGGAGAAATGGCCGTTTTTTTGATAATAGTACAGTGTTCTTGAACCTGAAAAATCTCTTGCTCCAAATAACCTTTGTCTTTTTCGATCCCAAATCATAAAAGCAAAATCTCCAACGAGATATTTAGGCGTCTCTTCCAGAAATTTATCATAAGCAAGTAATATCATTCTGCTGTCTGTAATAGACTTTCTTTCTGATTTATCTAGACCTAAAAGATCTGAGAGTTCCTCACGATTATCAATAATAGCATCTGCTGTAATAGCATATTGGCGTATGGAATCATAGTATGGCAGCTGTTCCCCTACAGATTCAGGTGTGATCCATTGGGCCATACAACCGAAAACAATTTGATTATGCTTCCAGACTTGAATTGCATCAGAAGGGAATTTTTCTAGAAACCTAATCATGTTAAAACCTTGTTCATCCGTAGCCTGGGCTCCATTTAGATGATAAACACCAACAATCGCACTCATAATAAGTCTCCTAACACCGATTTTCCAAGATCATTTAGTTCTTAATTAAGAACTAAAAAACAAAAAATATATAAAAAATCATTATAATGTTCTATATTAAGAACTTATCATATTTCAACAACTATATCAATTATAATTTAACTATAAAACAAAAAAATTCGATGCAGTTATACCAAGGTCAAATTATTTAAGCTAAGGTTTGGTTTAAGGCTAATTCTTGAGTATCTAACATTGTCCGCAGAGCTCCTTGAGTTTGGGACAATCGATAATATGAACCTTCTTGTATTACTTTTCCATCCTCCAGTACAATAACATTGTCTGCATTACGAATAGTAGAAAGCCGATGGGCAATGATTATAATAGTCATCTTTCCTTTTAGCAGGTCAATCGACTCCTGGATTTTCTTTTCATTTTCACTATCAAGTGCACTTGTAGCTTCATCTAATACAAGTATAGAGGGTTTCCTTAATATTGCTCTGGCAAGTATGATTCGCTGCCGCTGCCCTCCAGAAAGTTTCGTTCCTCTGTCACCAATAATAGTATCTAATCCTAATGGCAATTTTTTCACAAAATCGGCTGCTGCAGCAAAAGTTAAGGCTTCCCATATCTCTTCTTCTGTAGCTTCCGGCTGTACCATTATTAAATTTTCTCTAATACTTGAATGAAATAAAAACGGGTCCTGAGATACATAACTAATAGCGCCTCTATAGGAAAGTAGATTTTTATCAGTAAGCGGTTGATTATTAACAAGCACCTGTCCGTTTTCTGGTTTGAGTAAACCCATAATTAAATCGACCAGTGTTGTTTTGCCGGCCCCAGATTTCCCAACAATAGCAGTGGTTTTATTATTCGGAATACAGATATTTATATTAGATAATGCCCAAGTTGCTTGACTCTTATCATAACGATAACTAATTTCCTTGCATTCTATGACATCTTTATAAGATATATGCTTCTTCCAGTTATTTTGAGTAGCAAGAACAAATTCTTGTTGTTCTTGACTTTCCCTCTGAACGCTTAAAACATTTTCTAAAGCAGGTAACATAGCTGTAATCTGTTCCAAATTAGTTTGGATTGTTGTAAATTTTGGCCATAATCTTGAAAATATAAGGATAACGATAAGAATTTTTTCATCTGCTATATGCAGAATGTTTAAAGCCATATAGACAAACATAATAATAAAGACAGCTGCAGCAATACGATAAGCTAAAGTTGATGTCGAACTAAGCCTGACTAATTTCATGACATTAGACTGAATATCATCAGATTTTCCTCGGAACCAGTGTAAATAGGATTTTTCAAGCATGTTGCTTTTCATATCCTTAATTCCATTAAATTGGTCGGTAATTCCTCCAAAATATTCATTCATTAAGTCTGTTGTTTCTCTTCCAAGTGCTTTTGATCTTTTTAAAAATCTTTTCATATAAACTGCTAACGCTGTACCACTAAATAGTACAAGGATAGTAAGTAAAGGTGACAATAGAAATGCCATAATGACTTGAATAAGTGTAAAAACCATAGTGCTGGACAATTGAATCATACTGTGAGTGCCAGCCCCTACCCTTGCAATTTCTGTAGTTAATATATAATTAAAATCTGACTTTCTTTTACTTATAAAGAACTCCCATTTTGCACCGTTTAAGGACTGGTACAAATCCGTCCTTAACCTTTTGATAAAATTTTGTTGTATCCATGTGTTCACTATTGATTGATACCTTTGCAGCAGCGCTTGGCCTGTTATTAAGAAAAAATACAAGAAGAGTACAAATGAAACTCCAATCTCAAAAGGAATCTTTTCAATCCCATTCATTATGTAGTTTATAGGGAAAACATTATCCATCTGCAAATTAAAAACTCCGATTACACCCAACATTGGAACTAATAAATAAATACCAATGCCTTCTAACCCACTAATTAAAAGGCTCATAAAAAAGTTTAAATAAATCCTTTTTCCAGTTATGTCAATTAATTTTTTGAGAAAAAGCATTAGATTTTTCATTTAATTTACTCCTATTATTCCTTTTTACTATCCCATATCACTTTGGTACACTGAACCTTTTGCAAATGTTTTGACAATAGTAAATTGATTCATAGACTCAGCACCAGTAACGAATAATGAACCACTTCGCACCCATGCATGAGCAATCATTTCTCCATTTTCATCTCTTGCAATTCCCATATAAAGTGTTGTTTCTATTTTTCTTCTATTTAACATTTTAGTAGCTGCAATAGCTTGAACAAGACAACTGCTATCCCATAATGTATGCTTGCTTGCTTTTATTACTGCAAATGAAACATCTTTTACCATTTTTTCATTTACTGATGAACAAATTGATGTCTCAATAGACTGTTCTCCTAAAGAAGGAGCTACTTTTTCAAATGGAAATAACTTCAAGTACCTTGCTCTACCTAAATAAAAAAATGCTTCTAACAGAAGGTATCTTCTTTGCGATTCTAACTGTATAAACTTTTTTATTTTATAAAGCACTGCTAACATCCTTTCTCTTTAATTCGGAATACACTATCCTGGAAGCCTTACTGATTCTTTTATAAGAACAAGTTATTTTATAACCTTTAAATTTCATCCAGCTATCTAATGAGGCAATAACCTCTAATGTTCAAAGATCACTCAGAAAAAAATTCTAAATTTACAATTACAATAGACTCTAAAACACACCTCAATCGTTCTTTATAAAGAACTTATTTTAATTTTAACTCTTTATCATTTAGTTTACGATAGGGAAATTTACCCTATTTTTTACTAATAATACCTATTCTGAATATTGACTATATTATAATATGGTAAACGAAAAAATATTTATAAACAAAAAAACAGTATCCTAAAAGGACACTGTAATAAGGAGGAGTTTCATAAAAAAAGTAATAGCATTTACCAGGGCTGTAAGGGGAAAATAGATATACATTAGATAAAAGCACGCTTTTGAATATTTTTATATTGTGCAAAGTCATGGAGAGGGTCTTAAACTACTGCAAAAAACAAACAGGACTAAATTTGTAAGTTAAGATACATTAATACTTATCACTTTTTCTCCTGCCGAAAGACGGGAAGAAACTGCCAGCAATTAGGGGTATGCTTGGGCTTTTTACCGTCTGTTCAATAGTAGCAAGGCTCCTCTTAACGCTGACATGCGCAAACGAAAGAGTCTCGTCTTTTAAAGGAATGTTTTAGAAACTTTTCTGGATATTATCTGTTTGTAAGCAGTAATTTCAAGGTGACAATAATAGGTAAAGATGCATACAAAACTTGAGTCAGCAAGGAATCAAGCTGTTTGTTTAACAAAACTAAACAAAAGTTTACCCTATATATAAATAATCTGTGGATCAATATCCTTAAGCTCTTACTTTATTTCTTCGAATGTCTATTCTACATTTCCCCTGACAAATTTACCTTACCAATTCATCACAGCGATTTATATACTTATCAGCATTTGTTGCGAAAATTGACAAATTTTGTAGGTCTTTCACTTTAAATATATCTAGTATTTTTTCCTTAATACATGATTTTTGCATTTTTCCCCTACTGACTATTAAGCGGAACAGCCAATTCTTCTCCTTCATTCTTCGGTGAGTTGACAAGGGTTGAAACCTCATATTTAGCCATTGCTTCTGCACTATATGGTACAAGCAGCTGTTTCAGCGATTTTATGTTCCTGTTCTCCGGGTTAATCCACCGGTCATAATCTTCCTGTTTTAAAATGACAGGCATTCTTTCATGAATATCTTTTGTCATATCATTGGCTTCTGTTGTAATAATCGTACATGTTGCTAGAGCCTTTGTTCCTTCTGCTTTTTTCCAGACCTCATATATTCCAGCCAAGGCAAATGGCCGCTTATCCTTCATGACAAATCGGTAAGGCTGTTTTTCTCCCTTTGTTTTTTTCCATTCGTAAAATCCATCGCAAATAATCAAACATCTTCTTTTTTGAAAAGCATGCTTAAACGAAGGCTTTTCTTCAATACTTTCCATGCGGGCATTAATATGTTTATAGCCTATTTTTTCATCTTTGGCCCAAAAAGGAACAAGTCCCCATTTTAAATAACTCCCTATTCGTCTACCATCGTTATAACCTACAGCAAGGATATCCTGGCCTGGAGCAATATTATATCTTGGTGTAATTTCCTCTGTAAACACAAAATCAAATTCGGCTTGTAACAATGACTGCTCACTCACTAATGAATATCGGCCACACATTAGACTGCACCTCTTTAGCATTTTTTTTTAGTTTTGCCAAAATAACGAAATAGAGACATGAAAAAATCCATGTCCCTGCCATTACTAATTTGTCTTTGACTTCTCTGCAATCAAACATTGAATAAACCTGTCAATCCGGTCAAATCCTTTCTGGATGTTGTCAACAGAGGAAGCATATGAAAGCCTTACATAACCTTCCCCCATACTGCCAAAGCAATCGCCAGGTGACACGACCACACGCTGCTCATTAAGGAGTCTTATGGCAAACTCATCAGATGTTAAGCCCGTATCCTTAATATTCATAAATACGTAGAACGCTCCTTTAGGCATTACACAAGAAATCCTATCTATCTTGTTAATACGCTCAACCATGATGCCCCTGCGCTCCTTATATTGTTTATTCATATAAGCATAAGCATCCGTTGGTCCAGCCAACGCTTCTATTGCTGCAAATTGCGCAGGTGTATTGACACAGGACAGCATAAATTCCTGGATTTTTTGCATTTGAGCAATGATTGACTTCGGTGCAAGACAGTAGCCGACGCGCCAGCCTGTCATTGCATAAGATTTAGACACAGAGTCAATGATAATGGTTCTTTCCTTCATGCCTGAGATTCTCGCAATATTATAAAAAGGCTCATCATACGTCAAATATTTGTATACCTCGTCAAAGATAACATATAAATCATTTTCAATTGCCACACGGGCGATCATTTCCATTGTATCCTTGCCGGCGACAGCACCTGTTGGATTAGATGGAGAGTTTAGTATAATTGCCTTTGTCTTAGAAGTTATTGCCTTCCTCAATCGATCCTCTGTGAAGTTAAAGCCTTCTTCCTCGTAGACAGGTACTGGAACAGGCACTGCATTATTCATCTCAATCATGCCAAAGTAATTCGTATAGCATGGGTCGCTTACAATCACTTCATCGCCTGGATTTGTTAAGATTAACAAAGAAAGAGATAATCCTTGCATGCCGCCCACTGTAATAAAAATCTCATCAGCTGGATCATAGCTTACCCTATCAAATTCCTCAAAATGTTTGCTTACAGCTTCACGCAAAGGAAATATTCCTGCATTTGGAGTATAATGGGTTTCGCCATTGTCCATTGCCGATTTAGCAGCATCTATGATATTTTTTGGTGTATCGAATTCCGGCTCACCAATGACAAAGCTGACCACATCCTCTAATCCTTGTGACAACTCATACATCTGTCTTACCTTCGCAGCTTTAATTTCTTGTATCTTGTTTGATAACTCCTTCATCCAGATTCCTTTCCGAATTACAGCATTCTACATTTTTTAATTTTTCAAATATTCAAATTATATTTTTATTTGATTCTAACATACTCACTATTAATAATTAATA
>Ga0209463_1002502_pt1 | contig 10096 bp, 12 predicted proteins | sample AgamicMgSfrz_FD_187169 | JGI IMG/M metagenome (GOLD analysis project Ga0209463, IMG submission 187169) | Agave microbial communities from Guanajuato, Mexico - Mg.Sf.rz (SPAdes) (version 2) | ecosystem: Host-associated > Plants > Phyllosphere > Phylloplane/Leaf | place: Guanajuato, Mexico... | reverse complement strand
ATCCAAGAACGTTCGGAATATCACACTTGTTGATAAAGTCGAAGGGATCGCCGAATACGTCTTAGATAATGACGAGATCAAGCAATATGGCAAGGTTCAAGCGTCCTTGAATTTGTATTATCGGAATGGACAAGCCTTGTCGATTCACGAATTTACATTTGAGATTGATCGAAATTTAATTGACCAGGACATTGCCCCGGCAGCGGAATTTTATATTGATGATTTCCAAACTCTTAAAACCGAAATAGAACGTAAAGCAGCGGAGCTTGAAGCGGATATAAAAAAGCGAACTGACGATATGCAAGGAAAGATTGATAAGATCACAGCAGAGTTGCAAGAGCAGCTAGACCACATGAAAGAAAAACTAGGTGATCTCGAAGCACTTGAAACAAAAGAAGGCGCAAAAGCTAAAGTAGCCGAAGCGCTTGTATCAGCTAAAAAATATACGGAAGATTACGCAGAGACGCCCGCAGGCGCTTTGAAAATGGCAAAAGACCTTGTGGCGGGTTTTCAACAAAAGAAAATCACGACCGATACAGGAACGCCGTTGATTCTTAATAAAGACACGTCCGTCAGTATTTTGGATGCTGTGATTGATAACGGTCTAGGAATGGGCACTTTTTACACAATAGCAAAATCAAAAGATTTACCTAACAACCGTTCTTTCAGAGGTTTTTTCCATATGACAGATGTATCATCCGACGGGAAAGCTACATTCGGTTGGGTATACGCTACAGATTACCACAACAATGTTTATACTAACTATCTCAACAATAGCGTATGGAGTGGGTGGAAACGCGTAATGACAGAACCCGACTCAAAAGAATCAAAGGCGCAAATTGCAGAGTTGTATTATTTAAATGCAGTGGGAGGTGATAAATGATGATTGACTGGTTTAGACGAATCAAGGACTTTTATGACGAAGAGCTATGGACAAAAGAAATGGTGTATAACACCGTAGCAGCTGGGAGAATCACGGCCGAACAATATGAGGAAATCACAGGTGAGCCATACGAGGTATAGGCTTATTTTTTATTCTTATGGCGGGAGAAGGTGAGATTGTTGGAAATGGACATGACGCAGTATTTAATGACACAAGGGCCGTTTGCGGTTCTTTTTTGTTGGGTGCTGTTTTACGTATTAAACACAACGAAAGAGCGTGAAAACAAACTCAACGAACAGATTGACGCACAAAATGATGTACTAGCAAAATTCAGCGAGAAATATGATGTTGTCATTGAAAAACTCGACAGGATTGAAAGAAACCAAAAATAACTGAAATGGGGAATTGAATATGAAAAACTTTGACAAAGGCACAGTGATCCGCACGGTGCTTCTTTTTATAGCATTAATCAACCAATTTTTAATCATGGTCGGTAAACCTGTTTTGCCGATCAGTGAGGACCAAGTCACTTCGCTGGCTGAGACATTGTACCTTGCCTTCTCAATGGTCTTTACGTTAGTGACAACCCTTATGGCATGGTTCAAAAACAACTATGTGACTGAAACAGGAAAGAAACAAAAAGAAGTTCTAAAACAAAAAGGATTAACAAAATAAGAGCTGCCCCAGGCGGCTTTTTTAAATACTAAAAAACAATTTTAAGGAGACGATGAAAAATGGTGAAAATCATTCAAGACTTCATTTCAAAAGGGAATAAAAATAGACCAGGCAATTATATGAAACCTTTATATATTACGGTTCATAACACAGCTAACACAGCAAAAGGGGCAAACGCAGCGAGTCACGCATCTTTTGTGAAACGATCTAGTACAGGTGTAAGCTGGCACTATACGGTGGATGAAAATTGTATTTATCAACACCTGCCGCTAAATGAAAACGGATGGCATGCAGGAGATGGACGAGGAACCGGAAACATGAAGTCAATTGGAATTGAGATTTGCGAAAACGCAGACGGCAATTTTGAGAAGGCTGTCGAGAACGCTCAATGGCTAATTCGTCAGCTGATGCAGGATCAAGGTATTCCGTTGTCCAATGTTGTCCCCCATAAAAGATGGAGCGGTAAACAATGTCCACGAAAGCTGCTTAATCGCTGGGACAGCTTCAAGGCAGGTATTGCAACCGCTCATACAAGTAAAAAGGCAACAGCGAAGCCGACGAAAGCGACACCTGTCAAAAATACACCTTCCAAGCCAAAAGCGAGTAAACCTAAAAAAACAGTTAACTTGCCATCTGGCATTATTAAAGTAACCAAGCCTTTGACAAAGGGTACTGGAGTAAAAGCATTGCAGGAAGCTCTGGCTTCAGTTTATTTCTATCCTGATAAGGGAGCTAAAAACAACGGGATTGATGGCTACTATGGTCCAAAGACAGCGAATGCAGTCAAACGATTCCAACTCATGCATGGTCTTGCTGCTGACGGCATCTATGGTCCAAAGACTAAAGCAGCTCTTCAAAAAGCATTGAAATAAGTAAGCCCCCTGTCCTTAATGGATGGGGGCTTTTTTACGTTTAATATTAAGCCCACACAAATTATCGAGAATAGTATCTCCTCAATTAATTTCGTAAAAATCTCTTATGCAAATGTTTCACTTACTTCATAATAAATACCGATTCCAAAAAAATTCTAAATCCAAATAATTCTATTATATTACATTAAAATCTTAAATTTAACTTAAATATCCTATAAAGTCTTTATTTAAATTTGAAGTAAAACTATACTAAAGGAGTTTTAAATTACATAAACAGGAGGATTAATAGGTGAAAATAACTAACAAGGTTTTAAGTTTGCTATTAATATTTTCATTGTTTGTAGGTGCTGCAGGTTTTATTCCCCAAGCTAATGCAGTTGGTCAAGACGAAGATGAGGCTTATATAGAAGATAGTAGCGTGATTATTGAGGAAGATAATGATACTGATGCTGAAGAAGAACTTGAAGAAATTCAAGGAGTCGAAGAAAGTTCAGACGAAGGTATTCTAAGCGAAGAAGAACTAAAAAGTATTAAAATAACTGCTCAATCTTGGGATAGAGGTGGTTTTAACGGAGGCCGTATCGGAGGCGGCGGTGGAGGTGGTTCCATTGTACCAAAGCCAACACCAAAACCAAAACCAAAACCAAAACCAACAGCAAAACCTAAGCTTCCTGCAAAAGGTTTTAAATCTGGTGCAGCAGGTGAAAAATTCCTAAATGATTATGTAGGTGGAGTTGGGCATAAGGTATATAAAAATGTTCGAGTATATGATCATAAAAAAGGTAAATGGGTAAAAGAGAAAAGAATTGTGGACGCTTATGTTCCAAGTACAAGAGTGGTACATGAATCAAAAGTTGGTTACACAAGTCTATCAAATTTTGTAAGAAAACAGATTGACAAAGATGTAGCTTTAAGAAAGGCTGGTCAAGTGGATGGAGTGAAGTGGCACTTTTTTAAAAGTGCTAAAAAAGGTAAAATAGGAGCAACTAAAAATTTAAGAGAATATTTAAAGAAAAAGAAAGTTCCTTATCAATACCACGACTAATGTTTTGGAGGCTATTAAATGGATTACCCTCTAATGGAACCACCATTTGAAGTAGGAGCACACGAATCACTTTCTAAAAAAAAGGCGCAAATTCTTTTTGATTGGTTTATTGATGAAATACCTCAAAGGATATCTGTTTTAGAAGAATTTACGAATGGGGAAGTAGATTTTAATTATACACCGGAATCTTTAATTGACGTGTATAGTTGGTACTTATCTCAAATTGAAATTTATGAGTTATCCGAAGAAGAAATAGGAATAAAACTTGAAAGATTAAGTCAATATCCTGACTTTATTTATCAAGATGAAAAAGAACGGTTACTAGCTAATCCAGTTGAAATTGGAAAAGTGGATTATGCGATAGCAATGGATATTGGTATATATTATGGGGAAACCGTTAGGAAAAACTATCCGCAAGTGAAGTGGACATACTTTACTAAGCCTAAATCACATCCCTTTTTAAATAAGCCATTATTATATTTTAATGATGCTGATGATGACATGATATCTTATGAAAGAGAACCAATCGATATGATGTTTGTTCTTAATCAAAGAATAAAAAGAGGAGAGATTACAGATCACAGTCTGTATGAACTTTATCAATACGATGTGAATGAAATTCTCGGCATCTTTGAGGATCCTGAAGATTAAGATAAAGAGCAACTTCTGACTTGGAAGTTGCTTTTTTTAGTGTATCAGATAATAGGTTAAAGAAAGGTTGGTTAGCTAAAATTTAAAACTGCCATTCTTTTTTTTCTTTATCCCATTTCACTTCTTCTTTTTCCAGAAGGTTTTTGACTGCTTGCCTAACAGTCGTCTCATCCTGACCCGTTTTCCTTTTAAGCTCATTGATCGTGGGATTCTTACGGAACCGGCTCATGTTGTAGATGATTCGGTAAAGCTTCCTTTCAAGATCCGTCACGGCATACCCTCCTGTAAAAATAGAATATACGTTCGATTATAAGCGTAAATAAAAAACCCTTCAAGTCGAAGGGTTATCTTAAAGAAGATACTTTATCAGTGATTATCATATGTTCTCCTGAACGTTCGTATGAGAATTTAGCTAATGTTTCATCTTCATCTATATAAGGAACTTTCCAAAATACAGCGATTTGGTTAATTGTGTTATTGTCAGTTCCAATTTTTGAAGCTAAATCATCACTAAACATTTCCACCATGTTATAAGAAGTTTGAGCAGAATTTTTAAAATCAAACGACAGGTAAACAAGAGCGATTAGTTTGTTATCTTGGTCAGTACTCATATCTTGATTAATTTCGATCTTTTCAATTGAGGCAGCCTTGTAATTATCCTCTACAATAGATTCAATTTCATGTTCCGTCTCACTTTTCAAAGTAGACAGTTCTTCATCCTTCTTTTTAGTAACTTCTGCAGCATTGGCTTTCTTACTTTTTTGTTTAACTTTTGAGGAATTCTTAATTTTAAAATTAATTTCAGCAGTAGCTACTCGACCATTTTCGCCGCTAACATTAGAACCCGCAAGATTAGCCCCATCTTCTCCAAAAATCTCTTTAACATGGTCAGTTTGCAGATTTTCGGGTAACGTTTCTACATAAACAGTATAATTCCCGCCTTCAAACTCCTCTCCTTCTTCATTAGAAAATTCATATTCAAACAAACCACCATCTTTAACCGTTACACGTTGATCGTAATGAGCAGAATTTGGTGGCTCTAAGTAAATATCTATTTCTGTATTTTTAGGCAAATTGCTTTTTCCGCTAATGAGAATCTTTTTATTGTCTTTAATTTTTTTATTCAAGGTGATCTTTACATTTAATTTTTCTTTAGTTTCAATGCTTTCTTCTTTTTTACTGGAGTTACTTGTGGATGTGTTTTCTGCTTTGCCACAAGCAGTTATGAATAAGGTACATAAAATTAAAAGGAGAAAAGTTTTAATAAGATTCAATATAGACCCTCCAAATCAAATGTTTTCCAAATAAGTCTATCATATTATTGAATTTAAAAGAGGATAAAACAATGTTTTTTCCAAATTAAGAATATTACGGAATTGACATTCGAGATGTTATAATTTAGTAAGAACAATTAACAATTGGGGTGTGTTATATGTATTTCAAAAAATCATCAGTTGAAGAAATCATCAAATATGACGACTACCCTTATAAAATTTATACAAGGGTTTCAACGGACAGAGATGAACAAATAAGTTCTAAAGAAAACCAGATCGACGTTTGCAGGTACTGGATCGAGCAACATAATTATGAATGGGATGACCGTTCTGTTTTGTTAGATGATGGTATCAGCGGAACCGTCCTTGAAGATAGGGCAGCCATGAAATACATTTTTTCATTGGCGGAAAAGAAAGAAATAAAAATGGTGATTTTTAAGTCCATCACACGTCTTGCCCGTGATTTAAAAGATGCGTTATACATCAGAGAGATTCTAGTGTCTAATGGGGTTCGTGTTGTTACACTCGAAGAAGACTATGACTCCCTTTACGAGAGTAAAGCGTCAATGAAATTTGAAATGTCTGCTCTGTTTGCGGAGCAGTTACCTAAGTCTATGTCAGTCAATATAAGTGGCGTACTTGCAGCAAAGGCAAGGCGTGGTGAACATTCTGGTCGAGTACCCTACGGTTATATGAAAGAGGGAAAACACCTTGTAATTAACGAAAATGAAGCACAAGTTATAAGATTAATTTTTCACCTTTATAACGAGGGACTAGGTCAGAAAAGAGTTACATATGCATTGCAAGAAAAATGTAAGCTAGGTGAAATACCACCTCCGAAAAAACGTAGTAATTGGCAGCTTACAACAGTTCAAACCATTTTGAGAAACCCTATATATTGCGGTGTGCATATAGCCAATAGGCATACTACAATAAAAGTTGATGGGCGAAAAAAATTCATTCGGAACCCGCCCGAAAAATGGACTGTTTACGAAGACTTTTGCCCGCCGATTGTCTCAAGAGAAGATTGGGAAAAAGCAAATAATAAACCGACTGTCAATAAAAAAACTAAATTTACACCGTGGAATGAGTTGAGAAAATTACTTATTTGTGGAAAATGTGGTTCTAATATGGTGATTATCCAAACAAGCAGAGCCAAACAAAATGGTGAAAAAACGTATTGGAAATACGTTAAATGCAGTAATTACAGAAGAGCTGGTCAAGAAGGTTGTGTTAACCATGTTCCAATTACTTATGAAGAGGTCAGGGATTTAGTCATTGAAAATCTAATCGAATTCTCCAAAGATATATCACATGATTACAGAAAAAATGCAATTGAACAAAAAGAAAAACAGATGAAGTCTGTTAAAGTAGAGTTGAAGTCCTTAGAAACACAGAATAAAAGATTGCTGGAACTTTATTTAGAAGATCAGATTATTTCAAAAGCCGAGTTCCAAACTAAGCGCAATGAAATTCAATCTAATATAATAAAACTTGAACAGAGTTTATTTTCCTTACAGCAGGTCCATGATGAGAAAAGTTCAATGATGGAAATGCAAGCGGTTCTTCGAGAGCTTGAAGACAAAGAGAAAGATTTAAAGCATGTGTTTGATAAGCTCATTGATCATATTGTTATCCATCCAAACGGGAAAATGAATTTTCATTATAGATTTAAATGATCCTGTAAGTTATACTCATTTGTAAAAGGTATGCATAACAAATGCCATGCAAAAGCTAGGAGTCAAAGGCCGTTCACAGGCCGTAGTCGAGCTTCTGCGTATGGGTGAGCTAGAGCTCTAACGTCAGCCGGTTTTCCTTCCGCATCGGGAAGGAACCGGTTATTTCTATATGGTTTCCACGAGTCTCTTCTTGCATTTTCTTTGAAAAACGAGGAAAATAGACATATACGTTTTAATCAAAGTGAGATGCTATAGTGAGGTATCAATAAAATGGAAACGAATGAATCAGGCCATGTTGCAGAGATTGAAAAATCATTGCGCCACATTGCCGCAATTATTAAGCAAAAAGGCAGAGAAATCCTCAATCAATATACGATTACACCTCCACAATTCATCGGGCTTCAGTGGCTTTATGAATTCGGAGATATGACAATAGGCGAGCTGTCACAAAAGATGTACTTGGCTTGCAGTACAACCACTGATTTAATTGATAGAATGGAAAAAAGTGAACTTGTCGAACGGGTGAAAGATCCATCTGACCGCCGCGTGGTTCGCATTCATTTATTGCCTGAAGGCGAGCGGATCATTCAAGAAGTGATTGCTAAACGCCAAGAATACGTCAGTGAACTTCTAGAGGCTTTCTCAGAAGAAGAAGCCATCGTTTTCAACCAATCCTTAACGAAACTACAGCAGCAAATGAAAAGAAAATGAGGCGATTTTGTTGGATCAACCAATCGGCGTCATTGATTCCGGCGTCGGCGGTTTAACCGTTGCAAAGGAAATCATGAGACAACTGCCAAAAGAAAAAATTATTTATGTAGGCGATACAAAACGATGTCCATATGGCCCGCGGAAAGAAGAAGAAGTTCTTCAATATACGTGGGAAATGGCACACTACCTACTAAAACACCACCATATTAAAATGCTCGTCATTGCATGCAACACAGCAACGGCGATCGCACTGGATGAAATCAAAGCAACGCTTGATATTCCGGTCATTGGCGTCATTCAGCCTGGCGCCCGTACAGCGATCAAGGTGACAAACAACCAGCATATTGGCGTTATTGGCACAATCAATACGATCAAAAGCGAGGCATACAAAGAAGCGCTGCTGTCACTAAAAGCAGGTCTAACGGTTCAAAGTCTGGCGTGTCCGCTACTTGTTCCATTTGTGGAAAGCGGTACGTTTTTAGATCAGACAGCAGAGGCAGTGGTGAAAGATTCTCTTGAACCGATGAAAGAAACAGGAATTGATACACTTATTCTTGGCTGCACACACTATCCGATTTTAAAAGAGCCGATTCAGCGCTTTATGGGCAGTGATGTCAGCATCATTTCATCAGGAGATGAGACAGCGAGAGAAGCAAGTACGATTCTTTCATATAAAGGGCTGTTAAATACCTCTAAAGAAACGCCTGTCCATACATTTTACACAACAGGACAGCAGCAAAATTTCCAAAACATCGCTCGTGACTGGTTTGGCTACCTGCCAGGGAAGGTCGAAACCGTCTCACTTGAACACATCTACCAGCAATAACCCCTTCTATTTGAAGTGGGTTATTTTTTTATGAAAAGGGTCTAATCATCTGAGGGAGCTCGTATACATAGTAGTACAAACTACTAGAGGAGGGTGAAGTATGCTGAAAAAGGGATCTACAGCAGCTGTTACGTGTATCGCGTCAGCCATGCTTTTATCAGGATGCGGATTGTTTCAAACAGACCAAGCGAAAACAGAGATTGATCCACCACAAAACGTCACATATGTGAAAGAAAATAAAGAAGATAAACAAACAGCCAAAGAAGGAAAAGAAGAGAAACAGGCAGATACGGTCATGAGAGAATTATATTTAATTGATAAAAACGGGTATGTCGTCTCTCAATCCATTCCACTGCCGAAAAATGAAGGAAGTGCCAAACAAACCCTTGAATATCTCGTGGACGGGGGACCTATTTCTAACTTAATGCCGAATGGATTCAGAGCAGTTTTGCCGGCGGACACGAGCGTATCTGTCGATATTAAAGACGGTGCGGCGGTTGTGGATTTTTCAAATGAATTTAAAAACTATAAAAAAGAAGACGAACAGCGCATCCTGCAATCTGTTACTTGGACGTTAACACAGTTTGATTCCATAGCCAAAGTCAAATTGAAGATGAATGGACATGAACTTAAAGAAATGCCTGTGAACGGTACGCCAATCTCAGATGATTTAAGCAGAGAAGACGGTATTAATATCCAGCACGAGGCTGCTGCTGATATGACATCGACAAAGCCTGTGACGGTCTACTACTTAGCTGAATCTGATGAACAGACTTACTACGTTCCGGTCACCACAAGAGCACCAAAAGACGAGGATGATCCGATTACAGCAGCGATTGATGAGCTCGTCTCTGGACCAAGCAAAAAAAGCCATCTGCTTACAGACTTTGATCAAGATGTGAAGCTGAATGATGTACCAAAAGTAAAAGATGGACATGTGACACTTGATTTCAATGAATCCATTTTTGGCAGTGCAGATGAAAAGAAAAAGGTCATTTCACAAAAAGTTCTTGATAGCATTGTGCTCACATTAACCGAGCTGCCGGACGTCAAAAGCGTATCTATCAAGGTGAACGGCAAGGCTGAGCTTGTGAACGAAAAAGGAGCAGAGCTCACAAAGCCGGTTTCACGACCAGAACAAGTGAATACAGGTAGTTTTTAACGTCACACATTGATATAATGGAGAAAAAGAGGCATGCATATTCGCTGCCTCTTTTTTATTCCAAGCGATTAGAACGAGCTGAGGTTGTCAAAGTTAGTAGGAGAACCCCGCTCACAACGCGCGGAATGTATATCGTAACGGAGGTAAAACATGAGATTAGATGAAAGACAATATGACGAATTGAGAAAAATAGAAATAGAGGCAGGCTACATCACGCACCCAGAAGGCTCTGTCTTAATCTCAGCGGGAAATACGAAGGTGATTTGTAACGCATCGATCGAAGACCGCGTACCTCCTTTTTTAAGAGGAGAAGGAAAA
>Ga0209463_1002499_pt1 | contig 10106 bp, 8 predicted proteins | sample AgamicMgSfrz_FD_187169 | JGI IMG/M metagenome (GOLD analysis project Ga0209463, IMG submission 187169) | Agave microbial communities from Guanajuato, Mexico - Mg.Sf.rz (SPAdes) (version 2) | ecosystem: Host-associated > Plants > Phyllosphere > Phylloplane/Leaf | place: Guanajuato, Mexico... | reverse complement strand
AGTGTTTCGCATAGTACATTTTATCAAGGAGCTGAAGTAGTAGATGACACAGAAGTGGTATTTAAAGTTACACTTACCAAATAAAGAAATCGTCTGTGTTTAAGCTCACGCTGTAACTTTTTTAAAGAATTTGCTTAAGAATATAATCGCGTTTGATTGAGTTCTATTTATAAGAAACACCTGTATGCCTATAATGTTTTGTTAAGGGGAGATCTTAGTGAATACGTGTAGTGGTTTTGCAATAATTTGCTTAAACGATAAAGATGAATTATTAATGGTCTCCCAAGAGAAACCCAACATGCCCAAGTGTTGGTCTGTTCCTTCTGGTGCTATCGAAGGATATGAAAGGCTCGAAGATTGTTGTATTCGAGAAGTATGGAATCAAACGGGTTATCAGGTAGAGATAGTAAAAAAAATACACGAGAATAGGTCTACTACTTATAATGTTGATGTTCACATGACCTATTTTGAAGTTAAAATAGTAGCTGGAGAAAAGAAAGTCCCGATTTTAGACTCATATTGCTGGCAACCTATATCTAAAATTAATCATTTAAACCTATTATTTGAAGATGAGCGTGAAGTCGTACTAAATTATATAAAAAAGAAAAAACAACTCACTTAATCTTGCTCAAGGATATTATTTTACCTCTATACATGTGCATGGAGGTCCGTTGTCTTTAAAAAAACTATAAAAATTATAGAGGGGAAGTTAAATAATTGATTAATACAACCCTTAATTTAATAAAAATTGTCATGCATACTACTATGAGGAATAACTTAGTCCTTATGAATCATTACCTCAATTCGAGGGACATTTTATTATCTAGATCTAAGAGACCCTAAAATATATTATCTATCTCCTCCAAGACAATTTATCTGGTTAACAAAAAAAAGCTACTGGTCTCGGCAGTAGCTTTTTTTGTTCTCGTATTATTTAGTTTGGACTTGCTAAGGTAAAAAGAAGTTTCAAAGGAAAATAAGGGAGATATTGCTTTGCTATTATGGCAATAAATGATGTAAATAATTTTTTCTCAAAAGAGGAACTTTATAAATTTAATAAACATGCTGAAGAATTAAAGAATGAAATAAAGAAGCCATCCTACCTCGAAAAGTTTTGGGTGGCTTGACAGATGATTTATTAAAACATCAAGTTTGTCCTGAATGCTCTATTTTAGTCTACTAAGACTGATTGTTTATAATAAAGTTCGATCAAAAATCCTGTATATAACAGGATTTTTTCTTGTTCTATAGTAGAAACATTTCATTGAACAAAGAAGAGCTTAGACTTAAATCTGTTGGGTTTAATTTATCTAACTAATGCTGTTCTATTATTGCTATACTATGATTCGATGAGTTTTTAATGGACTTAAATGTTCATTATGAAGAAGGAGAGAATTGAATGGCTACAACAAAGACGAAAAAAGAGATTGCAGCAAAAGATCTAGAAACTGATACAACAACTGTTGAACAGCTAACGTATTATCGAATATTAGCCCCCCTAGAAGTAAAATCCCTGTTATCACATCTTAATTCAGATGAAAAGAAGTCTATTGCTCTCGATTTCAAAAAATTAGAAAATGAAAATTTAGAGCCTTTACGTCACACATTTATAGAAGGGGTAGACAAACAGCAAACACGCTCTACTGAAACATCCGAAAACAAAGAATCTACGCATTACAAAGTAGATCTTGTTAACATGCAAAAGGAAGCTTTTAATTTATTTGAAGAGATGATTTACGTATATGGTATCCCAGACGACGGTATTAGGTTACCAGTGAAAAGAGCTAAGTCAGATGAGTTAAACGAAGTGGTTTACATGAACAGTGAATCCACGCTTGTTACTTACCAAATCATTGAAACAGAGAAAGGATTCAAGGTCGTTATAGAAGATTCTTTAACGTTGAATTTTGATAGGAGAAAGAAATATGGCCTATTCCATCTACAAAAAGTAAAAAGCCTCGGTTCCTATATGAAATGTTTGCAATTAATAAACTACTACATACAGCGCAATAAGTTTCCTTTTCAATCTTTACAGTTATCTGGTGGAACATTAAATTTAAAGGGACACCGCGAAGAAATTGAGGAAGAGATTGAATCTTACAAAGAACTGATAGATATTTGCACTCAAATTGGAATAAGTGAAGATTATATATTCGATGATAAAGAAGATTTACCTTCCCTATTCAATGCTATAATCAATATCTTTAAAAATAAACAATATAGCTTGCTTAATATTCGTCAAGAAAAACTGAAAAAAACGAAGATAATCAATATTGGACTTTCTAACTATGTGAAACTAGCATTAGTGTATTCAGATGGATGTTTCCTTAACCTTTATAGTGAAGAAGCGTTAAAAATAATGGATAGACCTTCATCTATAACAGATGTAGCTAGTAACCACAGCCAGGATAATATTGAGCCTGTTATATTACCTGATAATCAGGGGAGTTATGACCACAAAGTAAGTATGTTTGCTTCTCGGAAAATTGAAGAAATGGTGAAAGATACAAACTTTGATTTTGACATAGTAAAATTATCTTTTGCCGATGAACATCATGATATACAAGCTGACTTAACAATTACTAGTTCTTTAGAGTATATAGACTTTTACGATAAATCCCATGATGAAAGCTATTTAGAATTTGCTCTTGATCTAAATCAACGATACTTAGCTAAGTATCCACAAGATGATATTGCAAAAGTTAATATTTATCTCATTAAACTCAAGCAAGGCCATGAACTATCAGAAGATGAACAAAATGATCTTTATAACATACAAGCAAGAGCAGAAATGAATAACGAGCAAACAATATGTTTTGCATGTGAGGTTTTGTTGAAAAATAAGACAAAAGCGAAGAGAATATTTGCTACTCTTCCTGGTGAAGAAAAAGAAGAAATCATGGAATTTCCAATCTACCGTTTTTATCAAAATTTGGAGTAGTATGCTCATTTTCTTCTGTATATAGATTGCTAGTAAACTTTTATAAAGTTTTTTATCCTTAATGCAATAAATAAGCCCTATTTGCCTATGATAGGGCTTATAAGTTAAAAAAGTCCTCTACTTTCGCCTTCGAGTCAAGTTTTTTTAAGATATTCATCACTTTTTTTATGGTTGAGCCAGATGGAATATAATTTGAGTCATTATAAATTTTACTAACTGTATGTCTATTTAAATTAGTTGCTTTAACTAATTTGGTTTGAGTATAGCCCTTGCCCATTAGGTATTTTCCTAACTTACTTTTTTTAGTGATTTTAGGCATACTAACACACTCCTTTTTATAAAGGATGGACGCATTCTAAAAAAACTATACATTTTTGTATAAAAAAACAGGCAAAAATCTTAATTTACAACATATAATAAACTATAAAATAAACAGTATATAAATATTGCTTATGCAGAGTTGGAATAATGTCGATATTTTGGTCATAATCATATAGCATGAATACAGTTAAGACCGCCTTATACACTGATACATAATGGGCGGTCTTTGTTATCAATATTCTTTGAAATTTGACTTCACACAAAAAACCTTTTCTCTCTAAGAAAAGGTTTTTTGTGTGAATATTAGATAACGAGATACCACCATTCTAGCAAATCATTTTTCAAAAAAGGTTTTTAACCACTTATAAAAACTCTTCTTTTGTTGTTGTGCTTTTTTTAACGCTCGAATTTCACGAGCCATTGAAATTAACTGACGTTCGCGTTCTTCAAATTTGGCATCGATATAGCTTTGTATGTCTTTCATTTGTACTTCAAGTGGTGCTAAGCTAAGGGTTTGTTTTTCAGTTGAAATGTTGGGTGGAGTGTCTGGTACTAAGTTGAATTTTTTTGCAACGGTTATAACGGCTTTTTCTAAAGTCATTTCGGGATAGGCATAAATTCTTTTTAGTTCATGAAAGATGGTAACGTCATCATTTGTATAAGCTAATCTACCTTGTTTTTTAGTAAATTGCACACCAATTTTGGCAAAATGGAAGTTGTATTTTCGTATAGTTGCTATGGGCAAACCAAGTATATCGGCTAATTCTTCGGTGGTATATGCTGCTTCTGCGGTTATGACTCTCAACATATGATCACCTCCTCTTATCAAGAGAACTATTCTAGGTATATACATAAAAACCTTCAAATAATAAGAGAACCATATTTGGTATTTTTTCATTTTGCCGTTAATGTACCAAGGAACAGTTTTAGCTACAGGTAAGATAGTGCATTCACCTATTTATTTCATGAATTAAATAGGTGCCACACTTCCTCATTGCAATGGTTTCTCCTGCTTTAGCTTCTTTCTGTAATCACTTTTCATCTTCATTCACATTTTTTTAATTCATGTTTTACCGTTAATAATCGACAGCCTAGTATTCTCATAGCTATGGGATAATCCAGGTCCACGTGCTCGATATTTGGGATCTCTTTTTCATCTTGAGTCAAGATGTTCTCCCTCTACACTATTCTACTCTCACTTTATTTACTTTTGATATTCATAGACAACAGGAACTTGATCCATTTTGACCGTTTTGGCCACCACATAACGACGGTATCCATCTTTTAAGATCTTTGATCCTTTTTCAATCGTCAACGGCTCATCTAAACGCCCTGTACGCTTCACAAAATCGATAACTTTTTGCGTTTTTTCAGGGTTTGGGCGTGTCTTTAAGAACTCTTCAGGAACAATAATATCATCAAAGTTCAATAGACCCTGAGTTCCCTTCGGTTGATTTGATAGTGTTGTCTTTTTTTCCTCAGTCTTTTTCTCTTCTGTAGGCGCTTGTTGTACTTCTGGCTGAATAGAATTTACTTCTTTCTTCTCTTCCTTTGCTACAGGTTGAGAAACAGGTGCTTGTTCTTCCTGTTTAGTAGGTTCCGTATTCTTTTGTTCTTGAGAAGGCGCAGAAGCCTCTTGTTTAGGTTCTTTTTTCGCATCTGACTGGATTCTTCTCTTTATCGTTTTTGTTCGGGAGAACGGTAATCTGGAAACAGATCACCCCTACCTCACCAGGACATTCATCAATCGGAATATCTAACGTTGGTTCCCCTTGAATGAGGATTTTTTCATGCATAATACTTTTTTTCGTAAGACCTGTTTTATTATAGGCTTTCTTTGCAACAAATACAGTGTAGGAAATAAAGGTACTCTTCTTCAAACCTTTAGGCGCAGATGGTGACCCTTTTTCACGCATATCAAAGACAACGTAGCGATCATACTCTCATAGTGGTCCTGTGGCTGATCCTGTTAACGTGATTTTGTGTGGCATAATGTTCTCCTCCTGCGTAGATTATTAGTTATTGTTTATTTAGAACACAGTTCTAAATAAACATATTCTATTAAAACATCGGCTTCTAAGGAATTTCTACTTTTTTTGATTAGGAAGCTGTGTCTTTTAACTGATTATGTTGACGCAAACATTCTTGTTCCTCTGGTGTTAAAGCTTGTTCTAAGTCCTGTTTCAGCTGAGCTATCTCCAACAAGCTATACGTGGAGCTGTGCTCCTCTAGTAAGTTCTCTTCTTCTGGCGTTAGCTCTTGTCCTAAATCTTGCTTCAGTTGAATCATTTCAAGCTGTTGATCCATTGTAACTTCTGTTTCTTGTTTAGGTTGGTCTTGCTGCTGTTCAGCTTTTAACCAATCTGGAACGAGTTCCTTACGAATAATCCGTTTTGGTGTAGCCAATGTTGTTGCTTTGCTTTCGTTATGTATAACTTCTTGTTGATCTGCGTATACTGATGAATAATCCTGCTCTTTAGGCTTTATGAATTCATAGAATTGATTTTTCGCAATTTGATAGATTAACCGACACATATCCCCTAGGGATAAAGGATTCCCTTGTTGATTAGCTTCATGTACATATTTATCTAATCCAACAATCGTTGAATATGCGATCTCATGTATTTGCTCTTTTTCAATCGTAATCTCTGTATCTCGCTTGACTGCTTTCGCAGCATTTTGAATACGAGCATAAAAGTCTTGTAGTTGATGTCCATACTTACCTGCATAGACTTGATTGACTTTCTTAGGCACACCTTTGATATAGGTGAAGGCCTGTGAAACAGACATTAAATGATTATTTATATGATTTACAGGTAAATCAAGGTTAATAAAGGCATCAGGTGATTTATCGGTCTCTAAGCTTGGTGTATCAACGTTTTCAGTACTTTCTGGATGCGTCACAGGACATGTCACAGGAGTGGTCATTTCTTCTTGTTGAAGCGTTTGGACACCTGTTGTATCATGAGCAAAAAAGATTTCGTCACAAATGTGCTGAAAGTTTTTATGACTTTTAAGGATAAATACATAACTGTCAGGATGAGTACCTGTTGCATCCTCTTTAATGTATCGGGCCACAAGTATAAAGGGCGTGGCTTTTAGCGAGCGCACAAAACGAGAAACCGTACTTTTGGACACGTTAAATTTCTTCATAAGCGTTTCAGAACGGATCGCTTGAATACCTGTAGCCATTAGGTTATAGATGACATGATCGAGCATTTCCATTCTCTTTTTTGGAAATTCTTTATGTATAGCAGATTGTTGTTGTTTAAAGTGGGTACGAAGACTTTCTAAAAACTCTTCTTTCTTTTTCCGAAGTGTGGACTTGTTAGTCCATAACCATTTGAACCGTCCATTGAAGGTGTCTACATCTTTTAAATAGCAGGTTAATATCTTTGTCATTTGTTCATCTTCTCCTTTAAGGAACACAAAAAAGACACTGTATCCCTCGAAATAGGAAAACAATGCCTTGATTTTGATGAACTAAGCCCTTGAAATAGATGTCAATTTCATATAAAATAAAAACATAAGTTTTATTTTATAGAAAACTAACTCTATTAACAAGAGACTTTGACAAGTGTTTTCCCTACTGTAGATAGGGTGAACGGTTTAAGAGTGTTGCTGCACTACTTAAACAGTTAAAGTCTTTTTTCTATTCCGGACATTTTTGTTAGTTTAATTATAGCGTTAAGTAGTCTCATAATTCAATAAAAAATTAGTAAAATATATCAAAACAAGTATATTTAGCTACGCAGATGCCATGTTAGTGTAGAGATTGAGTCCATCATATATGAGATTTTTAGTTTTTGGGAGGGGGATTTTTCCCTCCTAAATTAGCTTAGAATGTGTTATAATTATTGGTTTTTTTATGCCGAAAACTTTTAGATTATGTAAATCTTCAAATGAGCATAACCTTTTTAGTAGATGGAGACCTACCATATAAATAAAAGAACCCTAACGATTAATTCGTTGGGGTTCTTTTATTTACCAAATAGTTTTGAGAAGAAGCCTTTCGGTTCCTGTTGTTTGTCAGCATGAAGCTGCCGCATAGTATCTATTAACATTTGATCACGTTCAAGTTGTCGTTTTTCACGCTCTGCTTCTTTTTCTTCATTAGTTGCGGCCGTTTGTCGTATTACTTCAGCCATTGCCTGCATAGCATTTGCCATTTTTTCATTTTGACGTGCTAAATCTTCATTTTGTGATTCTAGTGTTTCAACTTTCGTTAGGATAGTTTTATATGCTTCAGTTAATTGTGTCAAAACTGGAGCATTTTCATTTGTTTCCCCTTCAACAACAATATCATGACCTTCCGAAGCAAGCAAAGCACGAATATAGTCATTAGGATGCCCTTCGGCTTTCAAGTCTTCTATAAGTGACAGCACAGGAAAAATAGATTCTTTGTATTTCTTTGTCCGGCCTTTTCCGACGGTGTGCGGTTCTACAAATTCCTTATATGTATGGAGCCAATCATAGACACTAGACCTTGAACGCCCAAGCTTGTCTGCTATTGCCGTTAAGGAATACACTTTTTCGTAGTCCATTACAAAAACCCCCCTTTGAAAATACATCATGACATAATGATAACATAATAGAAACGTTTTATGCCGTACAAAACAACATTTTGAACAAATAAAGACATTAAGAAAACAAATAGAGTCGTACAAAACGACATCTTGTACATCTTTCTGACGAATCTTCGGACAAATGATAGATTTAGTTGAACTTGTTGAAAAAGTGGTTTAACTTGTTCGGAATGTAGTGTACATGTCGGGTGAGTTAAGTTCATCTTTAGTTAAACTAAAGGTGGTTTTAGGTGGACTTAAGGTGAACTTATTTTTTGGGGGCAAAGCGTAGTTTATATTCTATAGTGGTATTTATCTTTATTAAATGTAAAATTAACACATCCTTAAATACAAGCTTCGGATTAAACACAGGTTAGTTAATGTACAAAAGATAAGTAGTGGGCTGTTGGAAAATTCGCTACCTTAAGTTAAGGTTAGGGTGTAATTAGTGATTTTTGTAAATAAGTATAATTATAGGTAGCTTAGAAGAGGGAGCTATATGAAAGTGCTGAAAATAGTGTAACTAAAACCATTATATTTTCTCTTATAATTGGTTTGATTCTTACTTTTTCATTTGCGATAAAAGGTTTTATGTTCTGTTTGAAATTAAATGGTAGTTTGATACGACAAAACAAAACTAATGTTCTATAAATTTAAAAAGTTCTAGAGAATTATATGAAAAAAGTTATACTGTTTAACTTCAATGGCACTATTGTAAATAGATGCAACATACAAGTACATAAATTAACGAGAACTATTTTGGTCAAAAGAACAAGTGCTTCCTTCTTTAAGTGCTTGTTTTTTTATCTATTCTTTTCCTTTGAAGAAGTCACTCTTTGGTGTTTTTTTTCGGTGTAAACATAAAAAATATCCTGAAGAGCATAAGGGGTTTTTGCCCCCACAAGCTGTGTGGGGTTAGGCAGGGCCTAACAAAACCTTGGGTACAAAGAAATGTTTGCAAGAACCCCCTCAGCGCACCTTCAAATTAAGGGGAAGTCCCTTCACCGCACCTTCAGTGATTGCAACATCTGTGCCAGAAGTCCCTTCACCGACCCTTCATAGTTGATAAATGTCCCCTCAAGGGTCACTTCATTTTGAAGTGTTTTTTTAAAAAATAAGACAGAAGCAAGCGATCTTTTTTATTTTGTTTGCACGTTCATGGTCAAAACAGCCATTTCTTTTTGCTTACAATACTAGTGATTTACGTGTGCTTTCTCATCATTCATAAATCAATTTTTATTTTATAAACGATTACCGTTCTAAAAAAATACACGCTCACAGGACGTCGATATTTCTTTTTTTTATGTTCACATGGGTTAGAAAAAGATTTTATAAAAAAGAAAATGAAAGGCTATGGAAAAGCCGAGACAGAATCAAAAATTGTGATAAAAGAAATGCAATTCAATGTCATGATGTAAGCATTCAGCTCTATGAAGGCGACCAAAAAAGTCTACAAGAGAAGATCCGAAAATTAAGTGAAAAGCAACAAGATTTTGCCATGAAGTGAAAAAACACATGTTAACAGTAGGTCAACATGTGTTTTTTTGAGGTTCACAGCAGGTTCACATGCCTAATTTTCATATTCACAGTAGGTTCACGTGAAGGAGTTTACGTCAACAGTAGGTTCACATTCAACAGGTTTTCTTGTACCCACGGTTTTGCTAGGCTCTGCCTAGCCCCACACCTATGGTGGGGGCAAAAACCCCTTATGCTCTTCTTTCTTTTGTAGTGGGGAACCACAATTTATAGGAAAGGAACCCATGTAATAAACCTATATTTACAAAATATCAATTTGATTGCTGCTGGAAAAATAGCGAAAGAAAAGAATATTGCTTCCCAATAATTTATAAAATTCAGCTTAAGAAGGATGGAGGTACGGTGGGAGATAAAGGACTACGATAAAGGGAGAAAAGGGAAATCACGAAATAGATTTAAGAATTTTTTGCACGGAATAATGGAGCACAATTTTAAAAGGAAGGATTACAGTACAAGAAACGGAACGTTGAAAAAAGCAAAAGTTTGAAGGGGAAGCGAAGAATGAAAAGTCTATTTTTTCATATTTGGAAGTTAAACAAGGAAAAATCAGCAAGCAATCGAAAGCTGTTTTATGATTCCTCTTTTTTATAATTAGTTGAGATATCCCATATAACATAAACGGGATGTAAACGATTATACACCCCGCCATGTGAAGAAGGAAAATCAGCTTTTAATGCAGTATATGATCTTTAAGGAACACCGCATTTACGTAATTGCATTGCCTAATGAAACAGTAACTTGAA
>Ga0209463_1002498_pt1 | contig 10107 bp, 12 predicted proteins | sample AgamicMgSfrz_FD_187169 | JGI IMG/M metagenome (GOLD analysis project Ga0209463, IMG submission 187169) | Agave microbial communities from Guanajuato, Mexico - Mg.Sf.rz (SPAdes) (version 2) | ecosystem: Host-associated > Plants > Phyllosphere > Phylloplane/Leaf | place: Guanajuato, Mexico... | reverse complement strand
ATTTGCGTTGAAAAATCTACAAATATTTTTCTATATTCTTTTTTCAATTGTGTTACAATAAGGACAGATTGAACGAATAGAGGTGTAAAATATGCGTTTCATTTGGGCATTAATTTGGTCGTTCTTGCTTGTACATATGATGAGCTATGTAATCGGCTCTATGACTGGCGGTACATACGATTTTAACCAAGCGTCTATTTTCTCAGTTGTTCTTGCGGTATTGGTACTAGCAATTGCAGCTGCAATTCCAAACGAGCCAGTAGAACAACACTAAAAAAAGAGTCCGGATTTTATCCGAACTCTTTTTTATTTTACTTCACATAAACGACTAACTCATTATTTGCTACATCAACAACTACATGACTATTGTCAGTAATCGTTCCTGCAATTAATTCTCGTGCTAATTTTGTCTCAACTTGACGCTGTACATATCGTTTTAACGGACGAGCTCCGTACATCGGATCAAAACCAGCTTCTACAACAAACTCTTTCGCAGCATCTGTTAATTCTACCGTAATGTGACGATCATCTAAACGACCTTGTAATTCTTTTACAATTTTATCAACAATACCTTTAATTTCATTCGCTGTAAGAGGCTTGAATAAAATAATTTCATCGACACGATTTAAAAACTCTGGTCGGAAATGCCCTCTTAATTGTCCCATAACAAGTTCTCTTGATTCCTCTTTAATTGAGCCATCTGCTTCTAAACCATCTAATAAATGAGCAGATCCAATGTTTGAAGTCATAATAATAACCGTGTTTTTAAAGTCTACTGTACGACCCTGTGAATCTGTAATGCGTCCATCATCTAACATTTGTAATAAAATGTTGAATACTTCTGGATGTGCTTTTTCAATTTCATCTAACAAAATAACGGAATACGGTTTACGTCTTACTGCTTCTGTTAATTGACCACCCTCTTCATATCCAACATATCCAGGAGGTGCACCAATTAAGCGTGACACAGCGTGTTTCTCCATATACTCAGACATATCAATACGAATCATTTGCTCTTCACTATCGAATAAAGACTGCGCTAATGTTTTTGCAAGTTCTGTTTTACCAACACCAGTCGGTCCTAAGAAGATGAAGGAACCAATTGGACGGTTCGGGTCTTTAATACCAGCACGCGCACGAAGAACTGCATCTGATACTAAGCTTACCGCTTCCTCTTGTCCGATTACACGCTCTGATAGAATTTGCTCTAGGCGTAATAATTTCTCGCGTTCACCTTCAACGAGTTTTGCGACAGGAATACCAGTCCAGCGTGAAACAATATCAGCAATCTCTTCTTCACTTACTTCCTCACGTAATAAACGATTTTCTTGTTTATTATGCGCGCCCATTTCTTCTGCTTCTTTTAACTCTTTTTCGATAGCAGGGATTCTCCCGTGACGAAGTTCCGCTGCTTTATTTAAATCGTAGTTACCTTCTGCTTCTTCTAATTCACGGCGCAGACGCTCCAAATGTTCACGTAAGTCACGAACTTTGTGAATATCTTCTTTTTCTTTCTCCCATTTCGCTCTCATACCACTTGCAATTTCTTTTAAATCCGATAATTCACGTTGCAATATTTTTAGACGTTCTTGACTACCAAAGTCCTTTTCTTTTCCAAGAGCTGCTTCCTCAATTTCTAACTGCATAATGCGGCGCGTTACTTCATCTAATTCTGTTGGCATAGAATCAATTTCCGTACGAATTGTTGCGCATGCTTCATCAACAAGGTCAATCGCTTTATCTGGTAAGAATCGATCTGAAATATATCGATCTGATAAAACAGATGCTGCTACAATCGCGCGGTCATGAATATTTACACCGTGATAAATTTCAAAACGCTCTTTTAAACCACGTAAAATGGAAATTGTATCTTCAACAGTTGGTTCTTCTGCTAATACTTGTTGGAAACGTCTTTCTAACGCCGGGTCTTTCTCAATATATTTACGATATTCATCTAATGTCGTCGCCCCAATACAGTGTAGTTCACCGCGAGCAAGCATCGGTTTTAACATATTCCCTGCATCCATCGCACCTTCTGTTTTACCGGCGCCAACGATTGTATGAAGTTCATCAATAAATAATAAAATACGCCCTTCACTCTTTTTAATTTCATTTAATACAGCTTGCAGACGCTCTTCGAACTCACCACGGAATTTCGCACCAGCTACGAGCGCACTCATATCTAACGCGAAGATCGTTCTATCTTTTAGCCCTTCAGGTACATCTTTTTTCACAATACGCTGCGCTAACCCTTCAACGATTGCTGTTTTACCAACACCTGGCTCACCAATTAAAACAGGGTTGTTTTTCGTTTTACGTGAAAGAATGCGAATGACACGTCGAATTTCACTATCCCGGCCAATAACAGGATCAATTTTCCCTGCTCTCACTTCTGCCACTAAATCACGGCCATATTTTTCTAACGCTTCATAAGTTGCTTCTGGATTTTGACTAGTCACTCTTTGATTCCCCCGAACTGTCATTAAAGACTGTAATAAGTTATCTTTCGTAATATGAAATCTTGTAAATAATTGATTGATATCGCCTTTTTCTTCAGAAAAAGCAAGCAATACATGTTCCACTGAAATGTAGTCATCTTGCAATTTCTCTGCTTCTTTTCCTGCTCTTACAAATAGTTGTTGCAGAGCACCTGTTATATATAATTTGCCTACTTCTGCACCGCTTCCCGTTACAGAAGGCTTTTTCTTAATTAAACTTTCGGCGCCTTGCTTTAACGCTTCTATATCGACATTCATTTTTTGAAAAATACGCACTGCTAACCCATCTTGCTCTTCTAATAATGTAAACAAGAGATGAACAGTATCTACTTCTTGATGATGATGAGATACCGCTAAAGATTGGGCACTCATAATCGCCTCTTGTGTTTTTGTTGTCATTTGATTTAAGTCCATCTTTACAGTCCTCCAAATGTTTGACTTTCTTTGACCTTTGATTTGATTATACGCCAACTGACTTTTTTATACAATAATTTTGATTATGTATTTTCAAACTTATTATTGGAAAAAGAAAAAGGGAGCATGCATGATACGACTGAAAAATATACGGTAAATGAAATTATAATGTGTGATGACAAAAAAGCCGCAATAACGATTGCGGCTTCTGTTACGGTTTTCTTTTATATGTCCACTGACGGTTATGATTCGTATTATCTGGAAACTTGTCACCGGCAGTTAACTTTACCATTTGCGGATCTTTCACCATACTTCCCGTTTCACCAATTTCTACGTAAATGCCATCATTCGGCGCTTTTTGTCCAGAACGAAACCTGCGATTTTGTCCCATTTCCATTCTCCTTCCATGACGTCTTTGCCTCATTAGTATATCCATTTTAAAAGAAAGCTTTTCTGTCATGTTTAGGAAACAAGTACTACATTTCGTTCTTGTACATATACATGAATGACACAAGCTTAAAGCAGGGATTCCCTTCCTATTTGTAGAAAAAAAGAAACCAACCTACTATAGGCCAGTTTCAAAGGAGAGTCAAACATATACGAGAAGATTACATGTTCATTATAAGCATCATCATACGAGCAATGTAACCCTTTTCACAATTTATACATAATGAAAGAAACATTGTTTGAACTTTCTAAAAAGATGTTGACTTTTCTTAATTTCCAGCGAGAAATAGTAGACACCGCAGCACTTTGCGACGTAAGATGGATATATAGTGAACTTTCCATCTTTAGTGATCTCACCCAGTCTAACCTCTTATTTCTGCATATTAAAAACGGAAATACAGATAAAAACAAAAAATTATTATAAGAGGTGAAATTATGAACAAACAACATTTAATCGCATTAGACTTAGACGGCACATTATTAACAGACAACAAAATAATTTCCACTCGAACGAAATATACAATTGCAAAAGCAAAGGAACAAGGACATATTGTCGTTATTTCAACAGGACGTCCCTTCCGCGCTAGTTATGATTACTATAAAGAACTTGGTCTTAATACACCAATCGTAAACTTTAATGGCGCTTACGTACATCACCCTCTTGATTCAAAGTGGGGAACACATCACTCTCCTCTTGAGCTAGCAACAGCCCAAGAAATTGTCCGAGCTTGCTTTGATTTTGGCGTAAAAAATATATACGCTGAAGTAATGGACGATGTGTATGTTCGTGAAATTGATGAAGATAAAAAACATATTTTCGAATTCGGTTCTCCAAAGATTTTTACAGGAGACTTATTAAATATTTTAAACGATCATCCAACTTGCTTATTAATAGACGCACATGACGAGCATTCCAGTGCAATTCGTCAACACTTAACTGATATGCATGCTGAAGTAATTGACCATAGAAAATGGGGCGCACCTTGGCCGATTATTGAAATTGTAAAAAGTGGGTTAAATAAAGCTGTCGGATTACAAAAAATTTCTAGTCATTACAACATTCCACAAGAACGAATTATTGCTTTCGGTGATGAAGATAACGACTTTGAAATGATTGAATTTGCTGGTCACGGCATCGCAATGGGGAATGCAATTCCTGAATTAAAATCACTCGCAAACCATACGACGTTAACGAACGAAGAAGATGGTATTGCACTATATTTAGAAGAGGTTCTTGGGTTGTAATCTAAAAATTCCCTACTTATAGTTTCTCGCCAAACGCTCATACTATGATTAGACGCAAAAGTCAGCGCGTCGATTGTTTTCAGCTAAATAAAGGGGGTTTTTCGAATGGGTAAAAAGAACAAATCAAAACGTTTTATCCAACAAGGAGCCGATGCTGTTATGAAGCATGATGCAAGATTCCCGTACCGTGGTACATTAGCTGAGGCAGAAAAAGCGAGAAGCAACTCTTCTTTTGGAGGGGTCTAAATGGGGAACTTACTATTCCAACAAGCTAGAGATGCTGTTGCAAATGCCGTATCTTGTTCAAGCGGTGCTGAGCAACAAGATCTCGTATACAGAGCCAAAAACGCTTTGCACTCTGCTTACGCAAACTCTTCAACAGCTGAAAAAGTTCAGCTACGCGAAATGCAGGAGCAGTTGCAAAATATTACGAATTTACATTAAAAAAGAGGACCAGCTTTGGTCCTCTTTAATCTTTTCGGAACAGTCCAAACACCCCAACAGTTTGCAGTACGTTTGTAAATGCACCTGGGTCCACTTGCTTAATAACCCTCTCTAATTCATACAGTTCGTAACGCGTAATAACAATCATTAACATTTCCTTATTTTCATTTGTATAAGCACCTGTTGCCGGTATAGTTGTAATCCCCCTCACTAAGCGTGAGTGAATTGCCTTTCTTACATCTACCCCATTCTTCGTAACAATTAATGCTGTAATCTTCACATGCCGCGTATGAATCGCATCGATGATTCGCGTTGACACATACAAAGTCACCAAAGTATATAATGCTTTTTCCCACCCATACACATAGCCAGCAGCAATAATGATCAGTGCATTAAAGAAGAAAAAATACGTACCGACAGGCTTATCTTTTATTTTGGATAAAATCATGGCGATAATATCTAAACCACCTGTAGAAGCCCCCCACTTTAACGCAATCCCTACTCCAATTGCCGAAATAAGCCCTCCAAAAATTGCATTCAAGATGATATCATTCGAAACAGCTCGAACTGGGATAATTTCTAAAAACAACGTCATAAATATAACGCACAAAAAACTAAAAAACGTAAAAGCTTTCCCAACCTTTTTCCACGCTAAAATAACGACAGGAATATTAAATAAGCTAAACAATACTCCTGTAGATATATGAATAGATAAAAAATCTCCTAGTATTTGTGATAATAATTGAGACAATCCAGCAAAACCACTCGCGTACACTTTCGCTGGTGTTAAAAATAAATTCATTCCAATCGCATTTAATAAACCTGCAATGATTACAACGATTAACTTCTTTATAAGTTCGGTATAATTCAACTTCAAATCCATTTCTAATCCACCTTTATTATTCATGAATGCACCACTATACATAGTCTTTACGAAAAAGGAAATGATAAACGTACAACGTTTAGAAATGGAGTTGATACATATGCCACATACGAGTGATAACGACAAAAAAGCACGCGATAATAATGCAAAACGCGCACAAAAAAATGAACAAGAACAAAAGAATATAGAGCAAGGTAAGCGTGCCTATTCCAAAAAGACCGATCACCTTTAATTCCATCGTACACCGACATATTGTCGGTGTACTTTTTTTACATTTTACAGGAAAAAAACATTAAAAATTCACTTCATGTTCACTTCTATATTCTACAATAGCGATAACATATTCGGATGAGGTGTTAGCGTGAGAGGGAAACACATTTTCATTATTACTGCACTAATAAGTATATTAATGCTAGCTGCTTGCGGACAAAAAAATAGTTCAGCTACAGTCGCTACAGCAACAGACTCAACCATTACGAAGAGCGACTTCGAAAAGCAGTTGAAAGATCGTTACGGAAAAGACATGCTATACGAAATGATGGCACAAGACGTTATTACGAAAAAATATAAAGTATCTGATGATGATGTGGATAAAGAAGTACAAAAAGCGAAAAATCAATACGGCGATCAATTCACAGCAGTATTAGAAAACAATCGTTTAAAAGATGAAGCTGATTTCAAAAATCAAATTAAGTTCAAACTTGCTATGAATGAAGCAATTAAGAAAAGTGTTACAGAAAAAGACGTGAAAAATCACTATAAACCAGAAATTAAAGCGAGTCACATTTTAGTAAGTGACGAAAATGAAGCGAAAGAAATAAAGAAAAAACTAGATGCTGGTGCTTCATTCGAAGAATTAGCAAAACAAGAATCACAAGATCTACTATCAAAAGAGAAAGGCGGAGACCTCGGATACTTCAATTCAGGTACAATGACACCTGAATTTGAAACAGCTGCCTACAAACTAAAAATTGGTCAAATTAGCGATTCCGTCAAATCACCAAATGGCTATCACATTATTAAACTAACTGGTAAAAAAGATTTAAAACCTTACGATGAAGTGAAAGACTCCATCCGCAAAAACTTAGAAGCAGAACGTATTGCCGATCCTACATTTGGTCAAAAATTATTACAACAAGAATTAAAAAAGGCAAATATTAAAATAAACGATAGTGAGTTGGAAGATACGTTTACTCTTGCACATGAGCAAGGAAATTAAAAAAGCACCACCTTATATTTTACAAATATAAGGTGGTGCTTTTTATTTACTTTATTTCTTAAAGTACGTCCAACCTTCTTCTTGGTAAACCTTTTCTTCCTTCATCAACTTACCAAGTGCACGCTTAAATGCAGCTTTACTCATATTGAAACGTTCTTTAATATCTTCTGGGTGGCTCTTATCCCAAAACGGCATTGCTCCGCCTCGTTCTTCCATATATGCATAAATTACAGCAGCGTCATCTTCCATTCCTTCTTCTTTACGAGGAAGAAGTGAAATGTTAATTGTACCGTCATCTTTCACGTCAATAATACGGCCCGTTACACGCTCACCGATGCGGACTTGTTCTTTTCTTTCTGTGTGGTGTAAGAAAGCACGGAAATGCTCATCCGTTAGTATGAATGAACCAACTTGAAGCGAACGATACACACGTCCATTTACGTTTTTATTACGCATAGATGGCGTCGCATCTACGATAATTTCTTGCATATCACTGTCTCTTGCCGGAAGAGCGATAAGGCGATCACGATTCGTTAATTTTAACGTACAATATAATTCGTCTCCAACCTCTGGCCATACTGGCATATAAATCGGGAACTCATCAGCTGGGATTAGTATATCTTTTGATACACCAATATTAACAAACACACCTAAACTAGGAATAACTTCTACAACCTTTACCCAGTTCCAATCAAAAGTTGTAATAAGCGGCTCCTTCATTGTTGCTGAAATACGATTTTGGTGATCAAGGTATAAGAATACATCAATCGTATCGCCTTCTGCAATTTCTCCAACTAATTCGTTTTTATGTAAGAAGATTTCTTCTTCTTCATTCCCAACCATATAGCCGATTTCCGTTTCGCGTAAAACAGTTACCTGTTCAATCGATCCTAATTGTAAATACATATTTTTTAATTCCCTTCTATATATATAAAATTAACTTTTTTATATTTTTTATCATTCCAAACAAAAGTTAATTATAACACGATTTTTCCTTTATTTGTCCAACTGCCCAAAATTCACTATAATAAAATGAGGTTACATAAATATAAGTATGAAAACACTTAAGTCTAGGCTCGTTTTCAGCTATACTTTAGTATGTACAGTACATAAAAAGATTAGAAATTTATTTGGAGGTGCTAACTATGGCAAAAGATAGTTCTTTTGACATCGTTTCGAAAGTAGAATTACCTGAAGTAACAAACGCAATTAACATCGCATTAAAAGAAATCCAAAACCGATATGACTTTAAAGGAAGTAAAAGTGATATTAAATTAGAAAAAGAAGTACTTGTTTTAACTTCTGATGATGAGTTCAAATTAGACCAAGTAAAAGACGTTCTAATTTCTAAACTTGTAAAACGTAACGTTCCAATTAAAAACTTGGATTACGGAAAAGTTGAAGCTGCGACTGGTAACACTGTTCGCCAACGCGCAACACTTCAACAAGGTATCGATAAAGATAACGCGAAAAAAATTAACAACATCATTAAAGAAATGAAATTAAAAGTAAAAACACAAGTACAAGATGACCAAGTACGTGTTACAGCGAAAAGCCGTGATGACTTACAAGCAGTTATCGCAGCAGTTCGCAGTGCTGACTTACCGATTGACGTACAATTTATTAACTACCGCTAAAAAGAAAAACACCCTCTGTGTAGAGGGTGTTTTTCTTTTTAGCGTGTAGAGAAAATATTACAAAGTCTAAGATTATGAGCAATCGGATAGTTAGAATAAGTATTTAATTATTATGCATAAATGAAGAAGGTCCTTTTAATAATCGGCGCAAAACCTCCCTCCCTACTCAAATGTAACAAATTATGAGTATAAGAATATTTTCCACCCTTTCATGTAATGTAAAATTAGTAAGGAATTTATTTTATGAAAAAATGTTAATTAAACAAGAGTTAGAAGTGGTTATTTGAAGAAATTAATACTATGTTTTTTATTAACTACATTCTGTCTATATATTGCAGGGTGTTCTAATAATATAACTACACCCGAGGATACACCTAAAGCTTCAACACCTGCGAAGTGTAAATACATCAACAAAGCTTGGTATAAGAAACCTATAAAATGTAATAATTGATGATATAAGTTATAAAAAAGACACCGTAAGGTGCCTTTTTTTATAGAAATTAATAAGATATTCATCAGAAATTATGAATCATTTTTTATTTTGTTTTTCAAAATATTTTTCTTTAACCATTTTTATTAGATTTTCTTTTTCTGTTAGTTCAAAGATAAATAATGCTTTTTTCATGTTGTCAGCCACATCTTCTTCATTATATTGTTCTAGCTTTAGCAAGTTCCAAGCTTTTCCATAATATAATTCACCTAATAAATATAAAGTATTTAGATTAATAGCTAATTTAATCCCCATATCATTGTATTTTATTGCCTCTTCATGTTGATTTGCAAGACCTAAAATTTTCGCCAAATTAAAAATGATTTTTAATTTAATCTCTTTATCTCTAGGAAAATCTAACTTATTAAAATTAGTTAAACACCTTCTTAATATAGTAATACTCTTTTCATACTCTTTATTTGCCCAATGAAATATAGCCATCGACTGCATAATATCTATTTCTCTTTCTGATAAAAAATCAACATTCGTTACAGTTAGTTTTAGTGCACTATTTAAAAGATTTAAAGCAGCTTTTATTGATTTATTTACATGAAATATAGCAATGGCTTCATGCCATATTAGAAATTGTTTATCTTCTTTTAACTGGAAATTATTTTCGTTTTTCTCTTGTTTCACTATTTCGTAAAGTTCATTATATTGTTTTTGCTTTGTATAATCTCTCATTACATATTTTACATTTTCTACATATTTTAGTTTTTTATTTTGCGTTAGTGCGAAAATATTATTTGGATCAATACCAAGTCTTTCAGATAATTGATATAACAATATGCTAGATGGATAAATCATACCTTTTTCTATTTTGCTAATTT
>Ga0209463_1002497_pt1 | contig 10108 bp, 6 predicted proteins | sample AgamicMgSfrz_FD_187169 | JGI IMG/M metagenome (GOLD analysis project Ga0209463, IMG submission 187169) | Agave microbial communities from Guanajuato, Mexico - Mg.Sf.rz (SPAdes) (version 2) | ecosystem: Host-associated > Plants > Phyllosphere > Phylloplane/Leaf | place: Guanajuato, Mexico... | reverse complement strand
ATGATAGTTGAGAGAGATCAAATGTTCTCTAATCTTGCAAAACTCTCTAAAATAGTCGTCTTGAGTAGTAAAGAAGTGGAAAAGGATTTTAGGAAATTTTATCCAGATAGTCAAGCTATAACACGAGTATTACATTTTCATTCGTTGCCTACTGAAGACTGGTATACATTGGAACCTCAGCATGTTCAGAGAAAATACAATTTACCTGATAACTTTATTATTTGTTGTAATCAGTTTTGGAAGCATAAAAACCATGAGCTTCTTTTTACGGCAATAGCAAAGCTAAAGGAGACGGGACAAAATATAAATCTTGTATGTACAGGTGTTAAAACTGATTATAGATTTCAACATTACTTTTCCCATCTTGAAAATATAATTAAAAAAAATAACCTTCAAGATTCTATTTATATCCTTGGTCATATACCTAGAGTCGATCAAATTCAGTTAATAAGGAGAAGTAAATTTCTAATACAGCCATCGTTATTTGAAGGGTGGAGTACCGTAGTTGAAGACGCACGCACCTTAGGAAAACCAATCTTACTATCAGATTTGCCTGTAAATCATGAACAATCGCCAGAGTACGGAGTTTACTTTAAGAGGAATGACTTAAATGATTTAATTAATAAAATTGCATATTTAGCTAACAATTCTCAATCTGGCCCTGATATAGAAAGTGAAAAAATAGCGAAAATAGAAGCTTTAAAACTTATAAAAGACTATGCTGAAACTTTTCAAGATATTGCTAATGAGGCAATCAAAATACACAGCAACAGTAATAAATTAAATTCCATTCTCCCAATCGTTGCCAATGAATCAATTAAAGAGCATATTAATACTACAGAACAACCTTTAGTAAGTATTGTCACTCCATCCTTTAATCAAAGTAAATTTATCTCAGAAACAATTCAGACTGTGCTTCAACAAGATTATCTGAATGTGGAACATATTGTAATAGATGGTGGTTCGACGGACGGAACCCTAGAGATCTTAAAAGCATTTAGTGAAAATGATAAACGTTTTCGTTTTATCTCAGCACCTGACCGTGGACAGTCACATGCAATTAACAAAGGATTAGAGATGGCAAATGGAGAAATTATCGGTTGGTTGAATTCAGATGATACTTACTTGCCTGGGGCAGTGGGTAAAGCCGTAGAAGCTTTTAAAAATAATCCTAATTGGGGAATTGTTTATGGTAATGCATATATTACAGATGAAATGAATAAAGTTATTAGACCATATCCTACGGAGAAAGTTGATATAAATTCCCTTTTTCATAGTTGTTCTATTTCACAGCCCGCCGCATTTATTCGAAAGAATTTGTTCCAATCTCTAAATGGTGTTAATGAAGATTTACAATTTTGCATGGATTATGATTTATGGATTAGAATTGCTAAAAGTGGTAATCAGCTAGGATATATTGAGGATTTTTTAGCTAATTCTAGATGGCATCAAAATAGTAAAACAGGTAGTCATTTAGTTGACATTGGATTTCCTGAAATTATAAAAACAAGCCTAAAACATTTTGGTACTGTTTCAAAAACATGGATTAATCATTTTCTGGAAAACTACCGGTCCCAGGGAGTATTTTGGTATTTAAGTTTATTTAAGAAATTTAATATTTTTGGCAATAGCCCTAAGATGAAAAGTTCAAATCGTTACAGCGATCTGTGGGTTCCTCCATATTTTCGGATTGCTGTTGATACAAATCAACAATTCCCATTAAAGATATTGCTTCTTAAAGGAATTAATTTAGCCTTTAACCAGCTACATTGTGAAGTATATGTAAACGGACAGCTAATAAAGAATCATATTAGTAAACATGGAACCCTTTTAATTGAAGTTTCAATTAATTCAACTCAGTCAGAATGTATAATTGAAATTATCAGTAAAGAAAATATGATACCTTCTAACCTTGGTAATAGCCCAGATACTCGAAGTTTAAGTTTTCTTGTGGAAGAAATCCTTCCTTTATCAGATGAAGAATATCAATTTTATCGAGAATTTCAAAAAGGCTCGGAAAGTGCTATGAAATGGATAGATAAAAATATTTAGTTTAGTTAATTTTGGATAGTACTGTAATTAAATAACAGTTCGTATAACTAATATGATAAGTAAACCCCTTATATGATGAAGGTGAGAGGATTTAAAATGGAAAACGTTCAAGAAAAGATAATTATTTTTCTTCATATACCGAAAACTGCAGGAACAACATTGTTTAATATTATAAATAATCAATATAATATTGAAGAAAGAATGGTATATTATCCTATAGATAATCCTAATTTCAACAAATTTTTAGCGCAATTAAAAGAAAGATTAAATGAAGACCAAAATAAAGTGAAAGTAGTTTATGGGCATTTTCCCTTTGGAATACAAAAACAAATTAATAAATCATTCTCATATATAACAATGCTCAGAAACCCTATTGAAAGAGTGTTGTCTACTTATTATTTTATTCAAAGAAACTTCGAACATCCCCTTCATAGTAAAGTAGTTGATATGAATATCAAGGAATTTTTAACATCGAATGATGAACTTATCCAAAAGAATGTGTTTAATGTACAGACCGATTTTATTTCGGGCAAATACCCTCCTAATTTACAAGAAGCGAAAAAAAATTTAGATCAATATTTTGATATTGTAGGGATTACAGAAATGTTTGCTGAATCTTTATTTTTTATAAAAGAGGAATTTGGATGGGATAACATTGAGTTAAAAAGCTTTAACGTAACAAAAAATCGACCTAAATATGAGCAACATTCTAAAGATATAATTGAGCTTATTGAAGAAAAAAATGAACTTGATTTTAAATTATATCAATATGGAAAGAAACTTTTCGATAAAAAAATGCAATCCTTAAATGAAAGTGAAAAAGAGAAAATGAGGGAATTTATATCTGAAATTAGCAATTGAAAATTTAATTTAATACAAAATAAAGTATACTGTATTATTTTAAGCTGCTAATAATAAATGATAAATGTTATTTGGTAGTAAAAGAAATAAATTGGTCTTGTTGTACAAAATGTATCAATTATAAAAATTTCACTTAAATTTAATATATTTACACCTTTTTCATGTGAACAGATTATAATATAGGAGGGTAAAATATTAGTTTTAAATAGGTGGTAATAAACTTAGGAATTTTAGATCTCCTTAATTGATAGTTGTAAATAGAGTTTGAAAGTTGAGTCTGAAACTCCAAACATACTTAATTTAAAAATACCCATCGTAGATTTTATCTAAAATGGGTATTTTTGTAATCAAGGGAGATTCATATCTTTATTCAATTTCACTTAATTACTCTTTAAAGATCCATGTGAATTAAAAAATGTGGAGATGTTAATCAATTTTATAAAAGCGCATATAGGTAAAAAAATATACTAAATATCAATTCGAGTGTTATTTTTTGTCTTAGGATAATTATTCAGGATGGGTTTAGAGGTTTCTATTCTCATAGCATGTAACCATTGACAAACATTTTGTGGTTCTTTTTTGAATTTTTGATAAAATTCATGTTCTGTATGGGAAAGTGGAATAATATCACGAACAATGTAACTAAGTGAACGAGAGTCTGTATTAACTCCTGATTTTGAAGGAATGAAATGGTGGCTGCATTTAATTTCAATAACACATGGCTGGTCTGAAAAAATAGGAATTTCAAGAACAAAAGATTTATCGTTAATTTTATATTTATTCATAAGTTTATTATTTAGATATACACTCATCTCCAAAATATGAAAAATAATATTTTCCCCTTTAATTAATAAGATTTCTAATGGGTTTTCTGGCTCTATTTTTATATTCATTTGGAGGTTAGGCCCTGTCCAAAAATCTTCATAACGATTGTTAGTTAGGACTTTGGGTGAATTTTTAAAAATATCAAAATTCTTAAATAAGTCTAAATACCAGTATGGGCCGATTTCAGTATGATTTGTTAGAAAATGATAAAGCCAATTGTTAGATACAGTTCCAAAATGTTTATTACTTATTTCTAAAATCTCAGGCAAGCCTCTATCCAAAGCTGCTGCCATTGTTTTAGCATCTGGATGTAATCGTGAATTTGCAAGATAATCATTAATAAACCCTAAAGGATATTTCTTAGCTATTCTTATCCACAAGTCGTAATCTAACGTGAAATATAGTGTTTCATCAATTCCGTTTACGGTATTGAAGACTTCTTTGCGAAAAAATGCAGCAGGTTGACAAATAATATTAAAATCAAAGAAATCTTCGGGTTTTTTATAGGGTTTAACAGGATAAGAATTAATAATATTACTCTTCTCATCAATATGGTACCCTTTTCCGTATATAACCCCAAAATGAGGATGTTTCTTAAATGAATCAACAATTTTCTTAATTGTTCCAGGAAAATAGGTATCGTCAGAATTTAGCCAACCGATAATTTCGCCATTAGCCATTCCAACGCCTTTATTAATAGCATGACCTTGCCCACGATCCAGCTCAGAAATAAATTGAAAACGTGGCTCAGATTTAGCATATTCTTTCAATATATCTATTGTATTATCTGTCGATTTTCCATCTATGACTATATATTCTATATTTTTGTAATCTTGAGTTAATACACTTTCAATTGTCTGCCGAATAAATTCACCTTGATTGTAAGACGGAGTAATAATACTAACCAAAGGAAATTCGTCTTTATACATTAGTGCAATTCCTTTCTTTAAAGGTAATTTAGCGCCCTTTATTAATAAATTTATTCTTTAGGAAGATCAAAAATGAGATTCTTAAAATTTACTTACAGGATAAGTAGATATAAAAGTTTAATTCGATGATAAAATAATCAATTTAGAATTTATAATGATTATTTTGAATAATAGATTAACTTATTTATTGGTCTTTATGAACCTCTAAGTACCAATCAATCGTCTTTTTAAGCCCTGTCATCAAGTCAGTATTGGCCTTGAATTCAAACTTTTCTTGGGCTTGCTGAGTGTTTAACCTACGACGAGGTTGACCGTCGGGTTTACTTTTATCCCACAAAATTTCTCCATCATACTTGGTCAAAACTTTAGCCCTAGCTGCTAATTCTTTAATTGAAATCTCCTCGCCTGATCCAATATTTATAGGGTATGACTGATTATACTTTTTAGTCGCTAATATTATTCCTTCAGCAGCGTCTTCTACATAAATAAATTCTCTAGTTACATTTCCACTTCCCCAAAGAGTGACTTCTGTTTCACCTTTTTCACTAGATTCAATAAATTTTCTAATGACTGCTGGAATAACATGAGATGTTTCAAGATCAAAGTTATCTCCCGGACCATATAAATTAACTGGTAATAGAAAAATAGAATTGAACCCATATTGTTCACGATAAGCTTGGGACTGAACAAGCATCATCTTTTTAGCCAAGCCATAAGGAGCATTTGTCTCTTCAGGATATCCATTCCACAAATCATCTTCTCTAAATGGTACAGGTGTAAATTTTGGATAGGAACAAATTGTACCAATTGCAACAAATTTTTCAACGCCAAATAATCGTGCTTGCTCCATTAATTGTACACCCATAATTAGATTTTTATAGAAAAACTCCCCAGGATTTTTCTGATTTGCACCAATTCCTCCCACTACTGCTGCAAGATGGATGATAATATCTGGTTTAAATGTTTCAAGCATCCTAACGATTTCCTTTTCTTTTGTAAGGTCGAATTCTTTACTTCTAGGTACAAAAATGAATTGGCATCCCTCTTTTTCTAATTTGTTAACTACATGTTTTCCTAGGAAACCTGCTCCGCCTGTCACTACAATTCTCTTTTCAGGTAGATGCATACTATCCCCTCCTATTCTGAATGAAATGATAAAAATTTAAATTTCCTAAGTTATAAATTATAAAAGTATGAAATTAGTTTTATAAATGATTAATATTTTTTATCTTTGTAGATATCCTGAACATTATTTTCATCTTTTCTTTAGATATAAGCATCTTTTTAACCTAAATAAAAACATTACAAATACTGCTATTTCCCTTGGAAAAGTTCGGCTGAAAAATGATAACCTTTTATATCTTTGAACTTAACTTTTTAAAATCGCTATCAATCATCATGTGTATTAATTGTTCAAACGAAACTTGAGGCTTCCATCCGAGTTTTACTTGGGCTTTTTGAGGAGTTCCTAGTAAAAGGTCAACTTCTGCTGGACGCATAAGTGTAGGATCCTGAATTACGTATTCTTTCCAATCTAGCCCAACGTAGTCAAACGCAGTTTCAACAAGTTCTTTTACAGAATGTGCTTCCCCTGTAGCAATTACATAGTCATCAGGTTTATCTTGTTGCAGCATTAACCACATTGCTTTAACATAATCACCTGCATAACCCCAATCCCGTTTAGCATCCAGATTGCCTAAGCGAAGTTCTTTTTGTAATCCCAATTTAATTTTCGCAACAGCATCTGTTACTTTTCTAGTAACAAATTCAATCCCTCTTCTAGGTGATTCGTGATTAAATAAAATTCCAGAACATGCGTATATGTCATAACTTTCACGATAGTTGACTGTAATCCAATGTCCATAAACTTTTGCGACGGCGTAGGGGCTACGAGGGTAAAATGGAGTAGTTTCTTTCTGAGGGATTTCAAGCACTTTACCAAACATTTCACTGCTGGAAGCCTGATAAAAACGCGCCTCGGGTTTTGTTAGCATGATAGCCTCCAACATGTTTGTGACCCCAATTCCGGTAGCTTGCCCCGTATAAATTGATTGAGGCCATGAAGAAGTAACAAACGACTGAGCCCCTAAGTTGTAAATCTCATCTGGATCCGAAATCTTTATAGCATTAATCAATGAGGGTAAATCTAATAAATCTCCAGATATTATTTCAATTTGATTCATTAAATGATTTATATTCTCAAGATTAGAGGTAGCAGTTCGTCTTTTTAAACCATATACTTTATAACCCTTATCTAGTAATAATTCGGCTAAATAAGAACCATCCTGTCCCGTAATACCAGTAATTAACGCTCTTCTCATTTCATCATCTCCAGTTATTACTTTTATTTCCACAGATACAATACAGTTTATGGTATGCACAAAACTTGCCCTTAGTGTGTTAATAGATATTTTCATTTATTCAAACTTCTATGAAGGATTAAAAAATCAAATAGACACCATAAAATTTAATTAGTTTTATGGTGTCCATTCAAGTTTTCATATTATATTGAGGATAATGATGAGGTGTAAATATAAGTAAATATCTATGATTAAGGCATTTTTCTATAACAGTTTACTAATTATGGAATAGGCCATATAGCATTACCTTTCGGGAGGTTTTAAGCATCATTCTTACATATTCAAGTTCCTTTATTTTTGCAAATTCGCCTTTCTTTTCTAAAACATTGATTGCTCTATCAAGGCTAATAAGGGCTTCATCAACATAATTTAAAGCTTTATTTAAGTTTTGATCTTCTAGACTCAAGTTAATTTCACCTTCTTTATTTCATTAAATATAAAATAAATTAAAATTAAATTAAAGATCTTGAATGCTAATATTCTTTATTTAGTTAACAGGGTTTAAATATATAAAATCATGTTGCATTTTGACTAGTTAATGTTATTCCATTTAATACATAGTCCCAGATTGAATTATCAAAGGGAAGATTAGGAACTTCAACTGCACAGATGTTATCTACTTCCCAATTCATTTCAATCACCTTTTGTAAGCCATCTACTGGATTAAGAATAAGAATGTTAAATTGACCTTTTACCATCTGAGATAAAATAGAGCGCAATTCCACAGCTTGATTGTAGTCAGCTGACCATCTAACAAATAAAATAAATTGACCATTTGTAATATTTTCCATAAATCTATCTATTCGGTAATTTAGTCTCTCCTTATAAGCCGGGTAGGTGACACTCCATTCTTGATTTGGAATGATTGGGAAATCATGAACTGAAAGAATGTTGTAATAAGAATCTTTAACATAATGAGATTTTATAGGTTGTGTAAAAATCCCATCCTTAAGTACATGATCAGATCCATCTATTAAATGCATGTTCTTGAGATCCATAAAACCATTAAATTTATTCTGCAGTAATCGGTTCACATCAGATAATGAGTGCGAGTAACTCCAGTCAAGCGGTCCTGAAAATGTTCGCAAGTTGTGTTCCCTTAATTTCATTGCAGGATTACAAGCATTACCTAAACTAACTATTACATCATAAGATCTTTTAATTTTTTGTAAATCCAACTTGTCCTTCTCCTTTTTTAAAAGTCTTATTATATAAAATGTTGAATTGAATAAAAGTGCTTGGACGAATTATAAGATAAAATTGTTTTTCTTTTTCTGAATTTATTGACTAATACCTGTTTTTAATATTGTAAATAGGTAAGAATCCCGGTTTACTATTTGAGCAGAGTTAAAAATATAAAAGGACTATAATTTTCTCTATAGAAATTAAGAATGGATCCTCTAAATCAAGATAAATAAAAATACTCTCAAGTAAAAAATAGTTATGGAATATAAAGGGAAGTGCGGATTTTTTCTATAGGTACAAGGGGAATTTATTGAATAAAAATAAAGTTACAAGTCACTGAATTAGGGTTAGCAGAGATATCTGTTAAAGAAGGGGAAGAGGAATCATCCTTATCAATTAGTAGGTAAACAATACCCCTATGCCAAATGGTGGAATTTAGAAATTAGGATTTCCAAATGACAAGTAGTAAATCGGTATCTGAAACAATAAATACAGTTATTAAAAAAGTATAAAACGTTGAAAGGAATTAGTACTAGAAGTAGCGGTAAGGGTGTTAGATCAACTAAAGAAATTGGTAATAATTGGTCTAATCTATCAGTATCTTAGTGCGACATGATAAACATAGTAATTCTGGAAGAAACATTCTTAATTACTTTTTAAAAGGTAATCAAAGAAGAAAGCAATCCCAGGGATATGTATATTTATAGTAATGCCTCTATGGAGTTATTTCATGCACCATTAAAGTCTAAAACATCTTGTCCCAACGAGTTCAGTCTGATTATAAGGGAAGTAGTAGGACTAATTGTTGAAAGCTAAATCTAATAGTATAACAATATCCGCACTCAAAAAAACAACCAGTCGCCGGTACACGATTAACAACTGGCTATTTAGAAAGTACTTGAATTCCTACTCTAAAAATCGAGGGCAGCCCTTTAATTTTTAGTCTCCGATCTCTTATTTAATGGAATAAAAATTAAGATGTTTTTTCCTGTATAAACTACATAATAAGATAATAATCTTCTTTTAGATTTAAGGTATTAATAATTGTACGCTTTATAAATTTCCTATCTCTTATAAAATTTCATTGTGCATATGAATATCAATAGATTTATCTATATAATCATTGAATTTTAGAGGTACGTTATTTAAATTAAAATATTCATTTGATGAATTTATAAAACTTAGATTTAAATGTTTACTGACACTGGGGTATATAGGCTCCATAAGTCCAGTAAAATATAAATCATGAAGTGTAATGTGACTTATTTCATTTTTAGGAAGTCCCAGCTTATCAAGAATTTTCATTGCTAGATATCGAGTAACGTAATAGCTAGGATGATTGACGGTATAAAATAAATTTATATTTTTATAATTCTGCTCAATAAAATTATCTAAAGTAATATCTAATATTTTTTCACGGCTTCTTAGTTCTTGAAGAGTGGCATCTAGGTTTGCCTTTACATCATAAAAAGAATAAAAATTATCATCAGACAAAATGGAAATAATCTCTTCTTTACTCTTACCTTCATTTAATAATTTGATAATGTTTTTATCTGCATATAATAATTTTTTTGATTCTTTCTCTGAATACGATATTATCTTTCCACTAAAATTTTGAGGGTAATAGCCTGTAAAATAAGAAACAGGAAAGCTTATACAAATACATGTATGAGGTAGCTCATTTAATATATAATCAGTTGAAAGATACGGACTAAATGCTTGACTAACTGGTTGATAAATAAATAAATCACAATGGGATAATAAATCCATATATTGCTTTTCTAACCCTTTTTCGCGGTTACATAAATGAACTGGAGGAACCTCCATCATTGTGTAAATATTGTTAAAGGATCTAGATGACATTAGATATTCACGTATAGGTGTAATTTGACAATT
>Ga0209463_1002494_pt1 | contig 10117 bp, 9 predicted proteins | sample AgamicMgSfrz_FD_187169 | JGI IMG/M metagenome (GOLD analysis project Ga0209463, IMG submission 187169) | Agave microbial communities from Guanajuato, Mexico - Mg.Sf.rz (SPAdes) (version 2) | ecosystem: Host-associated > Plants > Phyllosphere > Phylloplane/Leaf | place: Guanajuato, Mexico... | reverse complement strand
AATGAAAACGTATACATATAATAAAAGTACAGTATGGTTTCTCTCCACTCCTATCCAATAACTGTATTGCTCCACGTGAGCAATGGCCGCTTATGTAAGCGGTCTTTTTTTTGCCCTTTTTTAAGGGCGTATCGTAACAACCGTTTATCAACATAGAAAAAGAGGGCTTTCGCCCTCTTTTTCTATCCTCACACCCAGACCTGATATCCCAGGGAATCCAATAAAGACTTCGCACGTTCCATATCCTCTTCCTGACGGAATGACAAACGCATGATACCTGGTACATCGACCCGGTTCTCGATAATCTCGAGGTTGCTTAAGTTAATATCATGTGTCCCAAGCTCTGTTGCAATCTTACCAATCATGCCCGGTGCATCCTGCACATCTGTATACAAATCGAACAGCGGTGAGATCATGCCTTTGCGGCGTTCAGGCAGAACGCTGCGGAAGTCACGGGCCTGACGGAATGCTTCTTCGATGCCTGGGCCGTTCTGGTTCTCCAGCATTTCCGTAAAAGCAGACATCTGGCTGTTCCAGTCCTTCAATAGACCAAGGAGGACTTCACGATTGCTGAGCAGGATATCCCGCCATACAATCGCATCACTGGATGCAATACGTGTAATATCGCGGAATCCGCCTGCGGCCAGCATTTTATACAGCGGATTGGATTCATTATATTCACGCACCTGATTGACGAGCGCTACCGCAATGACATGTGGCAAATGGCTGATTGCGCCCACAATATCATCATGTAATAGAGGCTCAACCCGGACGATCTGTGCCCGCGTATACGCAATAAGCTCAGATAGTCGGGCATATGCCTCTTCAGGCACATGTGCAGACGGAGTCAAGACGTAATATGCATTTTCAAAAAGTACAGCCGAAGCCGCATCAACGCCAGCACGCTCAGATCCGGCCATCGGATGACCGCCAATGAAGTAGGCATCAGTCATACGCACATGCTCTGCACAGGCAGCGATCGAAGCTTTGGTGCTGCCAACATCCGTGATGATACACCCCTTTTTCAAGGGCAGCTTCGCCAATTGTTGAAAATACGTTTCAAGCAAACCTACCGGAACGCACAAAAAAATAAAGTCGGCATCCTGCACCGCTTCTTCCAGAGAGAGTGTAGCATCATCCACTACACCACTCGCTATGTACTTGTCTTTCAGTTCAGGCAGATGTGCATAGCCCATCACAGATACTCCCGGCTTGCCTTTGAAGCAAAGCGCGAGAGATCCACCGATGAGCCCCACACCTATCATTGCAATTTTTAATTTCATGAGACCTCACTCTTTCATCGCCGGTTTTAGTGGCTTGTTGTCGCCTTCTCAGCCAGCGTGTTCTCCAATGCAGTCACAAATGTACGGTTCTGCTCTGGCGTGCCTACGGACACACGGATGTATGTTGGATAGACTTGGAATCCAGGGCGGACAATGATTCCTTGTTTGAGCAAGGATTGGAACGCATCCTTGGACGGCATATCCAAATCGACCATGATAAAGTTTCCTTGCGAGGCGAAGAATGGCAATCCAAGACGCGCAAATTCATTTTGCAGGAACTCACGCTCAGATGCATTCTGCTCAGCACATTTCTGAACGAATTGTTGGTCCAGAAGTGCAGCCGTTGCTGCCACCTGACCGAAACGCGATGTGTTGAACGGCTCGCGTACACGGTTAATCAGGTCGATGACCTCCGGACGTGCAATGCCATATCCAATTCGTAGTGAAGCAAGGCCATAGATTTTGGAGAAAGTCCGCAAAATGACCAGGTTTGGATATCGATCAAGCATTGAAATACTTTGTGGATAAGCCGCATCCGTTACAAACTCATAATAGGCCTCGTCCAGCACAACCATAACATGAGCAGGTACCCGATCCATAAATGATACGAGCTCCTGTTCAGAGATAATTGTTCCTGTTGGGTTATTCGGGTTACATACCCATACGACTTTGGTTCTATCGCTAATTTGCGCGAGCATGGAGGACAGGTCATGCGTCCCATCCTTAAGAGGAACCTCAATTGTCACAGCGCCCTCAATGTCCGCATTGCTTTTGTAGACGGAGAACGTCTGATCCGCCATGATCGTCTCATCTCCGGGAAGGAAGAACGCACGGGTAATCAGGGCAATAATCTCGTCCGATCCACAGCCAAAAATAATGTTGTTCCGTTCCACACCCAAATGCTTCGCCAGCACCCCTGTCAGCTCAACTGCGCTGCCGTCAGGATACAGACTAACATGGGCCAACTCTTTCGTAATGGCTTCCAGTACGGCAGGAGAGCTGCCGTATGGGTTTTCGTTGGAGGCCAGCTTGATCACTTGCTCAAGCCCCAGTTCACGTTTCACTTCTTCAATCGGTTTGCCCGGTTGGTACACAGGCAGATTGACAATCTGGGATTTCGGTTTCAACCCGACCGCCTCCTGTAGTTAAGTTATAAATACATGCCGAAACATGCGGGGGAAATAACGCGTCGTTATCTCCCTATCCTTTTAATTGTGCCACAAAGTTGCGAATTTGCAACAGCCCCGCCTCACGGGTATCTGGATTTTCAAGAAGAGGAATCGCCTCTTCAACCTGACGAACAATGGCGCTCCCTACAACCACTCCGTCACAGATGCGGGAAAAACGCTCTACTTGCTCATGGCTGGATATACCGAACCCTACCGCTACCGGAATATCTGTCAGACTTTTCACAGTCTCAATAAAGCTCTCGACTCCGTCAAAGAAGGAGGCTCTCTCTCCTGTTACACCGAGTGAAGATACGCAGTAGATAAAGCCTCGAGCCCCTGTAACGATACGCTCAATCCGTGCGTTGGACGTAGGAGCTACCAGCGGAACCAGATGCACGCCCGCGGCGTCAGCCCTGCGGCGCATATCTTCTGATTCCTCAATAGGAAGATCGGGAATAATCATGCCGCTAATATCGTGTTTGACAAGTTCATCAAAGAACAAATCAAGTCCCGTTTGTAGTACAGGGTTGTAATACGTAAAGAGTACAAACGGCAGCCGTACTCCAGCCTCGCGTGCTTTGGCGGCCGTTTCCATGCAGGTACGAATGGAGATCTGGCTTTTCAGTGCACGCTCGGATGCACGCTGGATAACAGGACCATCCGCAAGCGGATCGGAATAGGGAACCCCAAGCTCCAGGATGTCTGCTCCTGCCTGTTCAAGCTCCTTGATAATATCAATTGTCGTCTCCACGTCGGGATCCCCAACGGTCAGAAACGGAATAAGTGCTGTACGATTTTGTTCCTTTAAACGCTGGAAGGTCTGGTCCATTAGATTCATGACAAGTTCCCTCCCGTATATTTCATAATGGATTCGACATCTTTGTCTCCCCGACCCGACAGGCAGATGACAACGATATCGTCTGCTGTAAGTTCAGGAGCAAGCTTAACGACCTGAGCGACGGCATGTGCAGACTCCAGTGCAGGAATGATGCCTTCCGTACGGCTGAGCAGCTGCAAAGCATCCAGCGCCTCCTGATCCGTAATCGGTACATACTTCGCACGTTCAATATCCTTCAGATAGGAATGCTCCGGACCAACGCCAGGATAATCAAGACCCGCCGAGATGGAATGTGCAGGTTGGACCTGTCCATACTCATCCTGAAGCAAATAACTCATGGAACCCTGAAAAACGCCATGTGTTCCTTTACTCATCGTGGCTGCGTGGAATTCAGTGTCCACACCTTTGCCGGCAGCTTCAACACCAACAAGCTTCACATCCTGATCCCCGATAAACGGGTAAAACATGCCGATTGCATTGCTTCCGCCACCGACAGCCGCAACGATCACATCAGGAAGACGTCCTTCGATATCCTGAATCTGTCTGCGCGTCTCATCTCCAATAATTCGTTGAAAGTTACGCACCATCATGGGATATGGATGAGGACCAACGACTGATCCAAGCACATAGAATGTATCCTCCACGTTGCTGACCCAGTAACGAAGAGCCTCATTCCCTGCGTCCTTCAGTGTCCGCGTACCCGATGTCACGGGAATCACTTCCGCCCCTAGCAGTTTCATACGGAATACGTTCAGTTGTTGACGCTCTGTATCTTCCTCGCCCATGAATACTTTGCATTCAAGACCAAGCAAAGCAGCAACGGTTGCAGTTGCAACGCCATGCTGTCCTGCCCCCGTTTCGGCGATGACTTTATTTTTACCCATACGTTTGGCAAGTAAGCCTTGTCCGATCGCATTGTTAATTTTATGTGCACCCGTGTGATTCAAATCTTCACGTTTCAGATAGATCTTCGGTCCTCCCAGATGGCGAGACAACTGTTCCGCATGATACAGCGGCGTCTCCCGTCCGGAATACTCACTCAGCAAATAATTTAACTCCTTATTGAATTCCTCGTCTTGAGAATAACGATCATATGCCTCTTCCAATTCGATTAGAGCGTTCATTAGTGTCTCAGGTACAAAGCGGCCTCCGAAGGGACCGAAACGCCCATGTTGATCCGGCAATTGATGTGTCATGCCTGCTTCACCCTTTCTACAAATGCTGTGATTTTTGCAATATCCTTCACGCCATCAGACTCCACGCCGCTGGATACATCGACGCCGTCTGGTGCATAGTTCTGTATTAGTTGCTCTACATTATCGGGCTGTAGTCCCCCTGCTACGAACAAAGCAATTCCATGTTGAAGTGCCCAAACGGCATAAGCGGGAATACGATCCCACGCAAACGTTTTACCGGAACCTCCCCCGTACAGAGGATCATAGGTATCCAGTAATATGGCATCCACAACGTTTTGATAAGGATCAAGTGTCTTAGCAGCATCATTCACTTCTGTAGCCGTTTCATCTTTTGGAAAAGAAAGAGCCTTGAACACCTCGGTGCCGAAACGCTGCTTCACCAGTCCGCAAAATTCCGGAGACTCCTGTCCATGCAGCTGAATAACATCCAGATGAGCTACTTCCATGACACTTTCGAGCTCTGTCATTGAGGGATTCACAAATACTCCCGCCAGTTTCGGACGATTAGGTGCAATCCAGTCCATTAGAACCGCTCTTAACTCGGCAGCCTTATCAGCTTCAATTTGTCGTCGGGAATCGGCAAAGACAACACCAATGTAATCAATCGGCAAGTTTATCATCGATTTTAGCACTTCAACGTCCTGAAGTCCACATATTTTTACTGCCACTGCCGATTCCCTAAGCAGCTTGTTATCTCTTCCGCCTGTACCGTCATTCATGAGTTTATTCATCCTCTTGGCCCCATCAGTTCGTAAACGGCCGCTTCCACATCATCCTTACGCATCAGATGCTCACCGACGAGGATACCCTGTACTCCAGCCTCTATTAAGGATTCCAAACGCTCTGGACCGTCAATGCCGCTCTCACTGATTAAAGTTACCCCATCCGGAATCAACTTCATCAGATCAAGGGTAGTGCTTAAGCTGGTCTCGAACGTCTTCAGATTACGGTTGTTGATTCCAACAAGGGTTGCCTGTGGAATCTCCAGTACTTGCTCCAGTTCCGTTCGGTCATGGACTTCAATTAAGACATCCAGTCCTATACTTTTGGCAAATGACAGATACTGACGGATCTGCTCTGGTGACAGGATACTTGCAATCAGCAAAATGGCATCTGCACCAAGCAATCTTGCTTCAGCGATCTGGCGCTCATCGATAATAAAATCCTTACGCAAAAGCGGGATATTCACAGCCTGATGAATGGCCTGCAGATATTCTCCGCTGCCTTGAAAGTAGGAGACGTCCGTCAATACAGAAATACAATCTGCTCCTGCCCGTTCGTAGGCTAATGCAATTTCTACCGGATGAAAGTCGGGACGTATGAGCCCTTTGGACGGGGATGCTTTTTTCACTTCTGCAATAAGACCGAGGCTCCGGTTACGATCCTTCGATAATGCTCGTTCAAACCCGCGGGTAGCTGGCAATGTTTCAATCTGTTTCAACGCCTCTTCCATCTGAAAGGTTTGGGCCAATGCTTCAACCTCTTGCTGTTTCGTTGCTACGATTCGATCAAGATACATGACTGTACGCCTCCGTTGTGTGTATTAGCTGTTCCAATTTCATCGCTGCTTTTCCGGAATCCACAGCCTCCGCGGCCATGGTCACCCCTTCCGCAATGGTCTCAGCAAGACCCGAAAGGTAGATGCACGCTCCTGCATTTAACAGGACGACATCACGGTACGCGCTCCGTTCTCCGCGGAAGATTCGTTTTATAATTTCGGCATTCTGAAGAGCATCTCCTCCAAGAACCGCTTCAAGCGGATGCATTGATAAGCCTACATCACGCGGATCAATATCATACGTCTGAACTTCACCATTACGCAGTTCAGATACCTGAGTAGGTGCGGATATGCTGATTTCATCCAGTCCATCATGACTTGCGACGACGAGCGCTCTCTTTAGACCAAGACGATTGAGGACCTCGGCAATCATCGGCGTGCGACTGCGGTCATACAGACCGAGGAGCTGGCGATCCGCCCCTGCAGGATTGGTGAGAGGACCAAGCATATTGAAAATCGTACGTACACCCAGCTCTTTGCGTGGTGCAGCCGCATGTTTCATGGAAGGGTGGTACACCTGAGCAAAGCAGAAGCAGATTCCGATCTCATCCAGACATTGTCTCGCCTGTTCTCCATCGAGATGAATGTTAACCCCCAGAGCTTCAAGCACATCCGCACTGCCTGCTTTACCAGAAGCAGATCGATTGCCATGTTTCGCCACACGAACAGAGACTGCTGCCGCAATGATTGCTGAGGCTGTTGAGATATTGAACTTGTGAATTCCCGATCCGCCGGTCCCGCACGTATCCAGCAGTCCGCTGCCATCCGTAAGAATCCGGCCGCCCTGTCCGCGCATAGCCTCGGCAAAACCGGTGATTTCGTCCACCGTTTCCCCCTTCATTCGGAGAGCCATAAGCAGCCCGCCGATCTGTGCCGGAGTCGCTTCACCTCTCATGATGGAGTACATCAAGTTACGTGCTTCCGCCTGCTCGAGGTGGTTGCCCTCCAAAATTTTGGCTAGGCCGCCCTTCATCCCTTCGTTCTGGCTAACGACAGATGCGGATTTCTTGGAATCTTCATTCATCACAGGGTTCATATTCATATTCGGTCTCTCCTCTCTCAGTTCTGTACAGCCGTGGCTGGTGTCACAAAATAATCTGCATTGGCAAGTGTCAGGTGGTTATCTTTTCCCTTAGGAGGGAACATGGCTTCCGCTGTACGGATCGCTGTAAGCAATGCTTTCGCCTTGTTGACCGTTTCCTCGTATTCACTTTCAGGTACCGAGTCCCATACGATGCCTGCTCCGGCCTGCACGTACGCTTTTCCTTTTTTGAAAATGATGGTTCGAATCGTAATGCAGGCATCCATATTACCGGAGAAACCGAGATATCCGATAGCGCCTGCGTAAGCACCGCGCGCTTCTTTTTCCAGCTCCGCAATAATCTCCATCGCGCGCAGCTTCGGTGCGCCGGATACTGTTCCAGCTGGGAGACAAGAGAGGAATGCATCGAAGAAATCCTTGTCTTCTCTAAGCTCACCCGTCACATTCGAAACCATGTGCATGACGTGGGAATAACGCTCAATTTCCATGAACATGTCACACTTTACGCTGCCAAATTTCGATACCCGGCCGAGATCGTTGCGCCCCAGATCAACAAGCATGAGATGTTCTGCCCGTTCCTTCTCATCCTGCAGCAGATCGGCTGCAAGTGCACGATCTTCCGCTTCCGTCGCACCTCTTGGGCGTGTACCAGCAATTGGCCGTGTCTCCACACGATTCCCGTCCACCTTCACCAGCGCCTCTGGTGAGGTCCCGACAATAATTTCATCATCCATTTTCAGATAATACATATAGGGTGACGGATTCAGCGTCCGAAGTACACGATATACATGTAAAGGGGAAACTTCGGTATCGATGTGGAAGCGTTGTGACAGCACGACCTGAAAAATATCACCTGCACGTATATATTCTTTGGCTTGCTCCACATTGCCGATAAACTGTTCCTTTGTTAGGTTGGAACGAATATCCCCCAGATCAACGTCTCCAGGAATGGATCGCGGATTCAGGTTTTCCCCAGGTCCTTGCTGCTGCAAGCGCTCAGCGGCCTGCTCAAGCTTCTCTGATGTCACTGCATAAGCCTTCCTGATATCCTCATCCGTTGCTCCCTCTTTGACATGAACATTTCCGACAAGCAGCATTTGCTGCTTCACATGGTCAAACACAATAATTTGGTCACAGAACATGAAGCGAATATCATCCATATTCAGATCATCCAGCGCATGAGCCGGAAGCTTCTCATAATATTGCAGCAGATCATATCCAAAAAAACCAATCGCCCCGCCTGTAAATGGCGGCAGTTCGTCATCTTTGGGACTACGATACTTGCGCAGCAGCGCTTTTAGTTCTTCAATCGGTTTGCCTGGCAGTTCACGCTTCTGTCCAGCTTCTTCCACTTCAATCCGGCCCTTTTTGGCCGAAATCATCAGAAACGGATCCGTACCAATGAAGGAATATCTTGCCCATTGAATACCGCCCTCCACACTTTCCAGCAGGAATGCCCGGTCATTGTCAGCATAACGGCGGAAAATCCGGATGGGGGTTTCCATATCAGCCAAAATCCGTTTGACTACCGGAATCAGATTATATTCATTCGACATTTTCAGTACTTGATTAACGTTTGGCGTTATCATCAGATCACGTCCTTTCAGATTAGGTAGAAGAAAGTCATGGGTTATATACAACAAAAAAAACCTCTACCATCAGGTAGAGGTTCTGGTTTATAAGCTGTAATCAACAGGTTGGTGCTTCATAAATAACAAGTCCCTATACATTCATGCCGGATCATCAGACCAGTCTCACGAATAAACGTCATACATCCACCAACCTGCACGTCTTGAATGTGGGTTTACTAACTCTTCGTGCTTGCACGCTACCATCACAAATTCGAAATGGCTTTCAGCAAACAACGACGAGCATATACCAAAAACAAAACGGTGTCACTGGACACGTTTCACAATGAGGTTCTGTTCCTTCCAATCCTGTAGCACGACGTACCGCGAATCAGTTGGCCGACCTTGTTACTCCGGCTACCACCCGCTGGACTCTGCTATATACTCCACTATCTCAGCTGCTCTCAGCTCAACTCATACTCTACTCAACTGGTTCTCACTATACAGCATTCAGAATGGTTTGACAACCACTCTATTTCTTATGAATTCGAAGGTGCAGCCAAATCAGGCCGTAAGGATTGGGCCCCATTCAGGTACACATGATTAATTTCATGCTGGTCTTTGGTCGTGTTCACATGCACCATGAAACGAATGCATTGCGGCAAGGCCCCCTTAACGGGTACTTCCAGCGCACACATCAGAGGCACCAGTTCCCAGCCATCCAGTTGACGAATGGCCTTCGCTGGAAAGGCTGCATCCAAATCACCAGTCATCGTAATCCAGACGCTGCAGATATCTTCCGGCTTAATATCGTTGCGGTCCACAATCTCCTGCAGCAATACCGCTGTTTCCTTCAAAATCAGTTCTTCGTTATTTTGCGTGACTGTTGTAGCCCCGCGAATTCCTCGTGTTACCATCGCTATTCAGCTCCCTTCTTAAGCAATTCAATGACATCCCGAACTGCCGATACGGGCACGTCTTTCACAATTCTCGCTGCTCCAATTCGATCCGGAATAATGAAGACCATATGTCCTTCACGGAATTTCTTGTCATGCATCATTGCATCCATCAAAGCATCCGTATCCAAATGTTTCGGCATTGTGACCGGTAACCGCAGGGAACGAAGCATACGCACAGTATCGTCATACAGGCCTGCAGGTGCACCAAGCTTCTCACCTAGCAAAGCCGATCCGGCCATCCCGATCGAGATGGCTTCTCCATGCAAAAACTCACCGTATCCAGCAATCGCTTCAATCGCATGACCAATGGTGTGACCCAAATTCAAAAGTGCACGCTCTCCGTTTTCCCGCTCATCACGAGACACAATGTCAGCCTTGATGCCACATCCGCGTTCGAGTCCGTATCCGAGCGCTTCCGGATCAAGTGCAAGCAACTCTTCCGAATGCTCTTCACACCAATGTGCAAAAGCTTCGTCGCGAATCAGTCCGTGCTTCAGCATTTCC
>Ga0209463_1002492_pt1 | contig 10117 bp, 12 predicted proteins | sample AgamicMgSfrz_FD_187169 | JGI IMG/M metagenome (GOLD analysis project Ga0209463, IMG submission 187169) | Agave microbial communities from Guanajuato, Mexico - Mg.Sf.rz (SPAdes) (version 2) | ecosystem: Host-associated > Plants > Phyllosphere > Phylloplane/Leaf | place: Guanajuato, Mexico... | reverse complement strand
GTCAAAGAATTCAAAAGCTGCTATGTTTCTATACTGGTATTTGCTTAAAATAACCCACCACATATTGTTTATGTTATGATAAATCGTCCCCTTTTGGAGCCTACCTTTATTGTCTCTAAAGTACTTTGTTTGCCCATCACGTAGTCTTTTACCATCTTTATCTGTTGCGTTGTGGTCTGGCTGTTTATCAGCCTTGTTCTCTTCATAATGCCAGCATGATTTAATACGATGCATGACCTTTTCGTAAGCTGTTTGTTTAGGGTCCTTGCTTTCATCAGAATAACCGCATTGTTTAACAAACGTTTTTATAAAATTAAGTTCAACATGAAAAAGACACCGTATAAGATACGGCATGTTAGTTAGCTTTTTGTAGTCATAGTAACCGCTTCGTTTATGAGAAGTATTGACTTCTTGATAAAATACAATTTCAAAGCCCCTTCTGAACTTTTGAGCCTTGAATTGAAGGTCTTTCTTTCTTCCCTCGAAATAATCCTCAGCAATCGCAGGAAAGTTCTTTAAGGTTTCTTGGTCTAACTGTATAAACCAGCCTCTCGTTTCTAATTGTGTAAAGAGTTGCTCTAAAACAATTGAAGCATGACTTGTTTCATCGTGGAGATAGAAACTGGTTTCTTGAGTATCTAAACTATCCCTAAATGTTTTAGTGGTCATATAAAGTTCCTCTGTAATCCCGGCATTTTTTAACGGTAGTATTTTTGAATAACCTTATCAATAGCAACATTTAAGCTGTCTTCGTCTTCAAATGTAGAACCCTCTGTAACAAATTCTTCACTACAACCTTCAGTTCGTATCTGAATTCCAGTATAATTCATATCTACCGTTGCATTGTTATTTGAGCCTGTATGCTCTTCAAGACCACCTGTACCTAATTGTTTAACGCAATTATTATCAATCTTAGTACGATGCCCCTCTTTGTCTACATAAAAGTATTTGTCGTTAACTGTGCCATAATTCATATCTGGCTCCGAAGTAGCGAAGTAGCCTTCTGAGTTTATTTTATGTACTGAGTAATCTCCTTCATGCTTAAGTTTAGGAGCTCCTGGAACATTATACATGGCATAAACATACCCTTTATGTCCTTCAGGAATAAGGTACATTTGATTGGTCTTTTCGTTAGAAGAGCATCCAACAAGTGCCGCTACTGTTAAACAACTAGCTAATATAGTATTTTTCATTTTTTTCATCCTTTGTATTTTCCTTCTTTGTTACTTTCATTCTACCACGCATAGCAAGAGAGAAAAAGACTCAATTCTGAATTTGTGAATTAATTTTAATTCTGAATTCAAAATCCAACAAAATTATCATATAGACTTTGTTCCAACTAAATAATTAATGAACTGACCAAGATAAGAAATAAAAAAACCTTGCTCAGAAATATGGCAAGGTTCCTATATTTAATTTTATTTTTTATTAATTGTTTCAATTATTATCTCTATTTCATAACCTTCAAACTCATTTAAAAGCGTCTCACTTAAATCTTCACCTTTGTTATTAATTACATTGCCATAAGTAATGTTATATGTTGCATTGTCTGTGCTCTCTGATTCAATTACTTAAACCTCGAATTACTTTTTCTATTTTTATTCTTATCCCTAAACATAGTTATAAAGCGATAATAATATAATCTCATTTTCTTATTTAATGTTAAACATACATGTATATTTCCCTGAAAATATGCTGAATAAAAAAGCATGACCTACTTAATCTATAGTAGGTCATGCTATACGTTTAAACGATTGTACCTAAAGCTAAAATTAGAATTAATGCCACTACGGAGATGATAGTTTCCATCGCTGTCCATGTTAACAGTGTTTCTTTGACTGTCATACCGAAGTATTCTTTAATTAACCAGAATCCTGAGTCATTAACATGTGAAAGAATTAATGAACCTGCACCTGTTGCTAAAACTAGTAATTCTAAGTTAACTCCTGGCATAACTGCTGCTATTGGTGCTACGATACCCGCTGCTGTCATCATTGATACAGTTGCAGAACCAGTAGCTATGCGAATTAATGCAGCAATTGTCCATGCTAATAGAATTGGTGATATATGAGAGTGTTTTGCTAAATCAGCAATGTATGTACCAATACCTGAATCTAATAATACTTTGTTAAATGCACCGCCTGCTCCAATAACTAATAGAATACTAGCTGTTGGTGCTAATGCATCATTTGTGAATTTCAATACTTTATCTCGGTTAAATCCTCTTGCAAATCCCAAGCTAAAGAATGAATAAACCGTAGCAATCAGTAAAGCTACAATTGGGTCTCCAATGAATTTAAGTGTTTGATATAGGTTTGTACCCTTTTCTACACCTAAATCTGCGATAGAAGCTACAAGCATTAGAATAACCGGAATTAAAATAGTAAACATTGTGTTTGCAAATCCCGGAAGGTCTTTTTTCTCTTCACTACTTGCTGTTAACTGTTCTCCAATTTCTTTTGGAACTGTTTTATGAATTCTTTTACCAATCCATTTACCATACACAGGTCCCGCAATAATTGCTGTAGGAATACCTACAATTAGAGAATAAAGAATGGTCTTACCTACATCTGCTTTGTAGATACCTACTGCTGCCATTGCCGCTGGATGTGGAGGAACTAGTCCATGAACCACTGATAAACCAGCAATTAAAGGAATACCTAATGCTACTAATGAAATACCTGTTTCCATTGCAATTGTAAATACTAATGGTACCAGTAACACAAATCCTACTTGGAAGAATACTGGGATACCTACGATAAACGCAACCACCATCATTGCCCAGTGAACACGTTTTTTACCGAAGCGGTCAATTAACGTACGAGCAATACGCTCAGCTCCACCTGACTCAGCCATCATTTTACCAAGCATTGTACCCAGGGCTAATACTACGGCTAAGAATCCTAATGTATTACCCATTCCTGCTTTAATGGAATCTATAATTCCTGGAACGCCCTCTTCAGGAGAGATAATAGGCATTCCTGTTGCTAAACCTACACCAATTGCTGTAATTAATAAAGCTACAAAAGGGTTCATCTTTGCCCATGTAATAAGCAGTAATAAAACCACAATGGAAGCTAAAACGATAAATAATAACACTTTAAACGCCTCCTATACTTTTAAAAATAACCATGTTTCTGAAATTGCGAAATAATGTCGAACTCATCTTTTAATTTGTGGTACAAGCGGTCATACATGTAGTACATTTCCATGTAAACAGCATTATTAGTTAAATTCGGTTCGTGTGTTTCTTTAATATGAATCCATTCTTGTACATCTTCTAAACTTGTTATTCGGTTAGTAGCTAGTAAAACAAGTGCAGCTGCTCCAAGGGACGAAGCTTCATGACTTTCTGGAACGAGTACTTCTTTACCTGTTACATCAGAAAGGATTTGTCTCCAAACTTCAGAGCGAGCAAAGCCACCAGATGCCCTTATCACAGAGCTAGTACCTGTAAGGGAACGCAATGCTACTCCTACAGAGAATACACTTAAAATAACACCTTCTAACACCGCTCGAATGAAGTGTTCTCGTTTATGATGTAGGCTAATTCCAAAAAACGTTCCTCTTGCGTTTGCATTCCAATATGGAGCTCTTTCACCTGAGAGGAATGGTAGGAACAATAAACCGTTTGCTCCGGCTGGAATCTTTTCTGCTTGTTGAATCATTAAGTCATACGGGTCTATTTGTAATCGTTTAGATTCTTCTTTTTCAATGTTGCCAAACTCATCACGCAACCATCTAAGCATAATGCCGCCATTATTCGTTGGTCCTCCTACTACCCAGTGGTTCTCTGTTAATGCATAGCAAAATGTTCTTCCTTGTTCGTCTGTTAGCGGTTCAGGTGCGACTGTCCGTATAGCTCCACTTGTTCCAATAGTTACCGCAGTTTCTTTAGGACTTACAGCTCCTACGCCTACATTTGCTAAAACACCATCACTAGCTCCGATAACAAAAGGTGTCGTGACCTTAATACCTAATTCAGAAGCAAACTCTAATTTCATATTGTTTAAAATATGAGTAGTTGCTACAGGAGTTGATAGTTTAGCTTTATCAAGTTTTAATAAACCTAGAACCTCTGTATCCCAATCTAACTCTTTCAAATTAAACAAACCTGTTGCGGAAGCTATTGAGTAATCTACTACATACTCTCCATAAAGCTTATATACAATGTATTCTTTGATAGATATAAACTTATGCGCTCTATGATAAAGAGCTGGTTCCTCTTCTTTAAACCAAAGCAACTTAGATAACGGGGACATAGGATGTATAGGTGTTCCCGTCCTTTTATATATCTCTAAACCGTTTAATTCATCCATTAACTTTTTTGACTGAAGAACACTTCGATTATCAGCCCATACAATTACTTCAGTTAGCGGTTTTCCTTCTTCATCGACTGCTATTAACGAGTGCATTGCTGTACTCATACCGATACCTATAATTTGATTAGCATTTACACCTGCTCTTTTAATCGAGGAGGAAACGCTTTCAATGAATGCCTTAAAAATAGCCCCTGGATTTTGCTCAGCCCATGAGGGTTTTGGATTAAACAAAGGATACTCTACAGCATGTGTAGCTATCACTTTGCCCTTTGTATCAAACACAACTGACTTTGTACTTGTTGTACCAATGTCTACTCCTATAACTACTTCTAACGTGGTCATTTTTACCCCACCTACCTTTTATATAAATTAATTTGCTCAATTATCTACTAATAGATTTCAAGCGTTTTCAGAAAACCCTTTCATTATTTTTAGGATTATCGTCTTTTTGTTCTAAAAGTCAAGGGAAAGTTTGTTTTTTTCATAGATTAGTACAAATAGTCCTGTATAATATTAAAAATAAATAGGAGTGCATAATATGAGGTAAACCTTTACAGTAGGAAGTGAGTTTTCAGAAGAATATTTAATTAGCAATTTAAACAGGTAATAAACTTACCCATAACTAATTAAGGTTAACACTATATTAATAGAAAAGGATGAATGAAAGATGGAAAAACAACAAAAACGTTTTGAGGAAATTAAAGAAGCATTTAAGGATAAAATTGGTACGGATGAATTTGATGTCAATGCTAAGTGTTTAATTAAGAATTCTGACGTAGCATTTCTAATTCAAATGACCGAAAAGTATTTTTATGAAACCGAATTAAGAATGTCTTGGGAAAGACAAGCATTGAAACATGGATTTGATTTAAAAAAATAAAAGAGAACAATAAAAGTAAATAGTAATTTCTAGACTTCGGAATTTTCTGTAGTCTTTTTTCATTTAAAAAGCAGCATAGGCTGCTTTAAAATTCAATTGTCGGATTTGTTAATTAAGATGCAACTAGCTTAAACTAAGCAATAAGTTAAATTTGTTTTCTTCAAATTTATCTAAATCCTCTTCTGAAAATATTTTCGGATTATCTTTCAGCAAGTTGAAAAATTCTTCACTTAATACAGATTTCATAAGAGAGTTATAATCGCTTACTTTTACGTTATTATCTATAAGGTAGGTAGCAAAATCTATATTTCCTTTTAAAAAAGCATATACTAAACTACAATTACTTCCATGCTCATGTTCGCTTAATTTTTGCAGACTAACTCCGCTCTTTTGAAAAACATAAAGCACTTCCCACTTTCCATCACAAGCGTACTGAAAAGCTTCATATAATGGATAAGTTTTTATATGACCTTGCGTACTATAAGGGTCTGCGCCTTGCTCTAATAATATTTCAACCCAATCAGCTTTCCTTTGGTACACCGCTAACCTTAGCAAAGTTGTTATATCGCTACTATTAATGAAATCCTTGTTATCGGAAAGAAATTGTATAAATCTTTCTTTATCTTCAGTTTCATAAACCCTGCGTATTGTGCTATGTTTAATCATTTTATATTTACCATGCATGATTATGATAATCCCCTTTTTACTCCTTATTTTTATAATCAAAAACTAAATTTACAAGTTATTTAAAGCCCATTATTCCTTACATCATAAATGTAGAGCTGCAATTTAAATTAACAGTTATTCATTAATAGTCCCACATTCTTTGTAGGTCTTTAATAGCAATGCTAATTTTTGCTCTTCCCAATACTCCAAACCCTTTTCACTGAAGATATGCATGTTAGCGGAGAACAAATCAGCCATTTCTCTGCTTTCAATACTATCTATAATCTCTTTATATTTCTTTGGTTTGGCACCCTTTTTAATTAGAAATCCAGCAATTTCTACGTTATCGTGAGGAACGGCAATTTCGAGAGCTTCAAGACGACTATCGTTTACTTCGTTAACATCTGCCCCAGCTTCTACTAAAGCCTTAGTAATAGCAAAATTATCGTTTCGCAACGCTTCTGCTAGTGGGTGTTCACCCAGCCAATCACCAATCTTTAAATTAACCTTTTTGCACTTTAAGATTCTTTTCACCCAAGCAAGTTTTTGTTCTTTAACCGCAAGATAAAGAAGCGTTTCCATATTATTAATATAAATATTTAATAGCGTAGGATATGTGGTAACTAAGGTCTTAAACTTAGTTATTTCGTTCGAAGAATAATGTAAGTATAATTTCTCTAGTAATTGTTTATTTTCATAATTGCTCATTCTAAATTCTCCTTAAGGTTCATGTTTTTTATATTTAATTCTTTAATAGGAGAGCAAGCTTTTGCTCTTCCCAATACTCCAGACCTTCTTCGTTAAATATATGTTTGTTGTCTGTGAGGAGTTTTACCATCTCACTAGTCGAGATACTATTTATAACAGATTTATATCGTTGTACCTGTGCCCCTTTATTAATTAGAAACTTAGTAATTTCTAAGCTATTATGGCTAATGGAAAACTCTAAACCTTCTTCTTTTCTTTCATTTACTTCGTTTACATTCGCTCCAGCATCTACTAGCTGCTTAACAGATTTTTTATCCGTATGTCTTAAAGCAGTCGCTAAAGGATAATCTCCCATTTTATCAGGGATATCAGTTCTCGCACCTAGAGATAGTAATTTTCCCACCCAATTATAGTCTCTTCTAAATACAGCATCATGAAGTAACGTTTCATCATCTTGAAACATGCCATTTAATAGCTTTGGATGTATCTTTAGTAGTGCCTGAAACATGTTGTAGTCATCGTTTCTAAAATACCAATATACCTCTTGTTTTGCATGCATACTCTTGTACTTCCTTCTCAATTGATTTGTTAATTATTATTTTGCTATATACGTGCATCTTACTTTTTTTTGGGCTCTTTTAGAAGTAATGCTAGTTTTTCTTCTTCCCAACACTCTAAACCTTTTTCGGTAAAGATATGCTTATTCTTTTTTAGCAGTTCTACCATCTCTAAACTCTGGATGTCTTCAGCATCTTCAAAAGAATGATATAAGGCTCCGTTGTCTATTAGGTATTGAGTAATTTCCAAGTTATCCTGCACAATAGCAACCGGAAGTGATTCTTGACCATAAGTATCTGTCGTATTCACATCAGCGCCAGCATCAACCAGTAACCTAATAGATATGATGTCTTGTTTTGCTAATGCTTCCGCTAGTATGTACCTTGTTTTAAAAGGAACGTGAACATCTATTCCTAAATCCAGTAGATTCTTTACCCATTCATGTCGTCTATCTGAAACAGCCATAAATAATATAGGTTTCCGATTTAAAAGCTTTTCCTTTAATACATCTGGAAAGTATTGAATTATCTTTTTCGCTTTTTCCCATTCGTCTAAATGATAATAATTAAGTAAAGTATTTTTAACATTCATTTTCTTCTCCTTCTATTTTCTTTAATTATAACTAACTTTCTTTTGCTTAGTTAAAATATATGCGTAAGGTGTTAATTGTAGCTGTAAGAAATACAAAAAATGAACGTTACCCAAGCAAAATAGCTTAACTAACGTTCATTTCGTTAACTGACGATAATGGTAACTGCAAGAGTAATTAAAATTAATCCTCCGAAAGTCTTTGCCTTAGAAACCTTCCAATTTTGCAAAGAAGCTACTACTCCGCCTATTGTAAGAATAACAATTCCCACTATTTCTAGCACACCTAGTGTAAACAGTTGCGATAGGGTTGCTAAGAACCAGCCTAGGATGACAAACCCAGCAGAAAATATGAATTTTGCTGATTTAAAATCACTCATAGCTTCTTTCCGTTCTTCTTTACTCATTTTAAAATATGTACGCAGAACCAAAATGGCACATATTAACCAGGCAATTAAATACACCATGGAATTTCCTATATTAAGTTGCATTATGATTCTCCCTTTTATCTAAGTTTTTGCTTTAACATTATTAGTAGTTAAATTCGTTCTTTCCTCAGTAATGTATCTAGTTCTACCTTAAACTTATTTATTTTTTTCTCATCTTTTATCATATTTTCAACATCATATGTATAAATGAATTCTCTTATTGTAGGATTAAAATGTCCTAAGACATCGTACTTGTGTTTGTACCACTGTTCTCTTCGTAACCTCTTAAACTTACTATTAATTTCTTTGTTTTTCTTTGTCGGCACAGTCATTGCCAACGTCCATATTACATCTAGCAAAATCAACACTCCCTTTTATTTAACACCTAAATTATAGTATAAAAACATAACTTTTCCAAATAATTCACTAACAGAGTATACTTCTAGCCAAAAAAGTGTTTTAAGTTGGAAATTTACTACTTAAAAGTAATCATATAAAAAAGTTTGTTAAGTAAAAATCAATGCTATAATGTTAAAAAAAGGAGAAAACTAATGACTAAACATTATATAACGAATGCTTATTTAACTACAAAAACACTAAAATTCGAGAATGGAACTTGGAAAAGAAATGGAAGGTATAAACTAAGTTCTGGTGCAAGCGGCAAATTTGAACTTTATTATTTCAATAATTATCAACAAGAAGCCTTTATTGAACATCTTGGAATGCCAGATTCTTTTAAATATATTAAAAGTGATACTTTTTATAAGAATCAACATATCTTTATTAAGCAAATACTAGAAATAATAAAACCAAAAGTTGATGAAGAATTAACCATTGTTAAAGAAGCGGAAGCCAAAATAGAAAACCCTAAAATAACTATTACAGGCGTATTTCCACTTCCTGATGAAAAACAAATTGGCACTAAGTTTAAAATTGGTGATGAAGAAAAAGACTGTGCTATCTTTCTAGAAAAACAATATGATGATGAATGGGATTGGAAATTTCGTATACAAACTATTCATAGAGATTGGTTGGGATTTAATTCGTCCACTTGGATGCAAGAATTATGGGAGCAACTTAAAGAAGAACCAGATGCTAAATTTCCTTTAATTCTTATGTGATATGACATTATGCATTATTACCTTTTAAGACGTACTATTTTAGTACGTCTTTTTATCTTCCTTTATCTACATCGATTTATATTTGTACTAAACCTCTTTAAAAACGTATGCTTAAAAGTATCTCCTGGTGATAATAATGTTTAGTACCTTATTTCACTGGAGTGGATATAATGCAAAAAACACATTACATCAGTAAAGCCCATTTATACCGCTATAAACTGACGTATAAATATGGTGCATGGACACAAAAAGGAAAATTCACAACTAATTCAGGGTTGACCGGCAAATTCACTCTCTTGTTTTTTAACGGATACCAAAGTGAATATTATATATCCCTTTCTCCCGACAGCTATGAAGAAATGAATAGACAAACGTTTTTATCTCATAAGGAAAGGTTTTGTAGAGAAATATTAAATTTCATTAAGCCAAGAATAAGCTCACAAGTTGAGGATATACGCATAAAAGAAAAAGACCAAGCCTTAACAGACATGCCCATTCGACCGCTATTTGTAAACAAGAGTGTTATTAATGTCTGTGTTGGTAGCGAGACTAAATTAAAACTAACATTTCATTACAACTACGAAAGTGATGAATGGCTGTTTTATATGCTTAATTTAAAAGAAGTAACCAAAACCTTTACTAGTTCTTGTTGGCTAAGAGATATATGGGACTTTGTCTGTGAACATGAAGACATGAAATTCCCCCTTCTTCTCCATACACCATGATTTAATTTTCTAGGTTATTTATCTCTTTTTTAAAATTAATGCTATTATCTTAAAAATTAAAACATATTAGTTATTAATTAGATAATTTTAAATTGGTTTAGTTCGATTCATGGTTTTAAAA
>Ga0209463_1002490_pt1 | contig 10123 bp, 6 predicted proteins | sample AgamicMgSfrz_FD_187169 | JGI IMG/M metagenome (GOLD analysis project Ga0209463, IMG submission 187169) | Agave microbial communities from Guanajuato, Mexico - Mg.Sf.rz (SPAdes) (version 2) | ecosystem: Host-associated > Plants > Phyllosphere > Phylloplane/Leaf | place: Guanajuato, Mexico... | reverse complement strand
GTGAGGACGCTCCACCAGCAATTCCTTGGCTTTCAGCACGATATGTTCGTAACTGCCTGTGAAGAAGGACAGGAGCGAATCCTCGTTGCGCTCTTCCTGATGACGGTCAGGGAACAGTTCCTTGATCTCTTCTTCCGTCATGTCCAGTGCCACGAGCGGCTCGCCCAGGCTGGAAGACAACTTCACTTGTTCGAGCGTTTCACCGTACTGAACTTCGAGTTTCTGTACAGCGTCCCATGCCGCAGACACTTCATCTGCATATTCCAATGCGGAGATGCCCTCCGGATGATCGGGCTTCGCCAGTCCATAGAAGACAACCTCAGCTTCCCCGTCCAGGTTCAAAAGCTCCGATTGCAGCGCCGTATAGGCGAACTCATATTGATAGGTCTCATTGGCCAGTGTTTTACGGCTCAGACCTTCCGGCTTGTTGGTTTCCTTGTAAGAGAGGCCGAAGAATTGGAAGCCGTCTGTGGAATAACCAACTGCTCTAGTCAAAGAACCTTGCTGCATATAAGGGAATGCGCCGCCCTGAGGCTGGTTTTGACGGGAGCATACGACATATCCCTTCGCTCCATCTTCAAAGACAGTATGGTCAATATACTGCGACAGATAGGCCTCATTGCTGCGTACCGCACCTGGATCAGCCAGTCCAACATCCTGTCCGTATACGATATCGACACCGTTATGCTGCCCGTTCAGTTTCACATCCCAGAACCAAACGCCTTGCGATGTTGCAGTGAACACGACCTGATAACCAATGCCTTGCTCCTTGCCTTCCAATGCGATGCTGCCTTCCCAGATCAGCTGATGGCCTGGCTGAGCCTTGCTTGTAATCACCTTGCTATTCGAACGTGCACCCAGCAGCGGGAAAGAGCTAATGTTCTCGCCCTCGTGTACTCGCAGGTACAGATTGTTCAGAGATCCATCGATCTGGTTGCTTAGCAGCTGGTTCAGCATGGTTCTACCCGATGTTGCCTGGTACAGGTCCCCGCTGTTTAAAAAGGTAAACGTTAATTCCCCGGCATTCAGCCGAATCGGTTCATTAATCATCGTTGTCATGTCATTCACTCCTCATTTAGTATAAATCGAAACGTTTCGAATTGACCGAAAAAGAATGGGGTTCCTCTGCAAACCGACCTACTAAAGGCCAATTCGGTTACGAACCCCTAGGTTTCATTTTCACACTGGCTGCACCTGAACCGGCAACCATTCCAGAACACGCTTAATCTTCATATCCCAATAACTCCACTCATGGCCACCTGGCTCTTCCTCATAGGTCACCTGTACATCCAGTTCCTTCATCGTATGGCGGAATGTCTGGTTAGCTTCGTACAGAAAATCTTCTGTGCCGCAGCATTGATACAGCTGCGGAAACGCCGTCCCCGACGCCGCCAGCCTGCGGCTAACAGCCAGCAGATCATCATCGCTGCCCTCAATTCGCTCAGGACTGCCGAAGATGCTCTGCATTTCTGCAGGGGTGAAGTTCCCCTGCCCGCGTACCCTGCCCGCCAGATCGAGTCCGCCTGAGAGGCTGGCTGCGGCAGCGTAGCGTTCCGGAAAACGCAGACCCAGCTTGAATGCACCATACCCGCCCATGGAAACGCCTGTTACAAATGTATCTTCACGGCGGTCCGAGATGGGGAAGAGTGACTTCACGAATGCAGGCAGTTCCTCACTTATATATGTAAAATAAGACCCGCCCTGCTGCATATCCATATAGTAGCTTCGTCCAGCCGATGGCATCACAACCGCAATTCCCCTGGCCTCGGCCAAACGTTCAATGGATGAATGTCGTGTCCATTCAGAGTGGTCCGCACCGCGTCCATGCAGCAGATACAAGACAGGCAGTTTCCCATTCCGGCTTGCGCGCAGCGGAGAATGTTCAGGCAATATAAGTGTGATCTCTGTAGACATGCTAAGACTTTCAGCGAACAACTGGCATTGGATCAAAGCCATTTCTTCATCTCCTGTCCAACCAAATTTACGTGATGATCATTAGATGTATTTATCCGAGTAATGATTCCCCTCTGCCCCCGGCAAACAAGGAACCCTTACTCATCCAAACGTTGCTTCCTAAGCGGGCTGGATACCCGACTCTGCCTGCACAGAGCGTACAGATTCACGTTCCACCATATCAATCGTCAACGTATATGATGGATTCACGGATTCACCGTTCAGCATCTGGAACAGCAGATGACCTGCAAGTGAGCCGGCCTCGTGCTTCGGCTGCCGCACTGTGGTGAGCGGAGGGCGGACGAATTCGGACAACTGAATGTCATCAAACCCGATGACCGAAATATCATTCGGTACGGATATGCCGCTCTCTTCCAGTGCCTTCAAACCGCCTATAGCCATCTCGTCATTCCCGTAAAATACAGCGGTTGGAAGCTCGCCCTGCATAATCATCATTTTGGTTGCACTATGTCCGCCCTCACGTACAAAATTGCCGCTCAGACGCCATTTGGATTTCTCTTCAAGCCCCGCTTCCTGCATAGCTCTCAGATATCCCTGGTAGCGCAGGGCATTATCATAGGAGTTGGATGGACCGCTAATGTAGGCAATCTTCCGATGCCCCTCATTGATAAGGTGACGCGTAGCCAGATATCCACCTTGTTCACCGTCAACCAGCACATTGACCAGATGATCACCCGAAAGATGACGATCCATTACGATAATAGGAAAACGCTGCCCTGCAGATTCCACCAAAATATCATCATGGATATTGTGTGCCAGTACAATGGCACCATCCACTCTCTTTTCCCGCAAAAACCGGACCGCCGTTGAATCACGACCACCCATCGAACTGCACGCAATCAGATCATATCCGTTCGCAAGCGCCACATCCTGGACGCTGCGGATCAACTCCGAGTAATACGGACCCGAAAGATCAGTCAGAATCAACGCAATCGTATTCGTCCGGCTCCGTTTCAGGTCCATGGCAAAGCCGTTTTTGCGGTAATTCAGTTCCCGTGCTGCCTCCAGCACTTTTGCCTTGGTCTTGGCGCTAACCTTGCTGTCCCCGTTTAATGCATAGGAAGCAGTCGAGAGTGCCACACCTGCCAGCTTTGCCACATCCTTAATCGTTGCCATTCCACGCTCGCTCCTTCTAACTTGACCAATTTCATAAGTTATCTACATTTTATACTGTAAATGGTTGTGACAACCACCTAATTCTATACTTTCCCATCGAATGATAGCCGTTCCCACCTAATCGAAACGTTTCGAAGTGTTATCAAAAAAAATTTTCCCAGTTCAGCTTCTTGCCCCATGGCTTATTCACACCAGCATTACCTTGGGTCCAATTGGCATCGAGACAAGCCTTTCAATGTAAAACTCAACAGGCAGTTCCTTACAAAGATTGTATGGACATGCTTCTTGGCAAGACATTGAAACGTTTCGACATTTTTATTATAGTCGGTGTTGATAGCGATTTCAACCTCTTTATTCATTTTCACTGAAATAAATGAACTTCATGATCCATGCAACCACATTCAGCAATAATGGTATATACTGCATATTAATTCAAGCCAAATAAGGAGACATCCATGTTATGAGCTATATGGAGCAAAACGAATACCAACCCCCGCTGTCCGAAGCCAGTCCCGTTCACAAGGTTCGGTCCCTGCCACCGGTGATGTACAGGCTGTGTTATTTGGTGCTGTTTCATGACCAAGAGGCCTTCTCCCGCACAGACGAAGACTGGAACAGGCTGCATGTTATTTATGTCATCACATCAGGTCAGGCAAGACTGATCAGCAAGGATCGGAATTTGACGGTAAATTCCGGGTCCGTAGTGGTTCGGCAGGGCGGAACCCTGCTTCAGCATGAACAGACACGCGGCTCTCTATCGCCGGTACAGGGAATTGCTATAGCTTTTGAAGGCACCGACATTGAATCGCCGTCCTGGCCGTTTGGCGCACCTGCATCCATTGCGAGCCGTGGGATCGCCGAAATTGCATTAGAGCTGGTAATGGCCTGTTCCAAAAGTGAGGAGTCCGGCCTGTTCAAACCTCACATCCTATTCTATCAGCTGCTTGATGCGTTACGCGATCATTCTGTCCGCTCAAGTCGCAATGAGCATTCATGGCTGGATTTTGTCATCAGACACATTCATGACATGGTTGACCATCCGATGACACGGGATCAATTGGCGAGAGATGCCAATGTGAGCCCAGAACACTTTTCGCGGGAATTCAAAAAGCATACCGGTCTTACCTTTGTGGAATATGTCACCCGGCTTAGAATCCGGCTGGCACAAGAGCATCTGCTGACCGCCAATCCCACATTGCAGGAGCTCGCACAGCTGACAGGATACCGGGATATTTTCTATTTAAGCCGCAAATTCAAGCAGATGGTTGGAACAGCGCCAACACTATACCGAAAAACACCCAAGAAGATTGTATCCCTTACTTATAACTATACCGCTTCTCTGCTGGCACTGGGTTATATCCCCCACATGGGAGCTGTGGCCTCCTGGATGGAAGATAAACTCGCCCAAAATGGACAACCATCCTTTAAACAGCACTCCGAATATGACCTGGTTACCCGGCTCGATCTGATTGCAGACTCCGGTGCGGATGTCATTATCGGTTACGCTCCGCATTCCAGTACGGATGAACTGCGCCAGATTGCACCAACCATTTTGATGCCTTTCGAGGAAATGGACTGGCAGGAGCAATTCCTTCAGCTTGGCCGGGTTGCGGGCCTGGAGAACAATGCCAGGGCACTGCTAAGCCGGTATGATCAGCTTCAGACAGAAGCCAACCTTACGCTCGACTCATGGATCGGCACGAGAGGAACAGCTATATGCATCTTTTGGACTGGCGAAAGCGGAGCCTATGTATATGGCCAAGGCTGGGGCAGGGCCTCGCATATCCTCTATCAGTCACTGGGCTTCACTCCGCCAGCACGTATGGAAAAGGACGGCCAGTTACTCACAGGTTATGTACATGTGCCCACTTCAGACATTCACCTCTATGCTGCTGATCACATATTTATGGCTTATCCAACAGATCAAGAGGAGCGAACGGCTTTGGAAACCCTCCTCAGTCAGGGGCATTGGAGCAGCCTGAGCGCCGTTCGCAATGGGCAGGTATACGAAATTGATGCAGACATGTTTTACGGATTCGATCCACTATCAGTTATCGAACAGCTGCAGGCTATAATGCACAAACTCACATCACAATTGTCCATGGAACAGTAATCATAGTTGTCCATTTACAAATGTCAAATCTTCCTCTATGTTATTAATGAGAATAATAATCATTATTAATTATCACAGGGGGAACTTACCAATGTTTGCCGTCAAAAAACGTTTTTCCGGCTTGCTGCTTATGCTAGCCATCATCATGATCCTGTCTGCCTGCAGCAGCGGTGCAGGTTCCAGCACTGCAGAACAGTCTGGGGCAGGTGCCGAAGCTACCAACGGGTCAACCGAAACAACTGCAGCATCATCGAACGACTCAGGTACTTCCAGCCATGCAACAAGGATCTATAAATCCCTAAGCGGAGATGTTGAAATCCCGGCTGAACCCCAACGTATTGTTACGGATATGTACGTAAGTGACCTGCTTGCTCTCGGTTTGAAGCCTGTCGGTGCAGTCAAATACTATCTCGACAATCCGTTCTATGCGGATCAGGTTGCAGACGTCGAAAATATCGGTGACCGCGGCTCCGTATCTCTCGAAAAGGTCGTTGAATTGAATCCGGATCTGATCATTACCTACTCAGCTGATGCTGAAGAGATTGAGAAATATCAGAAAATCGCACCTACCGTTGTCATTCCCTACGGCACATTCACCAATGTGCATGACGAAATCCGGGGATTTGGGGAATTGCTGGATAAATCCGAAGAAGCCGAAGCCTGGCTGAAAACGTATGATGAGCACATTGAAGCTGCACGCGCCAAGGTAAAAGCGGTCATTAAACCGGAAGAAACGTTCTCCATTCTCGAAGTATCCGACAAGAGCTACTATGGCTATGGAGATAATTTTGGTCGCGGTGGACAGGCCGTCTATCGTGCATTGGAACTAGCACCGCTCGAGATCACCAAAAAAGAACTGATGGGTGATACACAGTGGAAGGAAATTTCGCGTGAGGTCATTGGGGATTATGCAGGAGATCATATTTTCCTGACCGTAAGTGAGAGTCATGCCAATTACCAAGGTGATTCCATCTGGCAGAACCTGCCGGCTGTGAAAAACAACCAGGTGTACGAGCTACAAGAGGATCGCTACTGGTACTTCGATCCGATCGCAATCCAGGGTCAGGCAGAGGAATTCGCCGATATGATCGTGGAACGCGCGCAGCAAAACCGCAAGTAAATAGCATGTATTCAATACATCCAACACGACTGAACGCTGTGTCCGGACAGGCCCTGAAGCCTGCCTGGGCTTTTGCGTTATAGAAGGGAGAAATACATATGCTTCGCCGTTTCATGGCATATTACCGTCCCTACAGGGGACTTTTTATTCTGGATTTCTCTTGCGCTATCGCAGCTGCCCTGCTGGAACTCGTGTTTCCGCTGGCAGTAAATCAGGTGGTGGACAAGCTGCTCCCTGAGGGCAACTGGTCCATGATTCTAACCGCATGTGCCGCATTGCTCGGCATCTATCTGCTCAGTTCCTTTTTCCATTTTGCAGTCACGTATTGGGGGCATAAGCTGGGTATTAACATTGAGTCCGATATGCGGAGAGAACTATTCACACGTGTACAGAAGCAGTCCTTCCGCTTCTTCGACAATAACAAGACAGGCCACCTCGTTTCACGTATGACCAATGATCTGATGGATATCGGAGAGATCGCGCACCACGGGCCGGAGGATCTATTCATTGCCCTGATGACTCTGGCAGGTGCCTTCGGTATCATGCTCAGCATCAATTGGCAGCTCGCCGTACTGACCTTCATTATCGTGCCGCTGATGATCTACCTTTCCCTGTATTTCAGCCGCAAGATGTCCAAAGCCTTCAAACGCATGTTTGCCGATATTGCAGACTATAATGCACGGGTAGAGAACAATGTCAGCGGAATCCGTGTAGTACAGGCTTTTGCCAATGAAAATCATGAAATCGGTCGTTTTACTGAGAACAATGAACGTTTCCGCCTCACCAAACTGATCACCTACCGCATTATGGCGTGGAACTCCTCGCTTAGCTTTATTTTGATGAAATTCGTCTCGCTGTTTGTGCTCGTCTGCGGAACATGGTTTGTCATTCAAGGAAGTATGACCTACGGGGAATTTATCGCCTTCGTGATGCTGTCGAATATATTCCTGGGTCCGATCAAACAGATTAACTCTGTCATCGAAACCTATCCTAAAGGCATTGCTGGTTTCAAGCGGTACCTGGAACTGCTGGAAGCTGTACCCGACGTGGAAGACACACCGCAGGCCAAACCAATCACAAGCGTAAGCGGAGATATCGCTTTCCATAACGTTAGTTTTTCCTATGGTGAACATAAACCTACACTGGACCAGGTCAACCTGGAGATTCAAGCCGGGCAGACCGTTGCACTGGTTGGGCCTTCCGGAGCGGGCAAATCCACGCTGTGCAGCCTGATCCCGCGATTCTATGATGTGGATGCAGGCCATATCACCATTGATGGCATTCCAGTGAAGGATATGACGCTGGAATCACTGCGCTCCAATATCGGCATTGTACAGCAGGACATATTCCTGTTTGACGGCACCATTCGTGAAAATATTGCCTACGGCAAATTGAACGCATCGGATGAGGAAATCTGGGAAGCCATCCGCCGGGCACAGTTGGAAGAGCTCGTGCGGTCACAGCCCGAAGGACTCGGCACCATGATCGGCGAACGGGGCGTGAAATTGTCCGGCGGACAGAAACAGCGTCTGTCCATCGCGCGCATGATTCTGAAAAATCCGCCCATCCTTATTCTTGATGAAGCAACTTCGGCTCTGGATACCGAAACGGAAGCCGCGATTCAGCTCGCACTGTCCGAGCTGGCTCAGGGACGTACAACGCTCGTTATTGCGCACCGACTGGCAACCATCCGGCACGCGGACCGCATTATTGTCGTCGAGAACGGTGGCGTAGCCGAACAGGGCAGCCATGATGAACTTCTCGAACGTGAAGGCTCCTACAGCCGGCTGCATCAAGCGCAATTTGGATAAAGATGTTCCTGTTCAAGCACAAATCCCCTTCCCCCTGAATGAACAGAGGAAGGGGATTTTACTATTTCAGAGTGTGCCGCGCTCACCCTGAACGGGCTTATTTTTTTACAACATGGATAAAATGAATGGTTTCGAAAGCAGTCAGTTCATCTGTACGATTGTTGAAGTATCGCTCCTGGATATCATCTGGCGTCAGATGCTCATAAATGAGAAGTCCTGCCTCCGCCATCAGGTGTTCGATCTCGTGATACGCGAAACTGGATTGCATTGGCTCGCCGGAGGACACAGCCAGCTTCAACATGTTCTCTACCCGATTAAACATCCCTTTCTCTTCAAAGAGTCGTTCATCTGCGTAGTCCAGCACCATCGAGCTTCCGGATGGAAGGTTGGCAAAAGCCTGCCGCACAAGATTGACCAATACCTTTTTGGACAGGTAATACGAAACGCCAAGCAGGCTAAAGATCGTTTTCTGATGTTTGAAACCTCTGATGGTCATATGTTCATAAGCAAACCCGTGCGCGAAATCCATTGGAATCAATTGCAGGTTGCTTGGGATTGACAGGTTGGCCGAACTCAGCCTATCGATCTTAAGCTGCTGCGTAGCCGGATGGTCAACTTCAAAGATATTCAGCCTGTCGCTCAGTTCCGGGGTTCTTAACGCAAAGGTATCCATTCCGGCTCCCAGAATGACATATTGTCTGGCCCCCAGGTTGACTTCATGGAGCACTACCTGCTCGCAATAGGCTGCCCTCGACAAAGCAATGGGAGACAGCTGGACATGGGTGATCCACCTCAATATTTTATCGGGGTCCTCCTTCACCATATCGGCCATTTCGGGATTAAAAAAATGAATGCCCTGCACCATTTGCTCCCGAATCTGTTCAAACTCCTGTGGAGAAATCAGAGCCTTGGCTATGTGGTCATCGAAAATCAAAGGTGAGTCATACTGACTGTGATAGGCACGGCCAAAGGCCGAGATCAAAGACGTAATGCTGGATTCATTTGGCTTCATATTTATCCCCCCGCATAACAAAATAAGGTCCCCCTGGCCAGGAGAACCTTAGTATATACGGAATCAATCAATATGTAAATTATAGCATAAAAACACAATTTTGTCAATCATAATTTTGTGGAACATACAGACACGCTGGATGGATTTTCTGCTCGCCCAACATGTCTGCTTCAATGTTACTCCCACCTAGCAGACTCTAGGTATCCAAACCATATTCCTTCACCTCGCGGTGGCGATTCAGCACGGCATGAAGTGCAAAACCGAGCAGTGCCACTCCGGCCATCGCCGTTGCCAGCCAGGCTACGGAAATCAGACCCTGATTATCATACATCACACCCATCACATAAGGGCCGATGACACGACCAATCGATCCAATGCCACCGGATACTCCAATGTAAAATGGTGCAGCTCTGCCCGCATGATCGGATATGAAGGCAGGGGTGGCAGGTGAGATCAGCATCTCTCCAAAGGTCGCCAGCACCATCGCAAGTATCATCCCCGGATAGCTGTACATGGTAATCATGACGATATAAGCCAATCCATAAAATATTGCACTTGCTGCCATCTGTGCAGTGGAGGTACGGGCCATGGTCCGTTTAACCCAGCTCGTGAACGGCTGGCCCACGAAGATCAGAACCCCGTTAAGTGTCCAGAGCAGGCCGTACATTCGCTTTTCCATACCTTCGGAGATGATATACGGCGATACGCCTGTGTTCCAGATCGAATTGCCAAACAGGATGAACAATACCCCCAGGCTCATAAATAGGTATAACCTGGTGTTGCCGAGCAGCGCCCAGATCCCTGGCCCGTTCTGGACCGTTTTGCGTTTCGTCAGATGCACTTCTCCCTGATCGGGATCCACCCGCGACAGATAGTACCAGAAGAAGACTGCAAACCCGGCAGAGGTCACTCCGTTTAATACAAAGCTGAGGTGATAGGAAAAATCAGCCAAGAAACCACTGAGCGCCGTCCCAATC
>Ga0209463_1002489_pt1 | contig 10124 bp, 12 predicted proteins | sample AgamicMgSfrz_FD_187169 | JGI IMG/M metagenome (GOLD analysis project Ga0209463, IMG submission 187169) | Agave microbial communities from Guanajuato, Mexico - Mg.Sf.rz (SPAdes) (version 2) | ecosystem: Host-associated > Plants > Phyllosphere > Phylloplane/Leaf | place: Guanajuato, Mexico... | reverse complement strand
TTTTCTTTATTCAGTCTTAGAAACTTTCCTCCAAGAGCTACTTTTTGCATATGAACTTGTGCAAACATGGCTGCAATATCTTCACGAATAGATTGTCCAATCAGTTGACTACAAGCAACGAGACCAGTAGCTATATTCATTGAAATGGCTGCTGCAATTTCTGGATCTTGAACACGTGCACCTATGGGTATATCATCTAAACAAGCTTCAGGACGTTCTGGTGGGGTTGGTGGTAAACCAATTCCATTTTCTTTTAACAATGTTTCTATACCTTTCATTTCTTGCTGATACTGTTCGATCGTCTCTTGGACCAACTTATGTAGATCCTTGTCTCCTACATGATTTAGAAAGGTTTGATAGCCAGACACTAACCCTTTTGAGGTGGAAAGATACGACCATGTTCCAAATACCTCACCATAATGCATCGGTTCATCTGTAGGATTTCCACTTAAAATACCCATTGTTATCCTCCTTATAAAATTCATGATAGTGTGCCACCTTTCTTGCTATGCACATGTTTAATGTCTCCAAATCCGATTTCATTATCCTTCCATTTATATAAAAAATTGGTTCGTTAAAGAATATAATTTCATATTTCAAGCAAACTAACCAAGATGTGTAGGTGAGCATCATCCACTATATCCTTGTTATTAACCCTAAAAAACTACCCTATCTGAACTGCACCTCCGATTGTTAGATTGTGTCTAACAATCGGAGGTGCAGTTCAAAGTCAGTAGTTTTTTCTATTTTTTATTAAATTGAATCATATCCCATATCTTGAGCAAACTATAAGAGATATCATGGTATATCTATCCATGTAAACTTCACAAACCTATTCCTTGACGTTTTACAACTCAAAAATGACCTTTGCCATAAGAGGTCGTTTTTGGGTTGTAAATGCATATATTTTTAATACCTGAACAAACTATTCAAGATGTTATCCAAGCATCACTTCACGAACATCCAATTCGTCGCAAGAAAAACCTACTGTACATGGGGTCAGTCCCCATGGTCAGTAGGTTTTTCTGTTTTTTAGACTGTATATGATATGCAAAGTTAGTTAACATAATCTTTGTTATAAGTAGTGAAAGAGGTTAGATGCCTCAAGAACGTCCAATCTCTCTTGAACGCGACAAAATAATCATTTTGTCGCGTTTACTAATCTAACATTCTAAATGATAAAGTTAGTCACACTGCTTATATTTTTCGTTTGTCCTTTTTTCAATATAAATCCAGCCGTGATAAAATGTCCACATTACTATAAATAAAAGTAACGAATAGGGCTTTAACTTTTCAGGCAGGTAATATAACAAAAATAATCCTATAATAAATGTTGGCAGCATCACAATAAGATACTTTTTTATATGCATTTCAGCACCCTCTTTATCTAGTTTCTAGAGGTTGGATACCTAAAGGGCGCCCAACCTAAAAAATCATAATACCTATTGTAATAAGAAACAGTGCGATCGATTTTTCCTTATCCAATAATCCCTTTTAATTCCATTTCATCAAAAGAAAAATTATAAAGCACGATGTATATAATGTACAGTTTTAGTTAACATAATCTTTGTTATTAACAGTAAAAAGGCAAACTAGTGGATAGACAATAGGCTTATTTGTTTTATGTAGAAACCCTTTTATAACTTCATTATGTACTAACAAGACTATGTGAGACTCTTTTTTCCTTATCTCCTATTAGTGTGGATCTAGAATAAAGTTGTACTGTTTTGAAATAAAGATGGATAAAACAGTTTGCTAATCATTAAAATAGTGTAAGCTGTTTTTACTTAATAGTTAGTGTAAAATTGAGATAAGGAATATAGAACGACGCATAGAGGTGAAATTAGATGTTTGAACAAATAAATATGAAAAAGGGAAAGCTAGATACCTTACGTCCATTGCCGAAATATACATTAAAGAGTTTGCGTGAAAAGCTATTGCTTGAATGGACCTATAATACCAACGCTATTGAAGGTAATACCTTAACAATAAATGAAACAAAGGTCGTGTTAGAAGGAATTACTGTCGGCGGTAAAACGATGCGAGAGCATTTGGAAGTCATCAATCATCGAGATGCAATTGCATACGTTGAAGAAATTGTGCAAAAAGGAGAGCCATTAACAGAATGGCAAATAAAAAATCTCCATCGACTAGTTTTAAAAGGAATTGATGATGAGTACGCAGGTGTATATCGTGATCAACAAGTGTTTATTGCTGGCGCAAAACATACACCACCAGCGCCTTATTTAATTAAGGAACAAATGGAACAGCTAATTAAGTGGTATGAGAGTGAGGCACAAACGTTACATCCAGTGGAGCGAGGAGCTATGCTACATGCAATATTCGTTGGAATTCATCCGTTCATTGATGGTAATGGGCGTACATCTCGCCTTCTTTTAAATTTAGAATTGATGAAAGCTGGTTTTCCTGCAGTTGTTATTAAAGTAGAAAACCGATTAGCTTATTATGAAGCATTAGATAAATCTCATACAACAAAAAATTATCATGATTTCATTCAGTTAATTGTAAAAGAAGTAGAAGATTCATTAAATCTTTATTTAAGTGCTCTTTCTTAAGATCATTAAGAGCTTCAGGAAAAAAGCACCACTAAAAAGTGGTCTTTTTTCTTCTTATAACTGTATAACTCTATACATACTTAGTTAACATAATGAGAGTTATAGGGAACTGATAATAACCTATTACTAAACGTACATTTTTGTTCTTGAGTCATTCTCGTCAATATACTCTATATCTGTGTAGCCTTTCTGGTGTACATAATGATAAACATCTTCAATTAATTCAGTATTCTTACAATAGATATCAACATAGCTACAATCCACTAATAAGACAACTATCTCACATTCACTATTTACAAATTCCTCGTAGTCTACGATATCCGTTACAGCTGCAGTTATAGGGAACGCTTTTAACTCTGCGCATACAGCAAGATAAGCTTGATCGTTCACTGCACGTTCTAATTCGCTTCCATTCAGCACATCTTGTTCGCTAAATAAGAAACCATCGTTCATTGCATCTTCTTTATATAGATGTATCTCCGTACAACCAATAGCCCATTTATACAAAGGACAAGGTATAGGCTTAAGTATATCTCCGAGACTGTGATTACTAGAATTTCTATCTGGAATTAGAAATCTGACACCCCTTTTCATACGAACTCCCCCTATCCAAATAACTTTATGTTAATTTCATAATCAACAGGACAAAACCTTTATGTATACGATATACAAAATTAGTTAACATAATACGTCTTAGGGGAAGAGGGACATTTCCTAATTCCTTTTCCTCCAAAGAATTCCGCAACCTTTTCTTTTTCTTGTTATGTAGGATTTTATACATCGTTAAGTTAGTAATCTTTCTCAATTTCCCCTACACAAACAGAGTGCATAAAAACCAACAGGTTTATGCACTCCATAAATATAGGAATTTCTCTTAATAATGTACAGGAACACGATCTAAATTCTTTTTCTTAGCTACAAAATAACGACTATAACTATCTACAAGTTCGTGTGTATCTGGATTAATCATAATGGGTTTATCTACCGTTCCATTCTGCTCAATACTTTCTTCTACTGCCTTTTGTTTCGCTATTCCTGGGGTAAATTGAAGAAAAGTTTCCGGAACCTTAATTTCCTCTAAGGACATCCATTCCCTTGTCCCCTTTGGAACAAGAATCTGCTTTTTCTCTTTCCCTTGTTTACTTTCTTCTTGAGGTTTGGCTTCCTCTTGTTTTTTAGCCCTTGAACCCTTTTTTGGTGTTTGTTTCGTTTGTTTCTTCTCTTTTCCTCTGTCCTCAATTTCTTGTATCTGCATACAGATAACGCCAATCTCACCTGTACATTGCTCAAACGGAATATCCAAACAAGGCTCTCCTTGCACAAGGAAGCGTCGTTGAGAAAATTCCTCTTGGCTTATATTTAATTTGTTAAATTGTTTTAGACTTACTACAACGGTATAGGTAATCGGATTACTTTTAAACGGAATCCCTTTTGGTGCATTGGGACTTCCCTTTTCCTCCATATCAAAAGCCAGGTACTTCCCATAGTCTTGAATTGAGCTAGTCGGATAGCCAGTTACACTAATTTTATGAGCCATCGTTCTCCCTCCTTCTCTCTCTATATGTCTAGTATATATACCCTCATATGCGATTGAACAGAGCTAAAATCCAAAAAACAACAGAAAAAAATGATTTTCCCATAATTTTATGAATTTACTACATTATCAATTTCCTATATTTGCTACAATAAAGAAAACAAAGGGAAAGTGGTGTTAATAAAGTGAAAAGTACGGGGATTGTAAGGAAAGTCGATCAATTAGGACGTGTGGTCTTACCAAATGAGCTAAGAAAAAACCTTGCTATCGAAAAGAATGATCCTTTAGAAATTTTTGTAGACGAGAATCAAATCATCTTAAGAAAATATCAGTATCATAAAGCATGTATGATTACGGGAAAAATATCCGAAGACAATATGGTATTAGCAAATGGAAAAGTAGTACTAAGTCGGGAAGGAATAGAGATTTTATCTAAAGAGGTAGGGGAAATCGACGTTTACATCTAAAAGATAAATGATAAGTATGAATGAGTAAGTATGGATGTGATGATAGGCCCGCATTTTGCATTTATCTTTTGTTTCGTGGAGAATCCACTAAATGCAAAATTCAGGCCTCTTTTAATATGTGCTTTTCATTGCTTATATCCTTTTATTAACAGTATAAAAAAACAAACCGTCATTAAAAGGTTTGTCTCTTTAAGGCTATTAGTTGTTAATGCAGTGCAACGAAGCCGTACATTAGGGAAAATAGGAAAACAAATGTAAAAACAGCCTATTTTTTTCTTAAAATTAGTCGCCATTTATTATTGAATTTCTCAAATTGAATAATATAATTTTCTTTTTCATAAATAAAAATATTCCCAGGTTTTGTTGGTTTCCCCATTATCTCTAAAATTTCATCTTTTGAATAATCAAGTTCAACTTGAATTGTATAAATCTCTTTCATTTCATCTTCGTCGATAATAAAATTTTGATTTTCAATTGTATATCCATATGTTTGAATGTCTTCATGGTCAAAATGTTCGTTTGGTTTACCCCAAATTCTCTCTACATCGCTCATTTTAATATCATTATCAAGCCTTAAAGGTGTTCCTTTTATGATTCCTTTTTCTAAGTTTTTAATCGTTTCAGCATCTAAATTAAATACGCTATGCCTTGAAATATCTCCTACTTTATTTTTCTCTTTTGTTACTTGCGTACTGCAACCAGATATAAAAAGTAAAACAGCAATCAATGTTATTAATAAATTCACTATTTTCAAATTCATCACCTATTATAAAATGTTAATATAAGAAAAAAGTTTAGTTACCTTTTTTCTTATATTAACATTTTATATATTCTAACAACACTTACTTTTCTTAAATGAACATAATGTTAAGTTCACTTTTCGTTCCTCCTAAGTAATATATTCTTTTTAATTTTCTGTAACAAAAAAGCACCTTCTAAGATAGAAGATACTTTCTAATCACCTTTATTTATTTTTTGGCAACCACTTTCACCTTTTACTTGGGAAGTTGACGAATAAACAATCAGGGTGAAAAAAACAGAGTTTAATCGACTTTTAAAATTATTTATTGTTTAAAATAATATCTGACTGTTATATGCTTATATTTCATTATGTTTGGTTTTTACCAAAATAAAAGGATAAGACTAACTAATGATAGTTACCTTAACGTACAAGAATAATGGAGTTGATTTTATGAGTAAAGCTAAGGGTAAAGGCGGAACAGGCAGAGGAACAGGTAAGAAGGGCTGGAATCGTTGGCAAGCTAGTTCAAAAAAAGCAAAGAGTGCCAAACCCTACAAAAGTAAAGGTGTTAAAAATCGCGATGATACAGAGACAACTATTAATGGTGATACATTCGAAAAATAGTGACTGTTTCTAAAAAATACCATCCCTTAATGAACTAACGGGTGCATTAGCTGAAAATCAGCGCTGTCGGATTGATTTCATAAAATAAAAAATAACCTCGAAAGATCGAGGTTATTTTTTATTTACTTGACGTCCACTTTTTTTGGAACTCTGTGAACTTGTGTTTCCAATTTGAAATTCATTACCTAGTTCAACATCATTTCTTTTATCCTGTTTCTCGATTTGCTTTCTCGTTTGATCCTTGTTTTGCATCCCTTGTTTAGACAATACATATCCATCTCGCTTTCAATGTTATTGTTTTTAATATGCGCAAGTATAAGGAAAATACGTATTATTTATTTAAAAAATAATTCTTGTCTTTAGTAACTTATTATTTAGACCTTGTTGAAATATCAGGTACGTTAGCTTAAAATTGACTGTCTTTAAGGCAGTTTTTTTCTTTATGCAACTAAAAAAAGGTCAACCGGAAATATTTTCTTATCTGGCTGACCTTATAATACGAACGAGCAGCTTAGTTTAAGGAAGTTTTTTAACTTGTGTTCAACAATCGGGCCAATTTTTTGAAGAAAACTTAGATTTTTAAAACACTACGCTATATTAAATAACTTTATTGTCATCTTACACTTAGTGCAAAACGCTTTTATTTTATGAAGAAAACAGGGTTTAAATGAACGAAAGTATGACATATTAAGGGAAAGAACCATTTGGAAGGGAGAATTTTAGTGGATTATCTATCTCGCGAACAAATTATGAATGAATTACAGCAATTCTTTCAACCCTATTTAAATATGTATGGAATTGAAAATATTGGTATTTTTGAAGAAGAAGGCCAAGACGATCACTACTATCTTGGATATACAACCCAAAAAGATGGCAAAACCCATCATATTCATCTGCCTTTTCAAAAAAATAATGATGGCGGGTTAGCCCCAATTGATAGTAAGTGGACGGTAGAATCAGACAACCCACTGGAAAAAGATCGTAAAGAATTTGAAGATCTAGATCATGTATTCCGCGAAATATACTAACGATTACTTAGGTGAAGGTCAGAGGAAAACCACTTCACCTACAAATTTTTAAAAGTGTAAAGTTGTACAATCCCTATGTTTGCTGCTCGTCGTTCACTGGCCTTGTCATCCTATTTGTTGCAACTCTTTTGCAATAAATTTGTTAAACAATCGGCCACAAAATTTATCAAGACTTAAATCGTAAAAGGTCATAAAAAATAAAGGGTGATACATATTGTACATGTACAATATGCATCACCCTTTTACTGTTGGTTTATAAAAAATTTAATTATTATTCTACCTGTGTTGCTCAACAATCGCGCCGTATTGTGGTATTAGTGCTCTGACAATGTAGTAACAATCGGCCCTTCCTTCGTAAGAATAATCGTATGTTCGTATTGAGCCACAAAGCTTTCATCGGTTAGGAGGGTCCATCCATCTTCGGATTGGAAAACCTCCTCTTCAAATGTAGAGATAAAAGGTTCAAAGGCAATGACCATACCATCTTTTAAAATTTCGTCATCCTCGTGAGAGTAGTAATTGAAAATATGTTCTGGTTCTTCATGAATGGAGCGCCCAATACCGTGTCCAGTAAGATTTTTTATGACGGTTAAGCCATGCTGTTTTGCTACATTGTGTGCAACTTTTCCGAGCGCGCTTTTTTTTGAACCTGGCTTTGCCTTCTTAAGTCCAGCGTCGAATGCTTCTTTAGCAACGTCACATATTTTCTGTAGAATGAGCTCTCCCTTCCCAACTACAATGGAAATTCCAGTATCTGCGAAATAACCGTTTTTCGAACCTGAAACATCAATATTAACAAGGTCCCCTTCTTGAATGGTCTGTTCCCTCGGAATCCCGTGCGCTACTTCTTCATTTATACTAATACATGTATATCCAGGAAAATCATATTCTCCTTTTGGTGCAGATTGAGCTCCTGCTTTTTCAAACATCTCTCCCGCAATTTCATCGAGTTCTTTTGTAGTCATTCCAGGTTTGGCGCAATGGACTAATTCATCTCGAATCAACCCACAAATTTTACCAATTTCTTTTAATCCATTAAAATCCTCTTCAGTCTTTGCAATCATCGTATATCCTCACTTTTTAAAGTATTTTATGATCAGTATTCCATTTAGATTCTAGTATAAACGGAACGGCTTTTTCTTCAACAAAAAGGTTCGTTGAAAGAATAAGCAATCAGAAGAACACCATTCTCAATTCCTAAAATTTTTTATATACCTCATCATAAGCCATTTTCACTTGTTCTTTTAGTTGCCTATTCTCTTTCTCTAATTTCTTTACCTTTCTTTTCGAGGATATTAGCTATTATATTAAACTAACTATCCCCTTATTATTATAGTCTATTTAACAAAATCACCGGCTTTAACCGTAACCTGGGCCTTATACCCTAACTCTTGAAAGAGAGATTTCAAGTAAAATCTAAAGTGAAATCCATCCCTTATTTAAGGCGGTTTGTCTTGTTGTGTAGTAGGTTTTTTCAGCTGTTAAACGTTCTAATATACTGTCGGTAGCTTGAGGGGATTCTTGTTGCAGAGACTTTTTATAGCTCATATAAGATGCTTTTAACTTCTCTCCTATGTTTTCAGAAGAAAGTGTTCCTGACTCACGTTGTTGACTTTTTTCTTGAGCTAATAAGGGTGATTTTCCAGGATCCTCGATGATCATAACGGTTCATCTTCCTCCCATTAATTCATGCATAATCTCATTCATATCTTCCATTATGTTTGACCATTTCCCCTTCATTTGAAGAACTTTCTCTAACATGTTTTCAAGTTATGATTCATGGTTGATTTGTTCACGGTAAAAGGCCAGCGTTTCAAGCTGACATTACAGAAATCCTTGTCGTAAAATCCCTTTTTCTTTTGCCAATTTATCAAACTTTTTTACAGCCGTTGGATCAATATTTCGTATGATAATATCCATTACATTTATCCTCTCTCGAAATTCAGTGCTCTACACCCCAAAAAGAGAGAAGAGCATAAGGGGTTTCTGCCCCCACAGAGGTGTGGGGTTAGGCAGAGCCTAACAAAACCATGGGTACAAAGAAAAGTGCCAAGCGTCCCCCCGACGTCCCCTCATTTTTGCGTGATGTCCCCTCGACGCCCCCTCAGGTTTTAACGGGTTTGAAATAAATCTTGTTCTTTTTCGTTTAACTTTTTGAGTTTTTCCTTTAACATTTTCTTCTCATCTTTATAAAGACTAATGCCCTCTTCTTTCATTCGAATCTTATTTTCCTTTAGTGAAATTTGAGCTTCCGTTTCAGTTTTTTCTATCCCAATTTGATACTCCATATCGGCTTTTAATTCACCAATTTCTTTTCGTAAAGCTCCCTGGATTTCCACCTCAACTACAACGGCTTTTTTAGAGAACTTCATTTTCTTTTTGACCTATTTTTATCGGATGTCGACCACTAATAACCTGTAAGCTTACCTATTCTTAGGTGACGTTTTTGTACTCGTAGGTATTTTTGTTTAATCAGAAGGGGTTGCCTGAACAAGTTCATCTTCTAGTTCTTCCTCCTCTGTTTTTGTTTTACTTCTCTCGCCATCTACACCTTCTGCTGCCATCAACTTTTAATACCAATCAAGCGCTAAGACTTCCCCATCTAAAGATAATTGTTTCAACCTCCCCACGTCCCTGATATAAAACTTTAATCCATAAGTCTATCCCTGAATGGACTTTTTCCAGACCTTAAAAGGAAACTCCTCTCCATTTTATTTATTCAACTTTTTATCTTATCTCTTTATAAAAAATAGCCCTCACATGATGTGAGGGCTATACTCTATTCCCTAAAAGTTATCAAAAAATCGATTTCGGGTTAACCTCTTGATAATTGACTTTACTTTTGGCTTCTGATTTATTTGGTTCTTCACTTACTGGACGTTCTTCTTGTACCGAAGAAGACGGTTTCTTTGGGATAGATGAATCTATTCTTGGAGATCCTCCCGAAAGGATACTCTCTTTTACCGTTAAGGCCTCTTTTCCTCTAAGAGCCTCTAAAATGAACATATCTCGACTCATTTCTTTATCGACATGATGATCTAAAACACTATCCGTCCCATACAATTCAATGATATGGTACACCATTTTTCGTAAAGAGAGCGCAATATTATCTTGATTCTCAAACCACTCGTAAAACTCATCAGTTTCATTGCT
>Ga0209463_1002488_pt1 | contig 10125 bp, 11 predicted proteins | sample AgamicMgSfrz_FD_187169 | JGI IMG/M metagenome (GOLD analysis project Ga0209463, IMG submission 187169) | Agave microbial communities from Guanajuato, Mexico - Mg.Sf.rz (SPAdes) (version 2) | ecosystem: Host-associated > Plants > Phyllosphere > Phylloplane/Leaf | place: Guanajuato, Mexico... | reverse complement strand
TTTTGTATATCTGTATGTATTTCTTCATTCTGTTTAGCGATATTTAAATCCATTGCTAAACGAGAAGTATATTCTTGATAGAAGTTAGCTGGAGGTTTGCTATCCATAAAAGGCTTCTCTTTTAAGTCTGAGATTGCTTTTGCCAACTCGCTATTACCAATAACTCCATTCTCAGAGCTAAGAGCAAGTTTTTCAGGGCTGGATTCTAAGACGCTATTAATTTTAATTGTTCTACTATCGGTCCCTTGAAAGAAATCAAGTCCAGTAGATCCATCCATACCGTAACCGCTATTATGTATCGTATTAACTTCATTAATTAAATTGTTAACTAATTTGTTTAAATCGTTTTGATACGTAGCAATGTATCCATTTCTCGTATTTAATGTACCCGCTAAAGAACCAGCTGCAGGTTTAAATTGTACGTCAGATGCTCCCAATACCCATTCATCTCTTTCTTTAACGTACATTGGTTTAACATCATAAGTGTTTGTGCCAGCTAACAGAGTTGCATTTCCTACTTTAATAGTCATATCTTGAGGTTTTGTTGTGTACTTAACCTGTACGTCTACATAAGAAGATAGTTCATCTAAATATTTATCTCGTTCATCCATTAGAGCGTTTGGTTTATCAGTTTGTACACTTTCTATTCTCTTGTTTACATTCGCTATCTTCTTGAGTAACTCATTAACTTGAGTAACTTCTGTAGTTAATTTTTGATCAGTCTGGTTTTTAACTTCATCCAACTGTTGTGTAACGCCTCTCAATTTATCGGATAACATTTTACCTGAATAAATTGCACTTAAACGATAAGAACTCTGTTCCGGAAACTTACTTACTTCTTCAAAAGAGTTAAAGAAATTTTGCATTAAGTCAGAAATGGAATTCTCACCTGTTTCATTAAAAACAGTCTCTATGTTGGACAATACATCTTTAGCTGCACTGTAATAGCCAATGGATCCTAACTCAGTTCGAGATTGTTGGATAAATAACTCATCCCTAATTCTTGAAATTTCTTCTACTATAGCACCAGAGCCTAATTGAGAATTCACTCCGGAAGTACCCTGAGTAATACCAATTACATTTACTTCTGCACGTTGACGAGCATAACTGCTATTTTGTGCATTAGCAATGTTATTCTGTGCTACAGATATCATTTTTTCTCCGACACTTAAACCAGTTAAAGCTACATTAAAATCTAAACCCATATTATAGATTCTCCTCTCAAGCCATTAAAGGTCTTCGTTTATTAACATAGGGCCATTCATCTGATATTGCTCTCTTTGAACTGCTTCGAACATAATTTCTAATTCTTTTCCTTTTACTTCAATAAAAGACTTTGCAAACTCAATGTTTCTTCTTAAATAAAATTGAAACTGCTGTATTTTGCTTATCATTTTTTCGAGTTCATATTGTACAAGCATTTTTTCTTCATTATCTGGATAAACATCTAAGATTGCTTCAATTCGTTTGTCTTCTAAATTTAGAGAAGTTGCTTTTTCTTTAACAAGATGAATTAGATATATTTCAGCTCTTTCTTTTAGAGCGTATAACTCCTGCAATTGTTCTTCTAGGCTATCCTTTGTTTTGTAGTCTTTTGTTTTTAAAGCGTTAAAAATTAAATTTGTGTTTTTAGCTAACACTTCGTATACACTTGAGAGACTCTGAATTGCCTCTACTATTTCTTTCATTTATCTTCCCCCGTTTACAAAAATGGTTTATTTCTAAAGAAAAGAATTATACCCTTCAACTACCTGCTTTCTTTCCTCAATATTTTTTTCCTCTAATAAAAAAACCTCTCTTTTAAAAGAAAGGTTTTTTCTAAACAGTTAATTCAAATAATAAGCCTTGAATATTACCAGTCTGTCTTAATATCTCAAGCCTTCCCATTTGGCTATCAACAAGCTTATCCGTCAATTTATCAATTTTGTCATCTACTGCCTTAAGAACCTGAATTCTCTTTGTGTATACACCATCTCTTGTAGTATGCTCTTTTAAGTACAGGTCGTTATTCACATAGTAATCTAAAAACTTCTTTACTGAATCCTTATACATATCTAAGTTATCCTTGGTAATATCCTGTTCTAATTTATCCTTCATATCTTCTATAGATTGTATCCATTGTTCTAAAGTTTCTGTTCGTTCTGTCCCATCAATTTCTTTGGTTTTTAAAGCTTCTTCAAATTTATCGGCTTGTTCTTTTATTTCAGAGGTTTTAAAGGGTTTCGCCTCTACAAACCGTTCAATTTTACCTAAAAAAAGCTCATTGGGTATCTTAATATTCAAGCACATCACCGCCTATTTTTTGTTTAAAACACTTTTAGTATTTTTTATCTTTTTAAGAGCGGCTTAAAAATATCCTGAAAAACTACTTGAAATAATTTCAGATTAAAAAACGAGTCATAAAGACTCGTCATTGGTTTATAAGGTATTTACATAAAAATATTAAAACTAAGTTGCTTTTGGTTTTGTACAGATGTTGCTTCTTCTATAATATTTAACATTTCGTTTTTATTAGAGTGTACATCTTTTATAATATTGTGTTTTTCATTTTTAGTGGGTGGAACTTCTTCTGTAATATCCCGCTCATCGCTTTCATAAGCCAACACTTCATCTATACTAAGTTGCGCATAGTTTTTAACAGGTGCTACTTCTTCCATAATAGGTTGCTCTATATTTTCAGCATTTAACACCTCATCTACGCTAACTTGTTCGTGACTTTGAATAGATATAGCTTCGTTTTCAAAAGATGAAATAGCGGAAACTGGTAACTCGTATACTTGTTCACTAACTTCATTCGAAGAAACTAATGTGTTCTCTTGCTCCATTTGTCTTAATTCATTTAGAAATTCGATAATTGGTTTTGCTATAACTTTTGCCATCAGCACAGGTACAGCATTACCAATTTGTTTAAACATCTTATTTACTTTTGTATTATGTGACACACTTTCTTTTCCATAATTAAACTTAAACCAATCTGGGAATGTCTGAACGCGAGCTGCTTCGTCAACAGTAAGTCTTCTGTCATCTCTTCCTTCGTTAGGAAACTCCCAATGTTCTGAGTCAATCTTAATCATAGGTTTTCCTTCAGGATGTACAGGGGCCTGTCTTCCATCAGCTTGAATTGTAAATGACTGTTGATCCCAAGTTTTTTTACGATTTCTTCCCATATACTTGCTTGAGTAAGTTCCCTTGTAATACCAACCATCTTTATCCTTTAAATCCCAAATAGCTCTTTTTAACGTTGTAAAAGGTTTTAAACCGTTTCCTTCTCCGTGAGATGGTTTAGGAAACTCATAAATAAAGTCTAAATCTTTTCTAACTCCCACCATTATTACTCTTTCACGAATTTGGGGGACCCCATAATCTCGACTATTTAACAGTTTTGTGTAGATGTTATATCCCGCAGCTGCAAAATCTTCTTTTATTTGTGCATACGGAACCCCACCTCCAAGTGTCATCAAACCCTTTACATTTTCAGCAATAAAGACTTTAGGTTGCGCCTGTAGTAGCGCTCTGCAACAATGAATATACTCAAAATTACGATCATCATCTACTAAACGAGGACCTGCAAGGCTAAAGCCAGGGCAAGGAAAACCGAATGTATACAAGTCAGCTTTAGGAAATTCTTTAATTTTTTTAATATCTGCCTTGTGTACCACTGTTTCTTTAAAATGCTCTGAATAAGTAGCAATAGCTTCAGTAAATTTATCTGTTGCATATACTGTATGTAGCACATTGTTTTTACGAATAGCTTCAAAATAATCTTTATCAGCAATGTTTATACGCTTATTCATACCAACTTCAATACCTGCCCACTCAGCACCTAAGTCTAAGCCGCCGGCCCCACAAAAAAGTGAAACCATACTTACCTTATTTTCCTTGTAAAATATCGGCGGTAGTTCAATTGTTCTCTCGCCGCTTTTTTCTTCTAAAATCTTCTTATTTAAAATTGCTCTTACTTCGTTAATATTTGTCATTTGTCTATTCTCTTTTCGAATGTTTTTTAATTTAACAGACGAAAAGGATAAGAAAGAAATCCAGAGCTTGAGTGACAAACCCCAAGTATGCCTTTGACTGTCCTGCTCTTCTTTCTTTTACATCAGTACAGATATTTCCGTATCCACACCGTTTCTCTTGTCAGTGAGAAAAAGCCTTATAGACGCTTATAACCTGCTCTAGCAGGATTGAATAAACATAACAAAATGATTATTAACAATGTGTTTTTCTACTAGTTTTTTCACTTTGTCTTCACCTTTCTGAATGAAAATTATTGAATAATTAACAAACAGAATGGTAAGAAATGATCGTGTGTTGGAAGTGACGAGCCTCCTCAACTTGTTCGCAATGACAAGTTTACTCCTAACCACTTTCTTTTACATCGATATAATTTTTCATATCGTCTCTTGTGTCAATAAAGAGAAAGCAATTTACGACTGCTTATAACCTGTAATTACAGGTTTTTCGGACAAAGAAATGTGTGATAATTTGTTTTTTCCATATAAATTATTACTCCTTTTTGATGTCTCTTTTGAAGAGTTTAATACAAAAAAAATACTTGTTGGAAAAAACGTAAAAAAAGAGGCCAATGCACTTATGACAAAGTGCATTGACCTCTTTTTTATTTAAAGTGTTTCTACACTTATTCTTTTTTCGAATTAAAATATAAAAAAGATAAAGGAGTTTTAAAATGTTAAAAGGTCTTGCACAAATTTTTGTATTCATTATTGTGGTTCATATGTATATTCAGCACAAATATTATCAAGGAGTTTCTATTCCTTTGTGGATTAATATAATGATTATTTTGGGAGCATTGATTGGTAGACAGGTTACTAAAAAAAATGCTGTAACAAAATAAATACAAGCAATAGTTTTATAGCTCTAATCAATTGTTGTAAAGAAAAAAGAGAGCAATTTTGTAATTGTTCTCTTTTTAAACACAAGAAAAATCTATCTTTACAATTCAAAACAACATAGTTCCCAACAACAGAATAACAATTTGTCACTCAAACAGTGGTGTTGTTTCTTTCATTGATTCCACAGTTCCATAATTACCTAACTGATCTTTAATCCCATCAAATTCTTTGGAAGAATAGAAGAAAACAAATGGCGTTTCATTAGTAAGAAGTTCTTCTTTCACCTTGTAATCTCTATTATTTTTCATAATTTTTCCGACTTGAATTTTTTTGTTGGCTACTTGCTCTTTGTTATCAGAATCTCTGAAAGATAATATATACAATTTTTCTTTAGTCTCTTTTTTATTCTCCGCGCTCGTATTTTCTTTATGTTCATTTGTATTTGTTTTTTTATCATCAATATGGATTCTACTTAAATTTAATGTAGCAACAATTATCAATCCTAATATCAATATTCCGAATGCTAATAAAATATAATTAAAAGTGTTCAACCTGTTATTATTTTTTATAAGTTTCTCCCCCTCTTTCTATATAACTTTTTACTTAATTAAAGAGTTTAAACCATTAAAAAGCTTTTCAAAAACACTAAAAACGTTATCTCCAATAGAGGCAAATAGCTTTGCAAAGCCATCAGGCCCAGTCTTGAAAATTTCTTTAAATTGTTGCTGATACCACTCAATATTCCACATACCTTTGGACTCTAAGTAGTCTTTAAAGAAAAACACATCTTTGAATTCAAATTTATACAACACCCAAGCGGCTAACATAGCCAAAATTATGTATCGTACATATACTAAATCCATTGTGAGTCGCAACATTAACAAATAAGTCGCTATAGATAAAATTAATACCGTTATAAAATAAATAGAATGATTTTCTAATCCTATGCCCTTAAACCATTCGTAAGGTATTAGAGAAGCATATGTCCTATACATAAATAAGATAAAGAATAACCAAAGAAATCTAACTGATAAACCTAATACCGCGACTATGGTGATAATATAAGCGGCTATTGTGGCTATAATCACATAATTCGCCACCTTTCGTTAAAAGAAATAAATAAGTATATTCAAACATAAATATATACTTTGTTGCGAATAGCAAAATGCTTATTAGTATCATAGTTCAGATTTCTAAGAAGTAAAGAAGATTTCTAAGCTTCCTACTTTCTATAAAAAAAAGATGGATATTATCCATCTTTTTTTATTCTTCAGCTCCTGATATACAGAGTTGATGTTCAAAATCATTTGCTGAAATTTTAACTAACGTTTTATTTTGCCCAACGTACATTAAGGCTTCCCCTCGTTCCGCTGTTCTCAGCAAACCTTTTTCACTCTCTGTAATACCTAAAACCGCTTCTAAATAATGCAATTCATTCGGATTCTGTTTAAGTAGAATCTGCATACTTGTATTGGATATAATACTTTCTCCACCATTCTCCATAAAGTCTCGAACGTTCTGGGAAACGATAGATAAGCCCGCGTTAAATTTACGTGCAGTTTTTGCTACTTTTTCTAAGAATCTACCCGAAGACTCGTTTTTAAGCATTATCCAGGCTTCATCAACTATAATTAGTCGGCGCTTTTTATCGCCTGATTTAATTTTGTTCCAAATAAACTCTAAACAGATGAACATTGCAAGGTCTGTCATACTTTGTTCTAAGTCTCTAATTCCGAATACAACAAAATCATTATTTAAATCAACATTTGTTTCTCCGTTGAATAAATCCATAACACCATTAACAAACGGTTCTAATTCTTTTGCTATCTCTGATGAATCCTTTATTTCTCTCATAGAAGTGTCTAAGTCAGATAGCGTCGGCATCTTTTGAGAGCTGTTTCCTACCATAATGAATTCCTCATTAATTACTAGCTCATCTTCAGCATTCATTTGGTAACCGGCATCGGTAATTCCGAATCTTTCGTACATTTTTTGAATAGCATATAAAATTGCACGCTTTTCGTTTGCACTTAGCTTTTTATCTTTACCTAGCATTACTTGGATAATTAAGAATACGTCCATAATCTTTGTGGATAGAAAACTTCGTGCGTCTTCTTCTAACTCGACATCAGCGGTTATTTCAAGAGGATTAATTCTATCTTTGGAATTGGAGCTTAGATTAATAAACTGTCCTCCCAAACTTTCGGTTATTGCGCGGTATTCATTTTGAGGATCAATAACAATTACTCGTGTACCCATTAAATAGTGTCTAATAGCTTCTAGTTTTACAAAATAAGATTTCGTTCTACCCCAGCTTTCGCTGTATTTATATCTTGGGACTAGACTATCCAATATTCGCTCATAAATATCTTTTTTTGCACACTAATTAAACCTCCTTCTTATAGAAGCAGGTGTCCAGTTTCCGTTGTATTTTTATTATAAGGAATCTCCCATTATAGTCGTTGAACCTTCCCCTAAGTTGTTTAGGAGCTTGGATGCTGATTATCCATTGGTACATTTAATTCATTTTTAGGCATTCACGCTCGTCGTTGCCAACCACGTTGTAGCTGAATTAACTTTAGGACTTTCCAGCAGTTTAGAGAGTTATTCGACTACCATTACTGATAGAAGGGGCTAGTTGTTAACCCGCACCACTAGTTGCTAATGTTACACTATTAAATGAATTTAGTTTGAATCGATCAAACATTACAAGTGAGTTATTAATTTGATTGATACCATATAAAATTGGTACACCATCGGTATTAGTTAACTCTGCGCTAACTAATGGAAAACAAGTAGATAATGATTCTGTATCAAAGTTACGTGTTTTTCTAATTCTATCGTCATTTAGCGGTAATACTGTCATAAAACCTTTATCTTGCTGCAAGACAGCAATTCTTGTTGTTAATTGCATTGAACCACATAATGATTCTATCTCCTCTGTTAATTGGTCAAGGTCATCTACATACCTAGCGCTTACTGAAATGTAAATGGCTTGATAAAAGAATCTAGAAATACCGGTATGAAGCTTATCTCGGAGATCCTCAGCATCTTCTAAAGCAGTTACAACTTCAACGTCTGTAATTCTACCGTTACGATCATCCATTGAAATTGTAGACATATACTGCCCAATTCTTCTATTTAACGTCTTAATAACTTTGGTCCTAGACCAAGGAGTAATGTGTAGAGAGATATCTATATTAGCGTCATAAGAATAGAGTGAGTCTAACCAACCCATCCTTACTGTTCTTGGATAACCAACTACTACAAAGGTACGAACGAGTCTATTACCTACTACATAAAATGTTTTTTCGTTTTGAATAGTATCAGGAGCAATTAAATCGTTTATTTTGTTTTCTCCTCTTGTTAAAATATCTGTTTGTATGTTCTCCTGTTTTTTTGTATTTCTATTACCAAACAAGTTATTCCCCTCCTGTTTCTTTATGTTTTACATAAAGAGTAGTAAAATTATTTGGATTTACACCTTTTAATGATTGGTGAACGGAACGTTCCTTATTATAAGCGATATAGAAAAGTTCAAATGCGTCTTTATCATTTAAAAATGTTGCGTTCATACCAAATCTTCTTAGTTGTTTTTGTAATGTTTTTTCTCTTTGAGTTAGAGTTTTATATGCTTTTTCAAACATTTTTTCTTCTTTGATTGCCTCTGCTTCATCGTGGACTTGAGCATCTTCTTCTCCTTTTCTATACTTTTTTAATCTGTCATCTGTCATACTTTTTTTGTTTTGTTTTTCGTCCCTAAATGAAACAACCAGGAAATCTTTTTTTGTTTGTACGGAGTTTTCTTTAACAAGCTCCATAATAAACCTAGAATAGTATTGAAGCCCCATTGTTTTAAAATCATTAACTGAGGCTGCCTCTTTTTCTTTGAGGAAAGCTAGGTAGTCATTAATATCAACCAATCGAGATTGTTTGTAAAACTGAACTTTAAAATCTAAAGAATTTAAAAGACCCATATATGTTTCCCTGACAATCTCTTTTTCTTCTTCTTCCATTAATTGAGTGTTAATAGATGGCACTTGCATTAATTTTATATACTGACCGTTTTTGAGTTTAACAACACCTCTTCTTATATAGACAAAAGGCAGTTGGTCCTGCGTTGTATGAATTTTTACATCTTTTTCTTCCTTATTATTTTTTTGTTTTTTCATAATAATAAAAATGAATGCACCTAATCCTAATAGTAATAAAACGATTAGGCCTACAAATAACAAAATCATTGTTTACCTCCCTTTTTTCTTTAATTTCTTTAAGCAATAATTAAATTTTCTTCAACTTCTTCGTCATCATCAAATTCATCAAATTCGATTACACTTTCCGTAGCGCTATAAATCATTTCTTGAGGCAAAGTTTTGTAAATCATTAAAACTATTAAGTACTCATACATAGGCATATTGTATTTTTTGACGAATGCCAAAAACAAACAGAGCACTACGACAGGAACTCCTACTAATATAGAAACCCACATCGGAATATTTTTAGAAATAAGCATAGTCATAATGACTAACATACCTCCCGCAAGAAACCCCCATTGCGCAAAAGTGAATTTACCAATTCTATCAGCAATATTTAGCTCTTGTGGAATGATAAAATCGTACATTATATAACCTCCTTTTCTTATCTTTTGTATCGTTTGTCGGAAAAGAAATAAGTATAAATTTAGAATGGCATCCGTTTTTTTGCCCTCAATTAACAAACTTATAACTTTTAGAAATAACTTTTATGCAAATTTTTTATTTTATTTTTCTTCGACAAACCATTAGTTTGGGACCACCAATAATCTCCAATAAAACATTCACAACGCTTTTTCGTATAAAAATACTGCATTTAAAATCCATTTTTATTTGGTGGGCTAATCACTATATAAATATTTTCTCAATAATCTCAAGTACCAATTGATAATATTTTGTAATTACCGTGTCTTATATATTTTTCAATTAGAAAGCTGCTTAAAATGTCTTGAACATTTGCTAAGTGATATTTAAAGTTCCACCATTTATATAGAAAAAGTGAAAAATGCAAACAAAGACGATTAAACCTTTGTATGCATTTTTCACTTTTTCTAACGCTAGGTTAGAAGTGCAGTCCTGCAAAGATTCTTGCAATAACGAAAGCACTTAATGCGATGACGATACCGATACCAGAGTAAATAAGAATCATTTTACCTTGTTCAGCTTGTCTTTGATCACCATTAGATAGGATATAACGTAATCCACCTACGATAATCATAATGATAGAAATACCTAAAACG
>Ga0209463_1002485_pt1 | contig 10130 bp, 12 predicted proteins | sample AgamicMgSfrz_FD_187169 | JGI IMG/M metagenome (GOLD analysis project Ga0209463, IMG submission 187169) | Agave microbial communities from Guanajuato, Mexico - Mg.Sf.rz (SPAdes) (version 2) | ecosystem: Host-associated > Plants > Phyllosphere > Phylloplane/Leaf | place: Guanajuato, Mexico... | reverse complement strand
AATGTCGTCAATCCATTTTTTCTTAAAAATTGTAACATCTAACCAAATTACATATCATAAATCTTCGGAAAATCCTTTGTTATCAGTACATCAGATAACTTGGATTTTTTTTTTGTAATTTTAAAAATACAAAAAAATTAAACGTAATTACAGAACACTTGTTCTCATTTTAACACTAAATTCAAATTTTGACGATAGTAAATTGTTTCATCCAAATATAGTTTGTAACTTAAGATTAAGGTGACAATTATAGTTTGTGAATAATTCACAATGATTTCAATTATATCGGATTCGATATTTTGGAAATATCCCTAAAAACAACGAATGCGATTGCCTCTATTGAGACAATCGCATTCAAATTATTTAAGGGTTAACCCATCCCGCTCCCAGGATCTCCCATTCTAACTAATAATTGTTCTGAATCTTTTTTCACTAAATTGTTTGGTTGCTCTTCACTACCAGCAGCAGCGTAAACAATTCCTGCCGCCAAAACGATACTTGATAATACAAATAATATTTTTTTCATATAGCACCACCCTCATACATTATACCATTTTTATTAAATTCTTCCACTATTTTTTTGGGGAATTTGCTATAAAATCTATTGCCAGCACACTCAAAGGCCACTATGGACTCCTCAATTAAATTAATATCTTTTAAAGCGTATCCTAGTATACATTTTTTCATCGCACTCAACTTGCCATCTTTCTTTTCAGCAGCTCTTAAGATCTCCACCGCTTTAACCGGATTCCCTAGTAATATCTGATACAAGGCTTCTTCACCCACATTATATATTTTTATACTATCTAGGTCCTTCTTATGAACTAGTTTGATAAAGGAATACGTATTAAGAATTGATTGCTTTCTTTGTTTTTCTCTTTCAAAATTACATGATCCTAATTGTACTAGTGCCTTCTTCATATACCAAGATGCACTATCATAGCAATCAAAAGTATACGACTCTGCTATATATGCAAGTGCAGATGCCCTTAAAAGATGAAAACAATCTCTAGAATCTTCTAATTCTAAAATCTCCTTACATAATCCTCTAGACATTTCAAGATTATCTTGTACTAAGTAAGCATACGCTAATCCTTCTTTAATTCTACCTAAATAAGAAGATTTAATAAAACTATCTGTAATTGTATTTACGTCTGGAAGCAACATCTCAGCATATTCGAACAAAGAATTATATTTTTCTAAATCATACATAGTGTAGAAAGTTAATATACCGTATAAGACCTTCATCTCTTTAGTTTTAATTATCTTACTTCCCTTACGCTCTTCAAGCTTAGATAACAATTCCTGCTTTTTAATCGTCCCATTACTTCTAAGTAATACAAATTCATAGGCATAAGCCCATTCTCTATTCATTGCCAATGATGAAATTTTCTCTTGATCTACTACTAACTTAAGAAGAGATAAATCCCCTTTTGCATTTGCGTATTCCATAGCAATTCTCAAATTTTTCTTACTTGTAGTGACAGAACAAAAATCATGTATCATTTTTCTTTGTTTATTAATATCATTCACATACAATATCTTAGATAACTTGATTAAATTCCAAAAATTAAACTGAATTTTTCCTGTTAAATTCTTCGAAAAAGTTCCAGGTGAAATACCAATTACTTTAGCGATATCCTCTTGATTTTTCTTTTGGAAATCAATCTCATCAATAATTTCACTCAAGAATTTTATTAACGTTTGTTTTGACACTTCTTCTCTCTTAAGTATTTGATTCATAATATTTTCCCTTCTAAAAAAACAAGAATTCCCCAATACCCCTTAGTATATTTATTAAACTTAATGTTAGCATGTGGTATTCTACCATAAGCATATCAAAAAAAATGTCATATGTTGTCGAAACAAATAGTTAAATCTATATGCAATTATGCATAAGATAGTTAAGCAACTAATTTTTTTCGCAATAATCAGCTGTGAAAAAAGACTCTATTCCTCAAATAAGGTCTCCATTCACCGTAACTATTTTTCATTTCTTAATATTTTTTTCAACCTTTTATTAGACACATACAAGTATGGTTTACTCTCATGAACTTCATGCTTGAAATAAGAATAACTGCCTTTTAAAACAGTAATTTGAAGCTTCTCAGACTGTAGTAATACCCAATACTTACTTTCATCAAGAACTAGGCCAGCCACACTCTTACCATTAGCAAAAAACACCGTAATTTGATCCCCTACAGAAAAAACATACTCCGTTGGCTTACTATAACCAACTGCTTTCATTTCCTCTGTATAAAAATCATTTGTCTCTAATAATGCAGTATGTTCGTCATGTAAAATATATGATAAAGCACTCTTCATGATAGTGTAGAATTTACCCTTCTCTGTTTTGATATACAGATAATAAGCTCCCTCAGACAATACAAATCCTTTCATACCTTTACCATCTTTAAACGCACAAGCTATCTTTTCCCCTATATCAAACACGAATGATGTTTTCTTATCGTCAGCTGTATAATTCGAGGATCTTTCTTCAACCGACACAAACTCTTGATGCCTTATATATTTTATTTCTGCAAAGTTAACAGTTACCTGATAAGGATCATCGTCCCCCTCCACATCTAAAACACAATAATATTCCTCAATAGTTGAAACTTTTCCTTTTAACAAACTTTCATGACCAAGTAACTTAATCTCTACATTAGTCCCCCTCATAAATACATAAGAATGTCTATAACGTCCCTTTTTATCACGATCTACAGAATAATTTTTACCCATGTAGCACACCACCAATAGAATAGATTTCTAAAACAGTCTATATAATTTCACATACCATAAAGAGTATATAACTCTTAAGAACTTAAAATAGCCCCCTACCAAGAAGTGAATACTTAATTATTAAACGTATAACGCTATAGCTATCTGTCCGAAAGATGTATCGTAGATATAATTATGTATTGGCACAGTGGACAATTAAAAATTAACCAGCTGGTAGCCCTTCAATTAGGCTGTATGATGCCGTTTCTTCTGCCATAGCGCTATTGTTTTTTGCTTGTAGTAAGATATTACCCATTTGGGGAAACAGCTCGTTTAAATAGCTTAAATAACTCTCTCTTTTTTGTCCTTTTTCACGTAAAGCAAACGAAATCAACATGCCGATTGTTGAAAAAACTGTTTTTGCAGTTTTCCCTTTCCCTTCAACAGTCTTATATATTTTATTACTCTTTTTTAAGACAGTGTTTAGGGTGCTTCTAGGAATATTGATCGCTTCACATAGTTCTTTTTGTGTAAAGTATAGCACAGGTTTGTTTTTTGAATTCATTGACAGAAAAGCAATAATATCCGCTTCCCACTCATGCCAATGAGAACGTACTCGATCTTCACGTTGCTTTTTATGTTTTCTCCAAAATGCAGCTGGTGATCTAAACGAATTAACTTGTCCAGGTGTCGCATATGTTTGAAGTAGACGATCAATGTAGTCCTTATGAGCAGCCTGGTACTTTCCTGAATATGCAGACATGACAATCCCTCTAACCTCAACATGATCTAAAGGTTGTTCCAGGTTACTATTAAACTGATCCATCATATCTAGTGTTTCTTTAATTGATATTTTACTTTGGTAACATGCTAATGAAAGAGTGAAAATTGCATTATTACGCCCTGCTTTTGTTTGTTGTGGCGCTATGTTCGTACAATTTATAATTTGCTTAAACCACGCTTCTTCTACCTGTTTTGGCTGCTCTACAGGTTTGTTTTTAGAAAATGGAGTTTCAATTACGTTATTTTCACCTGGAATTGCGAAAAGTTCTTTGCCTTTGTTATCATCTTGTCTCTTACTCCAATCCTGCAGCTCCTTGAAAGAATATACATTTTCCTCAAAGAACATAATAATATTCTCTTCTGAAGGCATTCTGAAGAAGCCAAAGTGATTACATGTTAAATCTACTTGTGGTAGGCTTTCAGCAAACATTTCTCTCAAGTTTTGAGAGATTCTTTTTGCTGATTTAATAGCGATATAGTTCTTTTTATTTGTTACATATACAGCTTTATCTAACACATAGTATACCTGGTAACCCTTTGTAGTTTGAAGAATCATAGTCGGCACACCAAAACCAGCATTTAACGCAACATCATTGATTGCTGTCATTGGAAATGAGTTTGAATCGATGTCAATCACAAAACAATTGATTTGTTGTAGGTTTTTTTCAGTATGGCCAACAATTGTACGAAGACCATTTTCACTATATGTACCAAAATTATATACATTAGGAGTCCAGTGAGAAGCTTGTCCAACATGATCCAGTGTAGCTTCCTCAGATGTTAACACTACTCCTCTTGTACCAAAAGGTGCGCTTAAATCAGCTTTTTTACGAGTGATAAAAATAGATCCTTTTTTATTCTTCTTACCATCCAGCATTTTTTCTTCAAATTTCTCTTGTTTTGTAATTGATACTAGAGCAGCTTTTGAGTTTTTAGATTTATATTTTCGTAAACCTTTATGAAGTATAAGATTAATAGCTTTCTGTACTGTATTCACGTTGGATCTCCTTTCTACTAGATTTAAGACAATAAAAAAAGGTGAGCAGCTATATCACTGCTCACCTAAATAAATAGACTTCCCGAATTGTAGAAAAAGGTAGAAAAAACCATGATTAAATACGCTTATAGATGCACTTAAATAGGGGTTTCTATCTTTACAAATCTACACTAATTAACTATACTAATAGGAGATATTTCATATCTCAATAGCATAGTTAATTAGAACGGTTTGGGAAGTTTACTCACTGAGTCAGCAGTGACGTAAATGGAATACAAGATGTTTCCAGCAAATTGTATTCACCAAGAAGTAGAAATGTTTCCAGCAGATCTACTTCCTCTGTCCTTGAGATTTCCAGTCTCATAGACAGCCGTTCTTTTTTTATTTGTTTTTGTGTTTATGTGTCTTATATATATCCTACAAATTCTTCCGAATTTTTTATGTATATTATCAAACTAAATCGAATTGCGTTGAGAAAACTTGTTGTCTATAACGTTACAACAAGTTTTTTTGTTTGTAAATAACTATCTATATTGCAACATTCTACACTTTTTAAAAATGAAGATTCACTTTTATATTTTTATACTTTTATAATAATATAAAATCTTGTTTTTCGAAAGTTATAATGTACATTATTTTATATTTTTATACTTTTATAATAGTATAAAAGCGATGTATTTATTAAATAATACCTCAAAAACGTTGTTATTATAAGGTTTCATAAATATCAATCTATGAATTTAATGTTTCGCCCGAAAAAAACTCAATCTTTTTATAAAAGTATAAAAGTATACTTTTATACTTTACTTCCTTGTATGTATGCTGTAAAATGAAAGTATAAAATTATAAAAGTATAAAAAACTTTTTTTTACGAGGTGACGGAAAATGAAGAAAGAAAAATGTACAGTTGTTACAACTGGGAATTTTAAGGGTGGAGTTGGTAAAACTACTAATGCAGTAATGCTAGCTTATACACTTGCAAACCAAGGCAAAAAAACTTTATTAGTAGACTTAGATCCACAAGCAAATGCTACCGATCTACTATTTAATACAATGAAGAAAATATATTCAATCGAACCTGAATTTAAGAAAACATTAGCAATGGCTCTTATAGATGAAAATTTAGAAAGTGCTTTGATTAATGCATTACCTAACTTGGACTTACTACCTTCATATGAAGACTTGCAAACATATGAAAAATTCCTTTTCAGAAATTTCGAAGATGATTATTCACAAGATACATATTTCGCCAAGCAGCTAAGTGTAATTAAAGAAAACTATGATTATATTTTAATTGACGTTCCACCACAATTAAATAAATTTGCAGATAGCGCACTAGTTGCAAGTGATTATGTTATGGTAATATTACAAACGCAAGAAAGATCTCTAAAAGGTGCTCAAAAATACATTGAACATGTTTTTTCACTAGCAGATGATTATGAACTTCCATTAGAAATTGTAGGAGCATTACCTGTATTAATGCAAAACGGTAATGAGATTGATAAGGACATCCTTCAGGAAGCAGAAGAGATTTTCGGTAAACCAAATATATTTAACACTATCATTAAACAGATGGCCCGCTTAAAAAGGTTTGATAGAACAGGAATCACCTATAATATGAAGGATATACATGATAAAAACGTTCATAATGTGTATCAAGATATTGCAAGTGAGCTTGAAGAAAGAATCGGAATCTTGGAAGGAATGAAATAAGCAAATGAATAACAATATTAATACAGACCAAATTGGTATGCGAAGACAGATGAAAGAAAAAAAAGAAGCAGAAAAAAGAGAGAAGAAAACAGAGGGATCTGAAAATTTCACACCTGAACAAAAAGAAGAGCAGGAACGTAGTTTCCCCGAAAGAGGAAAACTCTTCGAAAAACCTAAGAGAAAACTCACCACAAAAGATCTACCGAAATCTGTAAGGCTTTCTATAGAAACACATACTGCAATAGCAACTCTTGGTACAATTGAGGATATGAAGATTTATGAAGTGATAAACATGCTAGTTGAGGAGAAAGTTGAATCATTACCTTTAGCAAAACAAAAGATCATAAAAAACACAGTTAAACAAGCACTTGAACTAAAGAAGAACAAAGAATAGGTATAAAATTAATTTTTATACCTATTCTAAATAAGCTGGTTTATACTTTTATAAAAGTATAATATTATAAAAGTATAAACCAACTATACATAATCAGAAGGAATTAAAAAATACACTCTCTGAATATACTACTCAAGTTGTTCAATAATCATTATATCCATGTCATAATAAAACTACTAATCTACTGAAAGTTTAAATTAAAAATAAACATACACTCATTTATACTTTTATAAAAGTATAAATGTATAAAAGTATAAATGATAAGGAAGGAGCGGTAACCATGCGAACCCTTAGTATTATAGGTTTAGTTGTCATAGCTTTAGTATTTTTAAATGTAATTTCTCTACATACAATCGGGACATTATCACTCATAATCGGACTTTTAATAGCGCTCTTAATCGGTGCTTACTTCCTATATTATATAGTTCTTAGCTTCCTGGCACTATTTACTACTATCGTTGGAGTTATCATGGTTATCTGCTTGATTTCTTATGCTTTTCTACTCTAATGTATTTAACCCTTGGGAGGGATCTATATGAATCTTAATGAAGAATTAAAGACCATTCTGAGATACAGAAGGTTATTATCTGAAGCTTATTCAGTTGGAGGAGGTGAGGAAATCGAGTTTATTCGTAAAAGTCATATATATATATATTCCATGACTATATAGCGCTATAGCTCTTGAGAAAGGAGAACATGCATGACAATACCTAAGAGAAAACAAATTATAGAAGCTACTATTAATGCCCAGGCATCTCAAAACTATCAAGATTGCCAAGAATGGATCAATGAGACCCTACGAATAATGGCTAAAGGTACAAAACACGAAAAAGATGTAAATTGGGCTTTAGAAGTATGTAATACCTATAAAAGTTTATGGATAAATCAAAATACACATACAAAAGGAGAAATGCAAAATGAACTACACTAATACTACTATAACTGACGAGAATATTGAAATGTTAAAAACATTGTCCCATCCAATCCGTGTTGAAATTATAACTATTCTTATGAAACATAACACATTGAATGTTTCAGAACTCGTTAATAAATTACAAATACCACAATCAACAGTTTCACAGCATCTTTCTAAAATGAAAGGAAAAATAGTAGGTTGCGATAGAAAAGGTTTAGAGGTGTATTACCATATAAGTAACCCTATAGTCCCAAAGATCATTGAAATTTTACTACCTAACAATAAATAAATTGACTATGACAGGAGAATTAAAGTATGAACGTATTAATAGAAAATCAAAATTCAAATTGTTTCTTTGATTTATTTTTCAAAAATCACCCTATAGAAAATGATGTGTTTGTTATTGAAGCAAACGATAAATATTTCTTTTTTGAACACGATACTGTTATTGATATGATTAAAAGTTTCGCACCAAAAGACCAGGATTACATTAGAAGACAGCTACAACTGTACAATTACTTAAACCAAGATCTTAGAATCTGCTTAATGCAAATTGCATCTGACTACATAAGACGACTTATAGGAAACCATAAAAAAACAGACTGTAAGATCCTACCCCTACAATCTGTCATTCATTGCAATTAAAGAATATGGAAATTCTTAACGCAATATACGCAAACCAATTATACTATAATCCTATATAACTTGTAACTAAAATGGAGTCATAAAATGACTCCATTTTTTTCCGTAGAACTCTATTATTTTAGGGGATACGTTCTATTAATAAATATGGAACAGTATGTCTATAAAATATCAGGAGGCTCCGGCATTTCTTTTTCTAATAATTCATCGATAAGCCTCTCTAACTTATCTAAAGATGAAATATCAAGTTCTTCACTTATTTTAGGCATATAATTACCTTGGTCATCATTATATTCTGCTTCACCGTTTATATAACTAATTTCAAAATTCCCCTTGAGGTCAGAATTATAATAAACTGCTAGTTTCATTATACTAGTGCATCCCTCTTCTTCATCTATTTCAAACTTCGACTCCACATGTATACTTGTATTCAGTAGAATATTTTTAATCTCAAATATCTTTTCATATACATCTTCACAAGGTTCATCATAAGTCACTTCAATATCAGTTCTATAGTAAATTGCATCACGAATTCTTTCAAAACTATAAGAAACATGCTCTAAAAATAAGAAATAGATTTGGTCTTCACTCATAATCTCTATTCCTGCCTGTTCAGCCACGGATTGTCTAGCTTGGAGCTGTATTTGACGAAGCTGATCAGCCTCGTATATCTTTTTATATTCTGAAAATACATTGTTATTGGTATTTAAATCTTCCTCAAACTTTTTCTCTGCTTCAGTTATTATCCTTAATAAATCCTCCATACTTCTCTTGAATTTTTGATGTAACTTATCATCAATTAACTTATTATGAGCTACATGATTTCTATCCTTACTAAAGTTATCCCATTTACCACTAAATTCTCTTAATGAACAAGGAAATAATGGGGCAAAGAAATCCTCCCAAATATCTGTCCTTACTTCCATTTGTCCTTCTAATAGTTTAGTCAAATCATTCCCATGATTTTCAATTGATTTATCATTATTTATAATATCACTCATAATATATTCCAATTGTCTAAGAGCTGGAGTCATCACAAGATATTCAGGGAAAAGTGAATCAGATTTATTAAAAATTGTTTGTCTTTTCATCCTATATGTCTTAAATTTTAATATACTAGTCAAATCGTTAGTATCAATGGATAACAAATTTGCATGGACATTTTTAAATCTTGGCGCTTTCTCTCGATAACCACTAATTCTTTTTGTATATTTTTTTACTAAGTGACTAGGCATAATGTTCCACCAATCACCCCCTAAGTTATGAGATAGAACAGTGTTGATTAAACGTCGCAAACCATTTTCAACAGAATGAACATTTTTATACAGATCTTCAGCAAATTCCTCAGACTGATGGTCTGTAAGCCAAACACATTGCTTCCAATCTTCTATCATTAAATCTTTCAACTTTATTTTCAAAGCATGTAATTCTTTATCAGCATTTTCTTTAATTTTCGTTGAAATATCGATTTTTAGTTGATCGTATCCAAGTGGAGTCATAAACATAGTAAAATCAATAAAGTATTGTTTATCAGCTAAACTTAGTGAACAACTACGCTTAAATTCTTCATTACAATGAAATGATAACTCATTCGAATTTAAACTTTGTTGAACTTTACACATTAATTCATTTGTGTATTTATCTAATTCAAAATCATCCACTTTATGTTCAATCATTATAAATCTTATCAAGATCACTATCTCCCTTTTAAAAAATCAAATTATACTACCAAATAATTAACAAAAACTAGAAGTGTCTTATATTCCCCTATTATTTCTTAACTTCAGCCCACTTATAGTTAAATTCTCCACCAAAGTCATTTGTCACAATACCCTTTACAGAAGAACGTTGTAAATATGATCTGCCTTGCTGATAGAAAGGCGCTACAGCTCCATCTTCTAATAAGATTTTCTCTGCTTGTTTCATCGCTTCCCAACGTGCCTTTTCATCACTAGCTAGATCCT
>Ga0209463_1002483_pt1 | contig 10139 bp, 6 predicted proteins | sample AgamicMgSfrz_FD_187169 | JGI IMG/M metagenome (GOLD analysis project Ga0209463, IMG submission 187169) | Agave microbial communities from Guanajuato, Mexico - Mg.Sf.rz (SPAdes) (version 2) | ecosystem: Host-associated > Plants > Phyllosphere > Phylloplane/Leaf | place: Guanajuato, Mexico... | reverse complement strand
GGCTTTTCCGTGAAACGATAGGTGAACGTGTCCCTCTCTCATCCTTGCCTGTCGTTAATATTGGTTCCGTTGCTGCCCCAACCTGACGGATCATCACGGATTTGGACTCCTCGGAGTTTACATGAACGATTCCCTGATCCCCGGCGAATTCGATCGCTGTCTGGAAAGGCCCCGGATATCCCCACATTCCTTCCAGATTGGCGATGGCTCCCTGTTCAAATCTCAAAGTCACCCAAGCATAGTCCAGATGAGTCAGGGTTCTGCGCTGTGCATACACGGAACGCACCTCTCCAAGCACACTGCGCATATAATCGATGTCATGGATCATCAGATCCATAATAACACCACCGCTGTCCCTCTCATTGTTGTACCAGTTCTTTATCAGCCCCGGATGGGGCCCGATACGTCTGGCATGGGCGACCCTAGGTTTTCCTATTACACCAGCCACAATCTGACGGGCTGCATCAGCATAGGCAGGGAAAAAGCGGCCCACATGCGCAACCAACAACTGCACTTTATTCGAACGACAAATGACATCCATCATTTCAGCTTCTTTGGCTGTTGAACTAACCGGTTTCTCACAGATCACATGCACACCCGCTTCCGCGGCCATAACCGTATACGTACAGTGCAGAGGAGTAGGTAGACAGATGCTCACCACATCCGGGCGCCCTTCATTCAACAGATCCTCGAATCGATTGTACGCCCTCGTTCCGCATGCAGCGGCCAGTCTGTCTGCATCGTCTTTCTCCACATCACAGACACCAACGAGTTCAACCTCTTTCAATTTGGCATAACTTTTGGCATGAACGGTTCCCATTGTTCCACATCCCAGTACTGCAACTCTCACGTATCTCCCTCCTCAAGACAATCCTTTGTTCAAGCCTCCACGTTGCGTGCCTATTCTGTCTTATATCTGTCATAAGCTGCTTGATATACCTTCATATACTCCTCAAGCCCCATCTTGTTTAGGGTACTCACATACTCTTCCCACTGATCAAAACTTGCACTGCCATTCACAAACTTCGCTTCCATTTCGGTCACGTAATCCTGTATGTCTTTGCCGACAGAGGACATGAATTCAGATTCTTCCTGTGTGAAGTTAAAATTGTACCAGATGTCTTCCACGGCATGATCTTTTGCCTTCTCGGCTGCCTCAAGGGAGCTTGGCAGTGTTTCCGAACCTTTGAAATAATCTTCCTTGACCAAGCCTGGATAGCTTCCGCCGAGCCAAGTGAAATATTGGGCCAGAGCCTGATCTTGGGTCAGGCCATCCGGATTTGCGGTGATATCCTGCGTATACTTCAGATTTCCGTCTGCATCCTTTTCATAGGTTTCTCCCTCTTTACCCATAAAGTAGAGCAGGGCTCCTTCATCACTGTAGAAATGATCCATCCAGCGGATCGTTGCTTCCGGATTCTCATTTTTGTCCGTTATAGCGAAGGCTCCCACATGTACCATAGGCACTTTCACATGGGAATACAGCTGTTCGCCATCCGGCCCTTTGAGGGCACCAAGACCGATGAAATTCTTCTGTCCCATAACCGTTTCCGGATTGGGTACCGTGGTCGCGCCAAGCGTTCCGGCCTGACCTTTGGCATTCAGGGCTCCACCATCCAGTGTGAATATTTCCGGATCCAGCAGTCCTTCCTGATGAAGCTTGTTCACATATTGCAGCACTTCCTTGTACTGAGGCAATGTTTTGGTGAAGCGAAGCTCACCTGTTCCGGGTTCCACATCAACCAGCTTGTGTCCAAGACCACGGTTACCAAGGCCCCATGCTCCTTTGACATGATCAATAATGCCCGTAATGCCTGTTGCGCTAAAAGGAATCTCATCGTTTTTGCCGTTACCGTTGAGATCTGTCGTTTTGACGGCTTTCAGATATTCATAAAAACTCTCGGTTGAATCCGGTTCTTCCATGTTCAGCTGCTTCAACCAATCTTCATTAATCCAGAGCGGTGCACCAATCAGCATGGATAGCAGAGCTGGATCATAAAAGGACGGCATTGAATAGATGTTTCCATCGGGCATCGTCAACCCTTTCCGAATATCGGGGTACTGCTCCATTAATCTTTTAAAATTCGGGGCATATTCATCAATCAAATCATTGAGTGGAAGAAAAACACCCTGAGCACCATAACGGGTCAATTCATCTGAAGTCACACGGGCAGAGTAAAATACATCCGGATAATCCCCGCCTGCCAGAGCGAGGTTCCGCTTCTCGGTCAGTGTCTCAAAAGGAACAAGGTTGAAGTTTACCTTAACGTTCGACATCTCACTATATGTTTTCCAGATCAGCGTTTCTTCGAATTTGCTCCCGTTGGTGGTCGATTTCCCGGTGAAAAAATCCAGTTCTATTGGTTCCTTTACGACCGGCATGCCTGTAGCGTTCAGATTGGCCTGTCTGTCCTGACCCTGCTCTGCAGGCGTCTCTCCTGAACTGCATCCAGCCAGTAACCCCGCTGTAATCACGATGGATAAGGTCAAGCTGCCCCATTTTTTAAACAACATCCTTCATGCACTCCCTTATAATAAAATGAATTATGAACTATGGTTTACCCTTTCACCGCACCAATCATGACCCCTTTAATGAAGTACTTTTGCAAAAAGGGATACAGAATCAGCATAGGTAAATTCGTAATGATTACAGCAGCATATTTGATGGCTTCCGCATCCATCATGCTTCTCGCCAGGGAATCGTCACTGATATCCACCATCTCCTGCATCTGCCCCTGAACCAGGATTTCGCGTAAAAATAACTGCAGCGGATACTTGTCCCGGTCTGATAAATAGATCAGGGCATTAAAATAACTGTTCCAGTGGCCCACGGCGTAAAAGAGAACCATTACGGCCAGTACGGGCCCTGACAGAGGCAAGACAATTCGAGTGAGTACCTTCATGTTCGAACAGCCGTCCATAAAGGCCGCTTCCTGAATTTCCTTTGGTATGGAATTCTGAAAGAATGTCTTCATGATCAGCATGTTCCATACGGACAATGCCGACGGGATAATCATGACCCAAAAAGTGTCCAGCATACCCAGGTCTTTGATCAGCAGATAGGTTGGAATCATGCCTCCACTGAAAAACATGGTAAACACAATTAAAATGGTAAAAATAGTTCTACCGCTAAAATCGGGTCTGGATAACGGGTATGCTGCCGCAATGGTCATCACCAGATTAAGCATGGTTCCGGCGACCGTATACAACAAGGTGTTCCCATAGCCCTTCATCAGTTCGCTATTCGCAAACAAACGTTCATAACCAACCAGCGAGATGTTCTTGGGCCAGAGCCACACTTCACCGCGCATCACGTTTTCCGGATTACTGATCGATGCAATTCCCACAAAAAACACGGGATACAGCACCACTACAGATACCAGCACAAGAGCAGCATAGATCATCCATTCGACTGCCCGGTCACCACGACTTTGCGCCATCCCCTCACCTCCCTTACCATAGACTGCTCGAACTGACTTTGCGGGCGATCCGGTTCACCGTCAGCAGCAGTATAAAATTGATAACTGAGTTAAATAAACCAACAGCTGCAGAATAACTGTACTGCGCACCCAAAATACCGCTGCGGTATACATTGGTTGCAATAACATCGGATGCCTCCATATTCAACGCGTTTTGCATAAGGAATACCTTTTCAAACCCGACGCCCATGATGGATCCTACATTTAGAATCAAAAGCAGAACCATAGTCGGGGCAATCCCCGGAATGTTCACATGCCAGATTCGCTCGAGCCTGGTTGCGCCATCCACCTTGGCTGCATCATGCAGCTGCGGATCTACTCCGGCAAGTGCCGCCAAATAGATGATCGAGCTCCACCCCATCGTCTGCCATACACCTGACCACACAAATATACTCTTGAACCAACCCGGTTCCGTCATGAAGGAAATGGTTTCTCCGCCAAGAGCCGTGATTGCCAGATTAATTAATCCACTGACAGGAGACAAAAACATCATAATCATGCCCACCATGACGACAGTAGATAAAAAATGAGGCATATAGGTCACTGTTTGCACAAATCTTCTGAACTTCCCGGATCTAATTTCATGGATCATTAACGCCAGGAGAATGGGAATAGGGAAACCAACGATTAATTCGTACAAACCAATACCAAGCGTGTTTTTCATGATTCGCCAAAAATAAAAGCTGTCAAAGAACCGTTCAAAGTGTTTGAATCCCACCCATGGACTTCCGGTAATGCCTTTATTCGCGATAAAGTCCTTAAACGCAATCTGCACACCATACATGGGTACATAATGAAACACAACAAAGTAGATGATGACAGGCGAGAATAATAGATACAAATCCCAATTTCTACGAAACGAATGGAAACGGTGTTTCTTCGCACGGCTTCCACTCACTCGACTCCCGCGTGCCTGCTCGTTAACGGATGTCGTCTGTTTCAAAATCAGCAATCCCCCCTTTTTGCCTGCCTCATCACGATGGGCTCGGCTGCCAATCGAATGTTACAGCCCTTCGATGCGATTGGGTATAAACCGTTTTTGGGATTCTGGTCTATCCTTGCGAAATTTACCTAATTCGTGATTTTTCCTGAAAAAACAGCCATTTTCGCAAAAAAAGTATAGCCCCTTTTTACAGTGCGTTCATATTTTGCTCCCTGCGTTTTAACAGTTCACGCGTAGAATGGGCCAGATAATCTTGTTCTCTCTAGAAGAATGAAAATGAGGGGTTGTCTTATGAACTGGATCATGAATAAAAAACGAACCCTGTTTTTCAAAATATTTGTCAGCTTTTTGGCGATTATCTCGCTGTTCTGCCTATTCTATATTCTGATTTATTATGTATTCAAAACGAGCCTGCAGGAGGAAATCGTTCAAAGCAGTCTCAATGAAACGAACAACACCGCGGAACGATTCTCTAATCATATGGAACAAATTCAGATTATGCTGTTCCACGTGTACAACAATCAGGATCTGGTATCTTTTAATAGGCAATTGCAGAGAGTTGGCTTTCAAGAGGCAGACTATCTAAAGGCCAAAAATGTAATGAAGGACATTCGAGGATATGTATACAATTCGTTGTTTTTGCTGGAAGATGTTATCGTCCACTTTCCTAAGGAACACTTTGCATTTGGTAAATCAGGCAGCGGCAGCTCGGATTACATGTTCAACACATCCTATCGAAGCGGTATCTATCCATTGGAACATTGGGAAGCACTCACTGCGGAGCCCCATACATTTCTGATCTCGCCTGCAGCGTCCTTTCAAATGAACGCAGGTTCTCCCGAGAGCAGGCATCTGCTGCCGTATACGTTTAAGAACCCCGGCAGTCCTTATCAGATCATTGCGATGATAGATATCCAGAAAGCAGTGCAGTCCTTTTTCGGCACCACGGACGGACACACCTTAATCATTACGGACCATCAGAGCAACATCCTTTATCGCTCGGGTTCAACGCCAGAGGAAGAAGCGATACCCGTTTTCCAAGATGGAGAAACGACACGCAAGGAGAATGGGAGATATTTTTTCAAGGCAGAAGGTGCTGACGGGCTCATGTATATCACATCACTGGAAGATACACGCATTGCAGACCAGCTGCAGCGATTGACCGGTTACATGGTTCTTATCTTTGTTTTTTCACTTTTGGCAGCAACGTTGGTATCCCTCTATCTAAGCCGACGCCTACATACGCCGGTTAAGCATATGTTATCCTCGCTGCTGGACCGTACATCACTGAATAAAGCTGGTGAAGTCGGGCAGGGAGAGAGTCACATTTTAGAATATGATCTCATTCAGAGCAGGATTGGGGAGCTAAAAAAAGAGAAAGATACGATCGTGGCCAAACTAAATCGCCAGAACGCCATTCTAACCAACTACTCCTATATGAACCAGTTGAAGAACATCAATACTGATCTTAGCGAGTGGAACGATTTTCTTGCGGATGGAGGAAGTTATCAGCTTGTTTATTACGACATTCGTTTTCGGATATCGGAAAACGGAAGTATGCCTCTTGATCGAGAGCGAGCGGTGCGTCACTTGTTGGATTACATTCATCTGCTAACGAAAGAACGGTTCCATGCCAATCATACGTTCCAGATGGAAAAAAACGAGATTGTCTCCGTATTGAAGGAACCCTCTCCCTTCCAGCTTCAAGCACTGCTTGAACAGCTCAAAGCAAGTCTTGATGAGGAAAAACATTATTATGTCGTGACCATTTGTACCCTTCCGGCTATGAATCAACCGACTAAATTCAGTGAAACCTATCAGCAATTACGGGATCTGGCTTCAGCGGCTCGCTTGCTAGAGGAAACCCAACTAATCAGCGAAGCTCGTTCCCTGCCCGATGTGGACCAGCCTCTGGTGAAACGGGGACGCGAGCTTGATCAGGCACTTCAGGCACTGGAAGAAGACGCCTGTATGGAATGGATTCATCACTCGTTCGCCTACTTCATCAAGAAGGATGCAAGTGTTCTTCAATTCAGGCAATTGGCTCTCTCTATAATGAGTCATATCGTTGAATTCATGGATCAGCAGCTCTCTTATAAAGCCACGGACGTACCCCTGAGTGAATGGGAAAATGCTCTTCAGGACTGCCATTCACAGGATGATTATGAGACTGTTTTCAAACACATCGTTAGCTCTGTCCTTGCCATCATGCGAGACAGCAAACTTCCTGCAACGGAAGAACCAACCATCGCCATGTTTTACGAAATCATAAACTCTCATTACATGGAGGATATTTCACTTGAGTATTTGTCAGAGAAACTGAATCTGTCAACGACGTATCTGTCCGTGTATATCAAAGATAAAACCGGCATCAATTTTAGCGAGCATCTGCAAACAATCCGCATGCGCAAAGCATGTGAACTGCTGGCTACGACAAATTGGACCATCAATGAAATCAGTGTCCGCGTCGGATACCAGAACATTACTTCCTTTAATCGCATTTTCAAAAAGACAACCGGCATCTCGCCTGGTACCTATCGGAAACAGCATCTTATGGAAATTCACCAGCAGCAGAAGCATGTAGATTGAGAAATTAGGCATTAAAGCAGTTGAATTTGATTTTGTCATGTGGTGAGGAATGGGTTTATCCGCCCGTTAGGAAAACATAAAAAAGCGCAGTCCCAACGATTAATCCCGCTGGAACTGCGCATGTTTTATTTTCTATAGTCTTAACAATCTTTATCCGGTACCCCAGCTTCTTCTCTCGTGCGGAAAGAAGATCCGCAGCCGCATGTCGCGACCGCATTCGGGTTATGGATGGTGAAACCGCCGGACATGCCGGATTCTTCAAAATCAATTTCAAGACCATTCAGATATTTCAGGTTCTCCTTCTCGACTACAACCTTCATATCGTGAATATCCATATAAATATCCTCATCGGATTCTTTATCATCAAAGCCCATGGCGTACGAAAATCCGGTACAACCACCCGGTGCTACGCCCAGACGCAGGAACATGTCAGGTGTCTCTTGCTGTGAAAGCATCTCTTTCAATCGCTCGGCAGCTGTCTCGCTGATGTTAATCATGCCAGGTCACTCTCCTTTTCATTAACTCTTCCTTAAATTATACTCCACCCCGTCAAGAGGCTCAAGCCATGTTTATCCCGATTTCCGTGTCCCTCCTCTGCTCCTTTTTCTTCCCAGTGTATTGAACCCCCGGGACACGAGGTTTATAATGGTTAGGTGATCGCTCTGAAATGTCGGTATTTTGTCATGACTTCTTCAAGATGATGATCATATATGGAGTTGTAATTTTTTTCACATTTCGAGACTGCCACGCAGTCCCCAATGCATATAGAGTCATCAGACTCAATTTTAGATTTTACATCCATGATGCAAAATACTTAAAAGAAAAATTCAGCTTTACACATGCAGCATATGCTGCACCGGGTAATGAAGAGTTAGTCCGATAAAGAGGCGGCAGATGACCGCATCTTTTTTATGTAGTTCTGCAAGCAAGTCCTACATTCAACTCAAATCCGGTTAAGAACAGGAGGAAACAAGATGTCTACATTGGTAACACCGTTCACAGACAAAAGAATGGCGGAAATCGTTGAGAAAGTGCAGAACGGCGTAAGGTTGAGCGTAGAAGACGGCGTATATCTGTATCAAACGGATGATTTGCTGACTCTCGGCCAACTGGCCAATGAGGCCAACCTGCGGAAGAACGGCAAGAAAGTGTATTTTATTGAAAACATGAGTCTGTACTTCACTAACGTTTGTGAAGCACACTGTGCTTTTTGTAATTTCCGCAAAGACCAGGGTGAAGAAGGCTCCTACACTTTGTCGGGAGAGGAAATGATTGAGTACGTAGAACAGCATATTCATCCAGGCGTACGCGAGTTCCATATTGTAGGCGGACATAACAACCATGTTCCCTTTCAATATTATGTCGATTCCCTCCGGGCTTTAAACGAGAAATATCCGGATGTTACACTGAAGGCCTACACGGCAGCAGAGATCGATTTCTTCACCCGCATCAGCGGGCTTAGCATCAAGGAAGTACTGCAGGAATTGCAAAAAGCAGGTCTTAAATCACTGACGGGCGGCGGTGCCGAGATTCTGTCAGACGAATACCGCAAAAAAATGCGTGTCGACAAAGCAAACGTGGATCGCTATCTTGAGGTACACCGTACTGCTCATCTTCTGGGCATGCGTACACATACGACAATGCTGTACGGATCGATTGAATCGTACGAAGATCGTGTTAATCACATGGCTCAAATTCGTGAGCTGCAGGATGAAACCAACGGTTTCATGGTATTTATCCCGCTCTCCATGCAGCCTAAGAGCAAAAATGCCAGCATTATGCGCCGCAACTCGGCGTACGAGGATCTTAAAACGATTGCGATTAGCCGCCTTATGCTGGATAATATTGACCACATTAAAGCATACTTCATTAACATCGGCCCACAATTGACCCAAGTTGCCCTTGGATTTGGTGCTTCGGATGCACATGGCACCATCGTTCGCGAACGAATTAGTCATGCCGCAGGTGCGTTAACACCTGAAGGCCTCACCCGCAAAGAGCTCATTTGGCTCATTAAGGGGGCTGGACGCATTCCGGTGGAACGCGATACCTTCTACAACGAAATTCAAGTATATGAATAAACCTGCTGCATCGTCTCGATAGCATCTTTCATCCATACAAAGGAGAATGGCCATTCGAATCGATGCATCACGTTGGTATAATACCTCTAATTTTAAACTCCGAAATTTTCGATATAATAATTAGAATAAAATAAAACAGAAGGAGCAGCTATGTGAAAGCATAGCTGCTCCACAGGTTACAGCCCCGCTCATACGGGACTGATGCAGAAAGGAAGCCGAGTCATGAAAAATTTCGTCATTCTCGGGGGCGGCTATGGCGGCCTCACGATCATCAAGGAACTTCTGGAAGGCAAAATTCCGTCAGATACACAAATTGTGTTGGTGGACCGGAGCCCCTTCCAGGGATTGAAGACTGAATATTACGCACTCGCAGCAGGAACCGTATCCGACTATGACCTGCGCATCCAATTTCCAGTCCATGAGAAAGTCACTTACCGTTATGGAGAAGTCACTTCGATTGATCTGGAACAGCGTCAGATAGAATTTGAAGGCCAGGATCCTTTGGAGTATGACAAGCTCGTCATCGGACTCGGCTGTACAGACCGTTTCCACAATACGCCAGGAGCTGAAGAATACAGCTGCACCATTCAAAGTTTTAGCAAAACGCGGGAAACCTACCTCCGCCTGAACGAAGTTAAAGCTTACGGACACGTGCATATTGTTGGCGGTGGATTGAGCGGTGTCGAGATCGCTGCCGAACTTAGAGAGAGCAGACCTGACCTCAACATTAGTATTCTGGACCGTGGTGAGCGAGTATTATCGGCATTCCCGCAGCGATTGTCTGCTTACGTGCATGAGTGGTTTAACGAACATCAGGTAGAGACACGCGGACATGTCGCCATCTCTCGTCTTGAAGGGAACGCTATCTATAACAGGGATGAAGAAATTCTGACGGATGCTGTAGTATGGACAGCCGGCATTCAGCCCGTTAAAGTCGTGCAGGATCTCGACGTTACAAAGGACCCTCAGGGCCGGGTTGTACTGAATGAATATTATCAAATTCCTGAATACACAGATGTTTATGTAGTCGGTGACTGTGCCAGTGTG
>Ga0209463_1002480_pt1 | contig 10154 bp, 16 predicted proteins | sample AgamicMgSfrz_FD_187169 | JGI IMG/M metagenome (GOLD analysis project Ga0209463, IMG submission 187169) | Agave microbial communities from Guanajuato, Mexico - Mg.Sf.rz (SPAdes) (version 2) | ecosystem: Host-associated > Plants > Phyllosphere > Phylloplane/Leaf | place: Guanajuato, Mexico... | reverse complement strand
AAGATGACGAGGATTATAAAAATCCTATGGATTACCTTTTTGAGGAACTAGAAAAAGAAGATAGTAATCACTTTGCTGTAAAACAATATAAATTATATAAACTTGCAGCCGGTAAAACAGCAAAAAGTATTCTAATATCTTGTGGTTCAAGGTTATCTCCTCTAAATATTCCTGCTCTTCGTGATTTAATTTCAAAAGATGAATTAGACCTTGAGACACTTGGAGATAAAGGGCGTAAAACAGCACTATTTATTATAGTGCCTGACACTGACGACACGTTTAATTTTATTGTTGCTATTATGTATTCGCAGTTATTCAATTTGCTCTGTACGGTTGCAGACGAAAAATACAAAGGGTCGCTTCCTACTCATGTGCGGTTCATCGCCGATGAATTTGCAAATATTGGAAAAATTCCAAATTTTGACAAATTAATCGCAACAATCCGTTCTCGGAATATTTCAGCAACGATTATTTTACAAACACTTTCGCAATTGAAAAAAAATTACAAAGAAAGTGCTGATACCATAATCGGTAACTGTGATACATCCGTATTTTTAGGTGGTAAAGAAAAAACAACAATTAAAGGATTAAGTGAAGAACTTGGTAAAGAAACAATTAATGATTATAACGAAAGTAGAACAAGGTCAAATAATGATAGTTTTGGACAAAACTATTCAAAGCTAGGCAGAGCATTGATGACAGAAGACGAACTGGTTACGATGGATCGTGATGAGTGTATTGTTCAAATAATCGGTAAAAGACCATTTAAAGATAAAAAATATGATTTAACTAAGCACCCAAGATACAAATTTCATTCAATCAAAGAAAAATATTGGTTTGATATTGGTAAGTACTTAAAAGCTCTTAGAAATCCAAAGAATCAACGAGAAAATAACGTATCTGAGACTCAAACGAATCAATCAAAAAAACCAAAGCTAACAATTACAACTATGGAAGGTAGCTTTGAAATATAAGTAAAAGATATTTATTATGAACAAATCTTAAGCTTAAGCTTTAATAAGCCAACTTAAGTTGGCTATCTTTTTTTAAAAAGAGTCCTGCTGCTGAGAGGCTATCAGACGAAATTATCTTTTGTTTTATGAATAATACTCCATTCAATGCGAAATTTAACACTTCTCAAAACATATTATAAATGGACGGAAGGTGTAAAAAGTGAATTATATTTTTTCAGGAGTTTTGTTTCTTATAATAATTGCAATTATATGGATAGCATGGAATAGAAAGAAGAAAAAGCATGAATCATTAATAACGACTCAATCTAACGAAGAGGTAATAGATACAGCACGTTCATATGTTAAGGAAGAAATTGAACAGGTTGAAATCCAAGAACCTACTCAAATAAATCACTCCCCTATAGAAATAAGTGAAATAAATAGAAAAAGTTTATTAGAGCAAACAGACGATAAACTTTTAAGGAACGACCCTTGCTTTTGTGGAAGTGAAAAAAAATATAAAAAATGTCATAGTGACATTCATCCAAATTCTAAGGCAGCTAAAGTAATTAGACATTATAAAGAAATTGATATTAAAACAGAAGAGTATCAACGTTTTACAGGAAATAAGTCTCCCTGCCACAAAGGCTGTATCAATTGTTGTTATGATGATTTTTCAATAACAGAAGTTGAATTTGAATTGATTATAAGAGAAATGAAGAGTTGGAGTGAACAAGATGTAATAGATACATTTAATACAGCTTTAGAACAGTGCGAGTATATGAAGTCATACGCTCCTCATGTTTGGAAAAACCTAGAATCTCATAATGAAGAAGATATATCAATTATACAAAGACAAACTTATTATCAGAAATTAAGAAAACGCAATCAATTTCCTTGCCCTATGCTTAATAAAGAAGAAGGGGCATGTAAAGTTTATGAAAACCGTCCATCCATTTGTAGACTCTTTGGTTCAACTCATATTGCATCACAAATCTCTCAGCCACAAGAACTATGTGAATTTATTCCTGATTCATCTAAACTTGTTAATTCAACGCCTAATATGGAAAAAGAATGGTCTTCTCTTACAACCTTTATTAGTACTCTTAAAGCTCCAAACGGATTAGAAATTCCACAGAGACCTTACCCGATATATTATTGGTTTTATATAATTTATAACCGTACAGGGGAAAAGAAAGCACATTACAATCATTATGACAGTCCAGTAAACTTTGACCGTCCTATTGAACAGGCTGATTACCAAACACTAAAAGGATTTGGTTTATTAGATAGATAATTAAAGGAGGAAGTAATTTGAAGTCAACAGGTATTGTACGAAAAGTAGATGTATTAGGAAGAGTTGTTCTTCCGATTGAGCTAAGAAAGGCTCTTGCTATTAAAGAAAAAGACCCTATCGAAATCTTTGTTAATGAAGATCAAATTATTCTGAAGAAATATACGCCTTACAATGAATGTGTTGTGACAGGTCAGATCACGCCTCAAAATAGAGAATATGCAAACGGGATAGTACTAAGCCCTAGAGGTGCGGAGATTTTAAAGCATGAGATAGAATTTAGGTACGATATAAAAGCTTAATTTATACAGAATTTTATACAGTACGAGTCATTTGTCAAAGCGTCAAAACCTTGATAAATCAACCATGTATAAAATCCTGCATAAACGATAAATTTTAATGTTACGCCATCCCTTGAGCGACAAGGGATGGCGTTTTTAATGTGTTCCGCGAATCAGTCTTATGTAAACAAGAAATGAATACGATATACACCTTTTAATAAAGAAGAAATTTTCTGTATTTTTAATTGGAAACTGTTTACATCCAATGATATCCATTATATAATAGAAATATAAATAGCCGATAACGGCTATTTTGAAATAAGAGGAGGGATTGTAACATGAAGATATCTATCAAAGAATGGTTAACATTAAGTGCAGAAATTCGTGAAAAGTTGATTAGACTAGCAGTTTATGATAATCAGAACAAAATAAATACCCTTCGCTAACTCAGTAAATTAGCAAAGGGCTATGTGAAACGATAGTATAAAAAAGGGAATCTTGTCCATTCCCTTTTTACTTCTTTTTAAGAATAACATAAAAAGGAGAAGTATAGTGAAAGATTTAAAAAGAGATACAGACCATAACTGTTTAGATCAAGTTACAGGAGTTAAAGAAATGTCTGAATTATGGGGTCTGTCGGAAAGTCACATTAAACATCTTTGTCAGCAAAAGAAAATTATTGCAAAAAATATCGGCAGAACATGGATTGTTTTTAAAAATCAACCTAACCCATCAAAATATGAAACAAAATAATATTGAATACAAAACTTCTCGTGAATAAAAGGGAGTAAAGAAAATGAAATTAGTACGTTTTAGCTTTTTTTATCATAATACAAGTATTAACAGAATTACCGATCATAACACTTTAGAAGAAGTGGAAGCAAACGGATTAGAAAGTGTTGCAGATAAGTGTATAGAGGAAATTAAACAATCAATCGGATTAGACTTGAAGGAACTTGCAAAACCTAATGATTATTTAGCTTTTTGTTCTTTTATCGAATTGCACTATAAAAACGATAAAAACGAAATAATAGAAAAGCGCCGTATAGGTATTAAATAACCTTTTTAAGGGACGCTCGAAAATGAGAGCTGCAAAAAAAATAAAGTAGAAACTAAGAGGGTTGAATATGGAGATTAAGAAAAATAAAACGGTTAAAACTGAAAGTTGTGAGTGCGTAAGTTGTGGTTGTGACTTCTTAGCATATACTGACACGAAAGAATACAAGCTGAAAATTTGTTATAGATGTTTTATGAATGGATTAGCAGATTCCTATTTAGCTAAAAAACAATAAGGATGTGTTCTGTATGAAGGAAATTTCTTTTGAAAAGGGATTATCAAGTAACCTAAAAATATTAGGGAATTCAGGTACTGGGAAAACCCAAACTGTAAAGCGTGTTGTTAAGCAAATAGCTGATGAATATAAAGTACTTATTTTGGATGCTCTAGGAGAATATAAAGAATTAACTAATACATCTGAGCAAAAAATAAAGGTAATTGATTTATATAAGCAATTAATGGATTCCGAGGATAGAAGTATTATTCTTACAGAAGAAATAAAAGAAGAAATAAAAAAATTCGACTTTGTAGTTTTTGATGAGACACATTGTTTCTATAAAGAAATTAAAGAGTTTATTGGTTTTTTAGCTGAATTAGAGAGTGAAAATGTTAAAATAATAGCTACTTTTTTAGAAGTTCCACCTGTTGATATTGATGTTATATTCCCAACATTTATATGGACGAATAGCCGTTAAATAGTAACTTGCTCAATATATGGAATGTTATTCGTTATTGCAAGTATCCAAAAAAAGACAGCCGTAATAATAACGGCTGTCTTTTTTAGCAAAGTTGAACAACTAGATAAGTTGATTTTAACATTTTTTTATTATTTTGTATATTTCTCTTTACATGCGATAACGCACATGGTATATTATATATAAGAGATGCGATAACGCACCTCAAAAATTACTAAGGAGATGTTGACCATGAAATTTTTTCAAAGCGTCACTACTTTAGAAGAATTAAAGAAAGCATACAGAAAGTTAGCGATCAAACTACACCCTGATAAGGGCGGAAACGAAAAAGAGTTTATTGCTATGAAAGATGAATATGACAAGCTTTTCGATCAATTGCAACGCGGTAGTAAAACTGAATCATCTGCTTATGAAAATAATGAGACATACCGCAACATCATTGACGCATTAATTAATTTTGATCTTGATATCGAAATCATCGGCACATGGGTTTGGGTACGCGGTAACACTTACGCGATTAAAGATAAATTAAAAGATTTAGGCTTTAAATGGGCTGGTAAGAAAAAAGCTTGGTACTGGCATGATGGCACATATCAATCAAAGAGCCGCAAGCATTACTCACTAGATGAAATTAGAGAAATGCACAACAGCGAAAAAATTAAATCTTCCTCAAAAGCCTATAAATTAAACGCTTAATTCAAAGAGGGGAGGTTGTTACCTTCCCTTTATTTATCTACTAAGGAGTTGTTACCATGTATCTACATGCAACAGAATATAAGTTTAAACACATTTACGATGTAAAAGAGTTAAAAGGCTATTGCGATCATGCAGCACGCGATATTCAAAGAGCTGAGCAAGTTATTGAACAAATAAAAAAATATCAAATGGAGCTATATGAACATGTTCAAACGGTTATTAATACACCAGTTAAAAAGTATGTGATCTTGCAGCGCTCCACCAGCACTGGGCATGTAACGTTTTATGTATGTCTAGACAATCGCCCCGTCACCGATAAGGACCATGTTGACGGACACTGGGTAAAAGGCATTAAAGAACATGAGAAGCGCTTCACCGGTAAAGAAAGACATCTTGCTATTAAATACGCTGAGCAATTAGCAAAACAATATAACTGTAAAATTGAAAGGAATGGTTTTTAATGCAAAGAAAATTCCGTCTTGATGATGAAGCCTGGAATCAATTTATTGAAAAGACAGATACACCTAGTGAAACATTACGTGAATTAGTAATTAATTTCATTAGTGAAGATTATCCACTGAATCAAGTCATTGGAGTAGAGGAAGCAGCAGAATTATGGGGGTTGAAAGCCGGTTACATTAAAAATTTGTGTGCAGCTGAAAAAATAAAATGCAAAAAAATCGGTAAAACGTGGGTGATTGATAAAAGTCAAAAAAACCCTAGTCAAATTAAAGAATCAAAATAATATATATTTAATATCAAAAAGACATTGCCATGATATTAAAATGATATCTAAGGAGTGGAATTGATGACAATTAAGAAAATGCCTGTTTCTTTGCCTGAAAGTGTAAAAGAAGATTTAGAAAAGATGTCGGCAGAAGTTGGATTGTCACAAAATCAATTATTGGTGATGGCAGCCCAAAGTTTATTAGCCAATTATGAAGCTAAAGGCAGTTTTATATTTGCTGATCTCCTTAATCCTGAACATCGCAGTTAATAAGTATTGAAATTTAAGCGAAAGTGCAAAAGTCTGTTTTACTTAAGTGTGGCATAAATACAAAAAACCACTTGCTATTATTGTGCCTTTTTGGATTATTTACATTGTACAGCCTTAAACAGCCAGAAAACAAACAGGCCAATTGATTATATTGTTTATACGACATATCTATAAAACAGCATGAACGATATAAGGTGGTCGTATATAGCGAAGCGTAGCCACCTGCCGTTGATTCAATAAGAAGTGAGGATTAGACGAGGCTAGCGACATGGGGAGCGCCGTAATCGTCCCTCTGACTATGTTCATGGGACATAGCGCATTGAAAGATAAACATGGGCGTTCCCTACACCTTTCTAAGCGTGTTATATGTAATTATCTTCTATTAACTGTACATGCAGCTCTACCGCAGCACATACACAGTATAAATGTTCACACAAAAACTCTCTATTTTGTTGATGAAGTTTTTCAAATAAAAAATAAATTAGAGCTTAATGATGTACTAGATATTCGATTTGCTTAAATCGGGTATCTTTTTTTATTTTTTAGAGATATGAGCATACTAATGAAAATATATCATTCTAGAAAGTGAGGTAATAAGGTGAGTGTTTTTAAAATTGACAGGTCTGTTGTGATAGAAGAAAAAGCGATGAGACATAGAAAAGAAGAACTGTACAAACTTGTAGGTGAAATTATGGATCAACGTGATTTAGAAACATTGATGATTAATACCCTAAGCAAGATTGCTTTCATCGATTACCTTTTAGGAACTGATGTGATGGAAAACAATCGTCTTATTTCTATGATTAATGTTGCTAATAGCAATCGTGGAACAAATCATCAATTAACAGACTTTTATATCCGTTTTTAGTTTCCTGTTTGAGGTGATGTGTAAATATTAAATTATTGATAATATATTTATTGTTTCACCTCTTACACTTACTGTAGACAAAATAGGGTTTTTTCTACAATGGATTTAAAAACTAAAGGTTTTATAGCGAAGATTTTTTATTATTTACTTAACAGTATAAAGTGTCCATATGTTTTTCTTTTTGTGTTCTATATAATTATCCCATCTTTGTCCTTGTCTTACATAATCATTAAACGTAGCTTTTATTTCTACAATATTGCCTCCAAATTCTTCTGCTATTTTTTTAGCAATAGACTCTTCGTCAATGGGAAATGCAACCGATTCATGATTTGTAAATTCGTAACTAGATATCTCTTTCTTTTTCACGTCCTTACACGAACCAGTTACATAATATAACTTACCAAGCTTTATAAAATAGTACTGATATTCTCTGTTAGTCAACTTACTTCCCTCCATTTCTACAGCCTTCAATAGCCTTATAATGTCAAAAAAAGTAACTGTTTTATACAATATACCCCGAGCGTATAGTAATTGAATCTCGCATCGAATAAGACATTATACGTGAAACAAAAGTTAATTGCGTCAGAGAGCGTTTCTCAGACACCTATATTTTAATACAAATATAATAGTTATATTAGTCCATTATAAATGATGTATAATATTCCATATGAAGTAAATTATAGAGGTGAATTTATGGAGTTAAGAGAAAGAACCATAAAAGTAATAGGTGAAACAGTATCTGGAGACAATAAATTATCATTTTATAGATCAGGCAATGACTTAGTGAACTTTTTTAATGAGTTTGGATTTAATGACACTTATGGAAAAGGCTTTCCTTCTAGGTGGCAATACACAGAAGATAAATTAAGGGAAATAATTGCAGAAGGAAGCTTTGTATCTTTTATAAATTATTGCCTTGATGAAAGCTTATATTTTGAAAATCATGAAAAAGAGTATGAGACTCAAGATGAAATAATTAAAAATTGGAATAAATATCTGAAGTTCGATAAATTTGAAATAACAAGAGAACATAATGATTATCAGCTTAGAGATTTAAAATCAGCCCAAATTATTGTAAAAAAGGAAGAATTAAAGATATTATCAACGGAATTTTTGAACGAGCAAATTTTAAAATGTGACAATAAGATATTAAAAGGAGATTATGACGGAGCTATTACGAATGCTAGAAGTTTAGTCGAAGAAATATTGTTAGCAGTAGAAGAAAAGGCAACAGGAAAAAGAGAAAAGAACACTGGGGATATAAGTAATTTGTATAATCGAGTAAAAAAACAACTGAATTTTGACCCTTCAACAAAAGGTATGAATGATTCTTTAAAACAAATTTTGACTGGTCTAAACAGCATCGTTATTGGAGTGGGACACTTGCGAACAAAAGCAGGAGATTCACATGCACGTGAATATAAACCATCTAAACATCATGCAGAATTAGCAGTAAATGCAGCTAAAACGTTCACATTCTTTTTAATAAGTTCTTATCAATTTCAACAAGAAAAAAAGAAGCAAGTAAATTAAGTTTCGTATTTTCATATAGAATTTAATTACAGAAAGAATTATAGCTAATCGGAGTACTCAATAATTAGGAGAGGTAGTGCCCAAGATGTCTTATTCTTTACAAGATCAAATAGAAAAAATTTATCATCATAAAACTAAAGCATATTTCAAGGAAGTTATAAATTCTTATAATAATGAAAATTATAGATCAGCAGTAGTAATGCTCTACTCAGTGGTCATTTGTGACTTGATTTATAAACTTTATGACTTAAGAGATATACACAATGACGAAAAAGCAAAAAAAATACTGAGTGATTTAAATCAAGGTAAAGAAGATAATCCAGTTTCGCCTGAATGGGAGAACGACTTGGTTGAAAAGAGTTTTCATGAAGCAAAAATTTTAGAAAATGATGTCTATACCCATATATTAGCTTTAAAAAAAGATAGAAATCTCTCTGCTCATCCAGTATTGAATTCATTAGATATACTTTACGAACCCCACGAAGATTTAGTCAAATCACACATGAGGAACATGTTAGATGGACTATTGACTAAAAGTCCAATTTTCACAAAGAAAATTTTTGTTCCGTTTATGGAAGAAATAGCGAGAATTAAAGATGAATTCTCAACTGATGAAAGATTGACTTCTTATATAGAATCAAAGTTCTTAGAACATTTTAATGTTGAATTAACAGAATATGTTTTTAAACATTTATGGAAATCGGTTTTTAAAAATGATAACGAACTTGAAAGAAAAAACAGAGAAATTAATTATAAGGTCTTGCTAATAATATTTGAGAAAAATCAAATATCATTAGAAAAATTTATTGAAAAGGAAAATGGCTTTTTTAGTGAGTTTTTAGATGAGAACCATAACATATTAAATAAGTTAGTAGATTTTCTTTCAAAATACCCTAGCATATATACGCTATTTAAAACTCACACAAAAGAATTACTTAAAAACAGAATAAAAAGTGAAAATAATCTATTTGTTAAATCCCATTTTTTATCTGAATCAGTTTATGACCATTTTGAAGAACTAGATGACAAATTTCATGGGGAAGCTCATACCTTTTATACTCAGCCATATATCTCTTATTATCGCTTTGGGAAAGAGGAAGTAAAATTCTTATTTGAATTGGGAGAAAAGTACAATGCTGTAAAAGAATTTTATGATTTAATGATTAGTCATTATTACCATAGTGGTCATTTTGTACATGCTGATATAGCTTATCAATATTGTATCGAGCCGTATTACAAAAACTTTGATAAAATCCAGTACGAAACCCTACTCTCAGAAATTAATTATAACCCTCAGTGTCATAAGAGGAATTATGCGAGGTCAGAGCATGAAGTTCTAATAGAAGATGCTCGTGGTAAATTTGAAGAAGGTTTTGACTTCAAATCAAAATATAGTTTAGTACTTTGATAACTATAGAGAAATGAAAAATAAACAAACACCCATCATACAGTATGATGGGTGTTTGTATGATAAAAGGTGCATCATCGAACAATTACCTACTCAGGTAAATTTTCTGCCCTGTTTATATGGATAGACATGCAGCCTTACTGTAGTACCTACATAGTATCTAAAGAAGAATTACTTCGGTCATTAATCAGTATCTACTTCGTTAGCGTTACCGCGTTAATACAGGCTTTATGTACGTATTGGAGCTGTTTTTGAAATCTGTAAGGAAAGAGAGACAGTTGGCTAATTACATGTAAGAGAAATCAAGACCAAATAACAATAAATAAAGGCACATACAAAAAACTTGTATGTGCCTTTATTTATTGTTAAATA
>Ga0209463_1002479_pt1 | contig 10154 bp, 12 predicted proteins | sample AgamicMgSfrz_FD_187169 | JGI IMG/M metagenome (GOLD analysis project Ga0209463, IMG submission 187169) | Agave microbial communities from Guanajuato, Mexico - Mg.Sf.rz (SPAdes) (version 2) | ecosystem: Host-associated > Plants > Phyllosphere > Phylloplane/Leaf | place: Guanajuato, Mexico... | reverse complement strand
AGTGGAATACTTTGTTATTACTCAGAATGTATCTGCTGTTGAACTGGAAGTGCCAGAGCAATTGTGGGGAAAAACTTTGGGTGAGTTAGATTTTTCAAAAAAGTACAGCTTAAACGTGTCTCTTATTCTAAGAAATGGGGAGCCGTTAACCGCTCATTTTGCAGAAACTCCTTTTGAAAGAGGAGATTACATATTGATTGTGGGAGAAAATGCGAAAATAGAAAAATTTAAAAAGAAGTTCTATTGATTTTTATTGATAAAGAAAATGTAGTTTGCTATGTTTAAACAAACGTTTAATTAATACATAGTTAAGGAAATTGGTGAAGTAATGTATATGGTAGTTCGTTTAAATCAAACAGATGAAGCTGGTAAAAGAGAATATAAATTTAAAGAATTAACAAGTGAAGAAGTAGGAGAGGTTTGCGACAAATTAGCTAATCAAAATGTAATTAAAATTAAGCGTAAGAAATTTAAAGCAAAAGAAGTAAAAGAAGTACAGTTCGGTTAGTATAGGCACCTATAGCTTACTGAATTAGATATATAAAAAGACCATTTCATTCATAAAGTGAAATGGTCTTTTTGTGGCTATATCCAAGTTACTTTGGGTTCTGTACCCTCTTTAATACGTTTAAAATTCTTTGTATGTTTAACTGTAATGAAAACGACAATAATAGCTGCAAATACTATTAATACTATATCTCGTACAAAGAATGATGATAGGAAAACAACTAAAGCACCTATTGAAGAAGATAAGGAAACATATTTAGAGAATTTTAATGTAATTAGAAAAGCTATAATCCCTAATATAAAAGATAATGGGGAGAATGCAAGGAATACACCAGCAGTAGTTGCTACTGACTTTCCACCTTTAAACTTTGCAAAGATTGGGTAACTATGTCCAAGAATTGCAATAAATCCAGGGATGAGCATATGTAAGTGGCTATCCATCATAAGCGGTAAGCAGGCAGCTAATGAACCTTTTGCCATATCTCCTATCATTACCGCAATACCTGCTTTTTTTCCTAAAGCGCGAAAGGTATTAGTGGCACCCAAGTTACCGCTCCCGTGTTTACGAACATCGGTCTTGTAGAATCCTTTTCCAATTACTAAGGCAAAAGGAACAGATCCGATTAAATAGGCTAATAAGATAATTATTGTGTTTGTTAGTACATTCATTGTTGGCACCTCAAATTGTATTGTTATCGTTAATTGTTTTTAGATAGCTTATTAAGAATAATATTATTTTGTTTTAACAGCTCCAATCAAAATGCATTAGTTAAATAATTAGAGTAGTGCTGCTTGCATAGCGCAATGAATAGTCTTCTTGTTTTTCCTTGTTCAACCTCCTCAAGATTTTTAATATGATACTAGATTAACTAACAAAACAAGGAATATTATTGAAATAGAAGGTCTTCACTCAATCGTATATAGCGGGTAAGTAAATTAATTTGTTATGGAAAATACTTTTTGAACATACATAAACACTTAGTAACTTTAATATCAACAAAATTTTCAAGAAACTCTATTGCGTTTTATTATTTTCATATATTTCTGAACATTTTATTTTTAATACGTATTAGATTGAATCCAAGTGTCAATTATATGTATGATTGATGCCTAGAAGTAGCGGGAAAGTAGATGTTAAAAAAGAAGACAAAAAAACCTTGCTACAAAAATAGCAAAGTTTTTTGCGCATAAGTTGCTCCGATTTCTTTCCACAGAAAATCGAAAAACTTGTAATACAACTTTTTTAGTATAGCATAAACCTTTGAAAAACAAAAGATGTTTTGGGTATATCGTAGTATGAAATGCGTAAAACTAAGGTGATTTTTTTAAAAAAATGAGATAAAAGAATTAACAAATGCAAAAAAATATAATAAAATGAGGATTAGTGTTTCAAAATTTAACTTCTTAAAGCTGAAAGGGGTCCTGCACTTGCTGTTGTGGACAAATATTAAAGAACGAGAAGTAGTTATGTACAAAAACTGCCAAGCAAAAATTTTAGAAAAGAGAATGCCGAATAAAATTATCATTCGAAATCTAGAATTCCCCGAAAAAGGAAATTGGATATCAGCGGAGCTTGATGTTGAAGCTGTTGAAAAGTTTGAGAAGAGTTGAGAACACTAATATAAAAAACGTAATGAACACATTTATCCTATATAAAAAGCCGACTTTATAATATAAGGTCGGCTTTCTTGTTTATGTTCTTTAGTTTATCTTTATGTAGAGTTCGTAGAAAGTAATTATTTGTGGTTGTTGCGTTCTGAAATAACTACGTTTTCTATTGGTACGCAAATTGTGTATTCTTTATCAAATACAGGGTGCTCAAGAACTAACTCTAGATCGCCATTAATATATCTTGGGTGTTTTACCTTATAGCCGATCAATTTATTAATGACTTTTAATAATTCAAGCTTCTGTTTAGGTGTAAAAGTGTACATTGCTTTGTGTAAATCATCTCTTAATTTCCCGTCGTAAATCTGCATAGCCTCTTCAAAATCAATTAGACTAATGCCAGTTTCTTTCTCAAAGCCAAAACAAGAATACGTAGTTTTGCCATTTATGTCGTAGCCTATATGATAGGTTTTACCGTCTACTTTGACACTAATTATCCAATTATCATCATATGCTTCATCACTAATATCGGAAAAAGTAATCTTTTTTAGCGATTCTTTCATTTTGGAATTACTCTTTTGTACTGCTTTTTCCCATTTGTTTTGAATTGTTTTCTTAGTCATTGTCATTTTACACACTCCTTGAAATTTCACTATACGTATACAGTTTAGATCGTATAAAGAAAATAAGTGGAAAAAGAAAAAATAATACTTGAAGGGATTTGAAGAATAAAAAAAGAAAATTACCTTTAAAGACGAAAGTACATAGTGGAGAAATGTAATCGTGGTTATATGTTTCTTAACATTATAAATATACTTGAATATAAAAGGTGGTTATGGTTTTGAAAGATAAAAGTATTGGAATTGATATAGGTGGAACTACTGTTAAAATAGCATTGTTTGAGGTTCGAGGAGAATGCCTTGCTAAGTGGTCTATTCCTACTGATAAAACAAATAGTGGTTTAAATATTGTTTCTAATATCAATGAAACCGTTCACAAGAAAATTGGTGAACTTAATTTAAATAAAAAAGATTTCATAGGTGTTGGTGTCGGTGTGCCTGGATTTATTAACTACGAGACAGGCGAAATTGCTCACGCTCCAAATATTCCTTGGAACAAAAATTACCCATTAAAAAATGAATTAGAAAAAGTATTAGACTTACCTGTTGAGTTAGAAAACGATGCTAACTTAGCTGCTATGGGTGAAATGTGGCTAGGTTCTGGAAAAGGTAAACAAGATGTAGTTATGGTTACGTTAGGTACTGGAGTAGGTGGAGGCATTATAGTAAATGGAAACATAGTACGTGGATCTAACGGAATGGGTGGAGAAATAGGGCATATCTTCTCTAAAGATAATGGAATTACTTGTGGTTGCGGAAAGGAAGGGTGTCTTGAAACAATCGCGAGCGCTACGGGCATTGTTAGACTAGGAGAAGAGATAATTAAAGAATACGCAGATGCGACGATCTTATATGATATTAAAAAACAAAAAGGGAAGTTAGATGCTAGAGATGTATTTGAAGCGGCTAATAATGGCGATTCTTATGCCCTCGATGCGGTAGAAGAGTCAATGAAGTATTTAGGTATCGCCTTGAGCCATATTATTCACACAAACAATCCAGAAGTGGTTGTAATAGGTGGAGGTGTATCTAAAGCTGGAGCATTCTTATTAGAGCAGGTGCAAAAGCAAGTTAAAAAGTACACACTTCCTAGAGCGTACCAGGCTATTACATTTGAACTTGCTACGTTAGGTAATGAAGCTGGTGTAATAGGTGGCGCTCATTTAACAGATAAGTTTAAGTAATAGTGCTGTGCTTATTAATTTTAAAATTATAATTAAAGATAAAAGACTGATTAAACTAGTGTGTAAATCAGTCTTTTATTTGTATATTTAACCAGAACCGCTAATTAATTTAATGATAAAAGCTATTAAGTTAAATTTAAAGAGGAGACTTCTGTAAATGTTCCTTATATTAAGAGAATGTAAAACTCTTATTTTTGTTCAAATAGTTCTTCAATAGCTTGCTGCAAACTGCCTTTTACACGTTTTGAACTAAAATCAAGCCCCAGACTAACAATTGTCTGAGCAACCTCTGGTCGTACTCCAGTTAAAATCGTTTCTACGCCCAGCAGCTTTAAAGCGTCAATAACTTTAAAAAGTTGATCCGCTACCATAGTATCAATAATAAACACTCCTGAAAGATCGACTATCAGTTGTTGAAGTTGCATCTTATTAGCTGACTCTAATGTTTCTTCCATTAGATAGTTGGCTCTTTCTGTATCTATGTCTCCTACTAAGGGGAGAATAGCCGTTCCTTTCTTTACAGGTACCACAGGAACAGATAATTCAAGAAAAGCGCTTCGTGCTCGTTTAAGAGTTAACTGATGGTAATCCACATAACTTAAACTAAAAGAATAAGCAGCGTGATCTAGCAGCGGATCTATTATTTCCCCGATTTCAAATATCGTATCTGCTGATATTTTTTGTTTCTTTATTTCGTTCTTTAAAGTTTTCCATAAGTAAATTCGATAATATCTAGTATCTTTTAAAGCTTCATCAAGAGGGACGTTTAATGAAAAGAACATTTCTCCAGTTTTTTTCCCCCATTGTGAAAACTTTTCTAATGCGTCTTTTTCGTTTAAATGCTCTTTGAGAACCTCTCCAAATAACCCTATAAAGTTAGCTCGAATGTTAATAAGCTTTTCTTCAAAAGGAGCAAGTTGCTCTCTTTCATTTTCTGTAATTCCGCTTAACCTGTCTTCGTGTACTTCTTTAGCAATTGCTAACTTATGCTCTAGAATCTTCTCACCCAAAAAGCCAATTTCATCAATCATTTCAGTTCCTCCGAAATATGTATTTGGATAATAACGGTGTGTTTTTTCCTATGTTTATATTAGCACAAACGCTTGCACAATTTTATACTCCGTTAACTAGATTATTATTTCCCTATTTTTGATAAATCTTAAACCAAAAAAATTCTTTTTTATGTTTTTTCCACTTCAAATAATCAGTGAGATACACTAGAAAAAATAGATGGGAAAGGAAGAAATGAAAGTGAAAGAAGGTATTTGGTTATACATAATAGAGAAGAATGGGAAATGTCTTGAGTGCGGAAATAGAGGAGCCATACAAGAGTACGGTAAGTATTTTGCTAGCGGTGTTGGTGAGTTAGCAGATGAAGTTAAAGCTTAAGAAGATGTTAGAAAAAAACCTTATATGTCTCACGCTTTAGGTTTTGGTGGCACTATACCTCATAAATGCCTTAATTGTGACAATTATGGCTTAATAGATTGCGGAGGTTTAGAAGGCTACAAGCAAGCTTTTGAGTCAATTAAGGAACCTCTGAAAGTTATTGATGGTGGTAAACAAAAACAACATAGTGATGTTAAAGATGAGTAAAAAGTAAAATAAGGAGCTTTTTTTACTTGTATTAAAAAAACTAGGTAGGGAAAGATAAAGAAAAAAGACGGATGTGTATTTATGAAAAAAGATCAAAAATACTTGTTAGCAATGATGCTATTGCCTTGGCTCTCTTTAATATTTTTGGGGAAGGAATCAATAAAAAGATTTTGGTTGAGTTCACTAATAATAAGCATACTTGTGTGTATAGAAAGTGTATTTGCTCATAAAAAGAAGTGGTGGTGGTTCTACAGAAGTATACACCCAAAAATACCTGGTAATGCTCCGTTAATTTTGGGACCATTTTTTGTAGGAAGCTTTTGGATTCTAAAGTTTACATACGGAAATTTTTTGAAATATATGAAGTTAAACTTTATTATTAATGCATTTTTTAATTATGTTTTGGTAAAGTGGTTTAAAAAAATAGGATATTGTTCTTTTGTTCGGATGAAAGAGCATCAAATGCTCTTAATATTTACGGTAAAAGCAGCTGTGATGTACTTAATTCAAAGCATAATTGAAAAAAAGAAGGATAATGATTGCGAATTAGAAGATACTCGCTAAACCTTCTAAACTTAATAAAATAGTGAAGGTGTTGAGTTAATAGGAGCAAAATTCATATTAGTTATGTACAATGAAACTTGCTCATATATGTTGGCTAAGGAAAAGGAAAAACTTAGTGACTTGTAAGGAATCCATTTTTGGGTTCTTTTTTTGTTTTTTTAATTTATAACTTAGTGGAATAAACTAAAAAAACTTAATCTGTGCAGAGATTAAGGGAAAATAAGCTAAGTGCATCTAAATAGGCTTTCGTTAATGCACAGATGAAGTATAAAAAAGATAATTACATATTGGTAATTTGTATTATAAAAAGAAATTATTTGTTTTCTTTTAAGAAAGTTTTAATTTCCTTAATAGGAATGCCTAATTCTTTAGCTTCTAATACTAATCGAACCCACTCTAAATCAACGATGTTATCTTGATTAACCGTCACCTTTACCCCTCCAACATTTTCAGTCTTTAAATGTAAATATATCTCAATATTATAGGTGAATAAGCTTATAATCACTGTCGATAAATGTCGAAAATTAAAAAGTTTCCTTGTTGATTTTTGAAACTATTTATGAACAATTGTACCTCTCTTTAGTTAGACTGAAGAAAGCAGTGCGGTTTCTCTTATTTATAAAGCTTTGCTTATATGTTTTTTTCGCTTCTGATATTTTATGAAATACAATTAAAGAAGATACTGACTATAGAAAAGAAATTCTATAAAAAGTAGTATAGGAAGAAGGGAATTTAATGGATAAAGAAATAGCATTAAAAGTGAAAGAAGTAGTAGCGTATCATAGTTCTGGGTATTCGCCTCGTTTTTTAAGGTGTCCAAGTTGCGATACATCTATTGAAAAGTCTTGGGATGAGCCTGATAGGTGCTCAAAGTGCAGTCAGAAGCTGCTGTGGAAGTAACAATATTATAGATTTACTAAGTCATATAGTTAAGAGTATTTTAATATTTAAGTTAATACACAAAAAGAGCGGTTATCTTCCGCTCTTTTTGTATTTACAATAGTTAATTCATTAGTAAGATTCGCTATCGGTTTAATGTATACTACTCTCTACGTTCGTGTCGTCGGAACTGAACAGTTGAGGCATTAAAAACACAAGCAGGATACCTAATAAAACTCCTGAAATTAAGCCTCCTAGGTGACCTAACCATCCAACATTTTCAAAGAGAAAACCAGATAGTAAAGAAGTAGCCACTAAGCCAAAAATACCTTGTTTGGTTTCTTTTGAGAAGAAAGTTGGTTTTCCTATACATATAAAAATATAAATGCCCATTAATCCAAAGAGAGCTCCGCTGGCTCCTACACCTAAAAAGAAAGGGTTCATTAGATAGTTAAGAGTCCCTGTCCCTATGCCCAACAACAAATAACATAGCAAAAACTTTACTTTCCCTAAGATTTTTTCAAGGAAGGGCGCAAATACATACGTAGCAAATACGTTAAAAAGCAAGTGAGCAATGCCGATATGTAGAAAGTTTCCGGTTATTAACCTGTACCATTCACCTTTGCCAATCATTTGTCCATCAAATATATAATTATTAAATATGTCAGCAGCGGCCCCCTTGTCTGTCATTGAAATAATGACTACCCCAAAATAAGCAACTAGATCAGCTACTATAAGCAATGTAGTAATGGGATAAGACAGTACAAATTCTTTAAGATTTTCTTTTCTGAGAAAAATGTCCATAATTTCTAAATTCGCTCCTTTTGACATTTTGTTATTTTTTATATGTAGGTATTTAATACGTAACAACAACCTAAAAGTTTCTCTTATTTTGGGTATGTTAACCAAGGTATAGTTTTATTTTAACAAATTGAAAAACCTTCGCAATACTAGAGGAATTCTACTAGTTTCTCGTTAATTGACCGTCCGTTAAATAACAATGAAATGTTCTTGCTAATTTAAAGAAAGGAGTGTATAAACTTTTAAATTGTTTTAGATAGATCTGAGGTGAATAGGGTGAGGGCAAAATATTTCGGATTAATATGTGGGGTTATATTAAGCAGTACTTTACTTTCAGTCCATAAAGTTAATGCAGATACAAATGAAAGAGTCGTAAATTTTAGCGGTTATGAATGGACAGTAAGAAATTCTCTTAATTTACAGGGGCCTGGTCCTAACTACTTTAGTGGTAGTGATGATTCTGTTTGGGTAGATGATGCAGGAAGATTACATATGAAAATAAGAAACGTTGATGGTAAATGGTATGGTTCGGAAATTAGAAATAAGCAAGCGCTAGGTTACGGTGATTACCGATTTTATATGAGTAGTAGGGTTGATACATTAGATAAGAATGTGGTACTTGGTCTCTTTACATATGACCACAATTCAGAAGATGCAGAAGCAAACGAATATCGCGAAATAGATATTGAATTTTCTAAGTGGGGAGAAGATGAAGGGGAAAACTCTCAGTATTCACTACAATCAACTTATCAAAGACCGGATCGTTACAAATCGTTTTATTCTAACTTAGAAGATGGAGACTACAATACGCAAAGTTTTAATTGGGAGCCAAACTCCATTTACTTTGAGTCTCTATACGGCCATTATAAAGTTCCACCGGCAGACTACTTTAGATATAACTCTATGACATACACTGGTGATGGCATACCAAATCCAGGATTAGCAACACCTCATATTAACCTGTGGTTATTAAATGGGGTTGCGCCTTCAGATAGCAAGGAAGTAGAAGTGATTATTAAAAGGTTTGAATTTACTCCATATATACCTACAGAAGTAACTCCTCCTATTGAAGAGCCTAGTGTTGAAGAACCAGACAATAATACAGAAATTCCTAATGAAAATCCGGTGGATACAGAAAATCCAGCAATTGAAAATCCTGAACCTGAAGTTCCGAAAGAACCTGAAACACCTGCAATTCCAATTACTAAATTATTTAAAATAGTGACCGGTACATTTATCGGTGAAAATAATGTTCAAAAAGCTCAAAAAGAGTTGTTTAACAAGCTAGGGGTAAGTGCGACTGTTATTGATACCTCTAAAAGTATTCCTGTCTATAATATTGTAACTGGCGAGTTTATTGGGAGAAATAGCGTTGATAAAGCTATAATGGACCTTAAAAATAAAACGGGGTGGAATGCTAAGAGCGCACCAACTGGTAATTCCGTTTCGGTATATCGTTTATCATCAGGAACAATTAAAGGTAAAGCGAATGCTGAAAAAATGCTAAAAGCCTTTAGAAATAAAACTGGGCTTTACGTGGTTACAGAAAAAGTGTCTGGAAACACCTATAAGTTAGTGACTAGTGGTTATATTATGGGTGAAGAAAAAGTCAAAGGACAGCTAAATGTATATGGGAAAGTGGCAAAGAAAAACAACTGGATTGTTCGAGCAGAAAAAACAAAAGCTGTTCTGCCAAAGTACCGTATAATTATTTCGGGTTTCTACGGTGATGATAAGGCTACTGACTATAAACTAGATTTTCAACGAAAATTAAAATGGGATATGTACACACAAAAAACAGAAGATGTTAACTTATATGCTCTGTCTGTTAAAAATATTGAAAATGACGATATGGCAAATACGCTTATTAACCAAATGAAGGATCAACTTCATTGGAACGCTAGTAAACAGGAACAAAATTAAGAAAATAAAAAGATAGACAACTTTAAGGTGTCTATCTTTTTATTGCTAGAAGACTTTTAGTTGAGCGGCTAATTCTTCTAGATTATTTGGAGTTTGATGTATACCAAAGCCAAGAAGAAGGATAGAAGTAGGTCCTCGCGAAATAATTTTAACTTTTATGCAATCTTCTTCAATTTGAAATGCAAGGTTGAAGCATTGATACTTTGTGTTAAGAACTTGAAGAATAAATTGAACGCTCTTTTGCAAATAGATGCAGAATTCATTAAGTTGCTCTTTATTTTTTAACGTTAAGTTAATTTCAAAGAATTCGCTTTTGGGTTTGTTAGAAAAATTCCAGTCAATTGATTGGTTTGACAGAATAGTAACGCCGCTGAAGTCATCGGTGTTTACCGCATAGTTATTGTTGTGAAAACCAATGATTTGCATATGTGGGTGCTGAATACTACCACCTGAAGATGCCGTGGTTTTTAAA